>Ga0256830_1001208_pt1 | contig 18561 bp, 21 predicted proteins | sample 128326metaG_FD_190537 | JGI IMG/M metagenome (GOLD analysis project Ga0256830, IMG submission 190537) | Hydrothermal vent microbial communities from Lau Basin, Pacific Ocean - 128-326 | ecosystem: Environmental > Aquatic > Marine > Hydrothermal vents | place: Pacific Ocean: Lau Basin | collected... | reverse complement strand
TGCCGGAGGGTACCCAGATGGTGATGCCGGGGGACAACACGGAGATGACGGTGCAGTTGATCGCGCCGATCGCGATGGACGAGGGGTTGCGGTTCGCGATCCGTGAGGGTGGCCGCACCGTCGGTGCCGGCCGGGTCACCAAGATCCTCAAATAGCCACCAACCCCACCCCAACGAAACGAGCACACGATGCCTTCTGACAAACGACCTCCGATCACCCTCGCCTGCGAGGTGTGCAAGCGGCGGAACTACGTCACGACGAAGAACAAGACGAATACCCGCGAGCGCCTGGAGTTGCGTAAGTACTGCCGCTGGTGCCGTACCCACACGGTCCACCGCGAGACCCGCTGACGCCGCCGCGGTGACGACGCCGTCCGTCGACCTCGAAGGCCGCCGCTTCGGCCCCGTCCGCTTCCGGTGGTGCCGGGAGAAGGTGGCGGACTTCGTCGACGCCACCGGCGACGACCCCAAACGCTGGGTCGACCACGCCCCGCCGGGCATGGCCGCGGCCGCGCTCTTCGCCGTGGCGGCACCACTCCTCGCCGAGTTCGACGACGCCTCGGTCATCCACGGAGAACAGGCGTTCACGTGGCACGGGCCCCTCACCACCGAGATCGACCACGAGGTGGTGGGCACCGTGGCCCGGGTGAGGGAGCGGCGCGGGGTCCGCTTCGTCACCTTCGAGCTGGCGGTGACGAATGACGGCCGTCCGATCGTCGAAGGACGCTCCATGTTCATCGCCTCGGAGCCGGACGGGTCGGTACGAGCCGACGACGAGGTGGTGGAGCCGCAGGCCCACGTCCGGGGGGCGTTCGAGGCGGTGGAGGTCGCCGGGTCCGAGTTCGGCCCGTTCGCCCGGTCGGCGAGCCGCGCCGACCTCGTCCGCTACGCGGGGGCGACCCGGGACTGGAACCCCATCCACTGGGACCACGACGCCGCCGTCGCCGCCGGTCTGGGCGGTGTCATCTGCCACGGCCTCCTCCAGCTCGCCTGGATGCTCCAACCCTTCGCCACTCCCGGCACCGACCCGGCGCCCCTCGAAGCCGGGCGTTTCCGGTTCCGGCGTCCCCTCCGCCCCGGCGTCCAGGCCTACCTGGCCGGCACCGTCACCGACGACGGAGGTACCGTCGAGCTCTTCGACGACGAAGGCCCGTACGTCACGGGCACGGTGTCGAGGTAACCCCGATGGACCCGGATCGAGTCCAAGCACGTGAACGCCTGCTCGTCGACCGGGCACGGTCGGGCGACCAGGCGGCGTTCGCCGAGCTCGTCAGGAGCCATCAAGACGACATGTACACCCTCGCCTACCGCCTCACCGCCGACCGGGAGCTGGCGGCCGACGTCGCCCAGGAGGCGATGATCCGGGCGTGGCGGGGCATCGGTGGGTTCCGGGGCGACGCCTCGTTCTCGACCTGGCTCTACCGGATCACCGCCAACACCGCCTGGACGCTGCGGGCCCGGAGCCGGCGGAGGGCGTGGATGCCGCTGGAGCTCGCCGAACGGACCCCGGCCCCCGAGACCCCTCAATCCCATCCGGAGACCGCCGGGGACGCCGGCGACCTGCGCCGTCGTCTCGTGGACGCCCTGTCGCGTCTCCCGGCCGGCTCCCGTCAGGTGGTCGTCCTGAAGGACGTGGAGGGGATGTCCCACGCCGAGATCGCCTCGGCCCTGGGGATCACCACCACGGCCGCCAAGGTCCGCCTCCACCGGGCGCGGCTTCGGCTTCGGCGGCTGCTGGAGGAGGACGGAACGTGAAGCCGGCCTGCCGGGTGTTCGGGCCCCTGGCGATGTTCGCCGCCCTCGACGACCGGGCTCCGGGCGGGGCGGTGGCCCGTCACGTGTCCGGTTGTCTCCGCTGTCGAGCCGAGGAGGCTCGGGGCCGGACGATCCGGCGGGCACTCGCCGCCCTGGCCACCGAGCGCTACGCCGCCCCGAGGGACCTGACGGCCGGGCTCGCCCGTGCCGCCACCACCGGCGGTCCCCGGCGTCGCATCCCGGTGGTCCCGGTGGCGGTGGCAGCGGCGTCGGTGCTGGTCGCCCTCACACTCCGGCGTCGTCTCGCCGCCGGCTGAGCCGCCGCCGGTGAGGGAAATGAAGAGGCCGCCGCGTCGGTTACGATTTACACAGGATCGAGGCCATCCGTATACTGACGGCTCCCGCCCTCGACCCCCTAGGGGTGTAGCTCGAAGTTGGTTAGAGCGCCGGTCTCCAAAACCGGAGGTTGGGGGTTCGAGTCCCTCCACCCCTGCCAAGACACGGGCAGCCACCGAAGGAAGAACCGATGAACCGAGAGATGCGCCGCCTCATGGAGAAGGAGGAACGGCGCCAGAAGAGACAGCAGCAGAAGGACGGCGGCAAGCGCCGGCCTCAGCCCTCCGTCGGCAAGACGAAGCCGGGGGAGCCGCGTCAGCCGTTGTGGAAGCGGCTGGTGAACTTCCTCCACGAGGTGCGTGTCGAGCTGCGGAAGGTGTCGTGGCCGACCCGTGACCAGATGGTGGCCTTCACCACGGTCACCGTGATCACCACCGTCGCCCTGACCCTCGTCATCTTCGCGCTCGACGTGGCGCTGAAAGAAGTCGTCCTCATCATGATCGGAAGGGTGTGATGTCCGAGGTGACGGAGCTCGAAGACCAGGTCGGTGGCGCCGAAGGCGAACCCGAAGAGGAGCCGACTCCGGCTCCCAAGCCGACGAGCCCCTACGACCTCCCCGGGGACTGGTACGTCATCCACTCGTACTCGGGGTACGAGAACAAGGTGAAGGCGAACCTGGAGACCCGGATCAAGTCGATGCACATGGAGGACCGGATCTTCGAGGTCCACATCCCCATGGAGGACGTCGTCGAGATCAAGAACGGGAAGAAGGTGACCGTCCCCCGGAAGGTCTTCCCCGGCTACATCCTCGTACGGATGATCCTCGACGACGACTCCTGGTACGCGGTGCGCAACACGCCGGGGGTCACCGGGTTCGTCGGCGGGAACAACAAGCCGACCCCCCTCAGTCGGCGCGAAGTGGAGCGCTTCCTCGGCGTCAAGGAGGAGGCCGAGCAGGTCAAGCCACGGTTCAAGCCCGCCTGGGAGGTGGGTGAGAGCGTCCGGGTGGTGACGGGACCCTTCGCCGACTTCAACGGCATCATCGAGGACATCAACCTCGACCAGTCCAAGGTGACCGTCCTCGTCAACATCTTCGGTCGGGACACCCCGGTCGAACTGGGATTCGAGGACATCCAGAAGAACTAGCGGCGGTGCCGCGAGACGCACGGGAGAGAACATGGGTAGGAAGAAGCTGGCTGCCGTCGTCAAGATGCAGCTTCCGGCCGGGCAGGCTTCGCCGGCGCCGCCGGTGGGCACCGCGTTGGGCCCCCACGGCGTCAACCTGATGGAGTTCGTGCAGGCCTACAACAACGCCACGGCCGACCAGCGGGGGATGATCATCCCCGTCGAGATCTCCATCTACGAGGACCGGTCCTTCACCTTCATCACCAAGACGCCGCCGGCGGCGGCGCTGCTGCGGCAGGCGGCACGGGTGGAGAAGGGCTCGCCGGAGCCCCACCGGGAGAAGGTGGGCACGGTGACCCGATCCCAGATCAAGGAGATCGCCGAGATCAAGATGCCCGACCTCAACGCCAACGACATCGAGGCGGCGATGAGGATCGTGGAGGGGACGGCCCGTTCGATGGGGATCACCGTCACCGACTGACCGAACCGCCCTTCGGGGCACCGACGTGGGAGGGAGGCCGAGAGGGTCTCCCGCCGGCACCACAGGAGGAACGATGCCCAAACACGGCAAACGCTATCGAGAAGCGGCCAAACGCTTCGACCGCCAGGCGGCCTACCCGGCCCGGGAAGCCCTCGACCTGGTGAAGACGTTGGCTTTCGCCAACTTCGACGAGACGGTGGAGGCGGTGTTCCGTCTCGGGATCGACCCCCGCAAGGCCGACCAGTTGGTCCGCGGCACCGTGTCGCTGCCCCACGGTACGGGAAAGGAGCTCCGGGTCGCGGTGTTCGCCCCCGCCGACCGTCACGCCGAGGCGACCGAGGCGGGTGCCGACGTCGTCGGAGGGAAGGAACTGGCCGCCGAGATCGCCGAAGGGCGGGAGCTCGACTTCGACCTCGCCATCGCCACTCCGGACATGATGGCCGAGGTGGGCAAACTGGGGCGGATCCTCGGTCCCCGCGGCCTCATGCCCAACCCGAAGGCGGGTACCGTCACCACCGACGTCGCCAAGGCGGTGAAGGAGTTCAAGGGGGGACGGATCGAGTACCGCAACGACCGGTACGGCAACGTGCACGTCCCGATCGGCAAGGTGTCGTTCGGGTTGGACCAGCTCGTGGAGAACTTGGCAGCCATCACCTCGGAGATCCTCAGGGTGCGGCCGGCCTCGGCGAAGGGCCGTTATGTGCGGTCCCTCACCGTCTCCTCCACGATGGGTCCGGGCGTCCACGTCGACGTCGGCAAGCTGGACGAGGTGGCCGCCCTGGCGCGCTGACAGAACCCGGCCGTTCTGCCAGTTTTTCCCTGGACACGGGGGGCGGACGGCGCGATAGTGGTCCCCAGGACAGGGGGTCTCTGGAAGGACGACTGGGCGGGTCTCCTGACCGCCCCCGCCCACGGACACCCGGAACACCCGGTCCGGCGGGCAGAGGGCGCCCGGAACGGCCGACAGCCCCTACCCTGTCGCCGCAGCGAGTGCGAGCGCCCGAAGACGGTGGACCTGGCAGCCGAGCCCGAGCCGGACCCGGACCCAGAGACCCCCTCTTCTTTCCCGTCTTGACCGGTTCGGCGGCCACCCGTACGATACGGTCCGCAACTCCGAGATCCTCGGCCCGAGACCGCTGGTGCCAACGCCGAAACGGATTCGTCCGGCCAGCGCAGGTCGCTCCCTAGAGCTCCTGGTCGCGTGCCGAGGAGCTCTCTACATGTGAGGAGGAGCGAATGCCACGACCTGAGAAGGTCCGGGCAGTCGAGGACATCAAGGAACGGCTCGAACAGGCCGAAGCGGTCTTTCTGACCGAATACCGCGGTCTGGACGTCGGGGAGATGCAGCAGCTGCGGCGCAGCCTCCGTGAGGCGGGCGCCGACTACAGGGTCGTCAAGGTGACCTTGGCGCGTCTCGCCGCCGACGCCGCCGGCATGGAAGGGATCGGTGAGTACCTCTCCGGCCCGATGGCGCTGGCGTTCGTGCGGGAGGATCCCGTCGGCGCCGCCAAGGCGCTACGGGACTTCGCCAAGGAGCACGACCAGCTCGTGGTGAAGGCGGGATTCTTCGCCGGGAGCATCCTCAAGCCCGAGGACATCACCCGGTTGGCCGACATCGAGCCCCGCGAGGTGCTGTTGGCGAAGATCGCCGGCGCCGCCAAGGCGCCGTTGGCGAACTTCGCCGGCCTGCTGTCGGCGTTCACCCGGAACGCCGCCTCGATGTTCTCCCAGCTGCTCGAGAAGAAGGAATCGGGGGAGGTTCCCGCCGGTTCGCCCACCGAGGCGCCTGCGGAGGCGGAGGCCGCGGAGACGTCTGCGGGCGCCGACGACACTTCGGAGGAGCCCCAGGCTGCAGAGGCCGAAGACGGTGACACCCCCGACGAAGAGCCGGCAGGCTCGGATGACACCCCCGACGAGACACCGGCGGCGGAAGCCGACGGCGAGGAGGACTGAACCATGGCCAAGATGACGACCGAAGAACTGCTCAGCGTGTTCGAGGAGATGACCGTCCTCGAACTCAAAGAGTTCCTCGATGCCTTCGAGGAGCGTTTCGACGTGACCGCAGCCGCCCCGGTTGCCGTCGCCGCCGCCGGGGCCCCCGGCGCGCCGGCCGAGGCGGCCGCCGAGGAGAAGGACGAGTTCGACGTGGTGCTCGTCTCGGCGGGATCGCAGAAGATCCAGGTGATCAAAGAGGTCCGTTCCCTCACCAGCCTCGGCTTGAAAGAGGCGAAGGACCTGGTCGACAACGCCCCCAAGCCAGTGCTCGAAGGCGTCGACAAGGAGACGGCGGAGAAGGCGAAGGAGGCCCTCGAAGGCGTCGGCGCCACCGTCGAGCTCAAGTAGCGACGGCTCACCACGTCGAACGATGCCCCGGTCGACTCCGGGGCATCGTTCGCGTTCAGGCCCGTTCGTCCAGGAACCGGTTCAGCGGTCCGGTCTCCGTGACACGCAGCCGGACGTTGGCTCGGAGACGTTCCAACGACTGCGCCAGGGCTTTGCGGGCGGCGGGGACGTCGTGGTCGGCGAAGAAGGCTTCGACGTCGGCGGCCACGTCGGGATCGGACAGCGCCGGGAGGCCGTCGGGGTCGGACAGCGTCGACGCCCCTTCGAACATGCGCCGCACCGTGAGCGCCGGCATGGTGTCGACGAGACGGTCCCAACGTTGCTTCACCCTCCCCCAGGCGTAGCGACCGGTGCTGCGTCCACCGAACAGCCGTGCCACCACCCAGGCGGCGTCTTGGCTGCGGATCCGCCCGTCGACGATCGCGTCGAGGGTGCGGTCGACGGTCGTCTCCCGGTCGAACAACGTCAAGGCGTGGAGCAACTTGAGCTGATCCTGAGGGGTCGGAGCCATCTCGTACATCGAGAACATCTCCCCGTAGGTCTCGTCGTCGCCGTGGGCGGCCGTGGTGAACAGGGCGGCCTGGGCGACGTCGGGATCCACCGAGGTCCGGTCGTCGCGCCAGCGTCGGTACACTTGTGTGCAGCGCTCGACGGTACCGGGGTCGTCGGCGATGCGACCCAAGGCGGTCAGGACCTGACCGCGGAGGCGACGGTCCAGGTCGTCTTCGTCGGCTCGGGGCTCCCACCCGAGGCGTGCGGAGACGTCGGCGAGGAGGTCGCGTACGAGCTCGCGGAAGACCGGACGGTGCTCGTCGTCGACCAGGTGGTGGTCGACGGCGGCGAGACCCCGGAACACCGACTGCCAGATCGCCTGTTCGGATTCGCCGCGGTAGGCGGCGGCGAGCTCGAGGTAGGCGGCGGCACCGAGGCTCCCGGCTTCGACGAACGCCCAGGCGTCGTCGATCACGCAGTACCGCTCCAGGTCCTCGAGCTCCGACAGCACACCCAGGAGGGCCTTGCCGAGCCGGTCGGAGTAGGCGACCCGGTAGAACCCGTGGCCGCCGGCGTTCGCCATGACCCAGTCGACCGGCCCGCCCACGTCGACGGTTCCGTCGACGTCTTCGAGGATCAGTCGTCGTCGGAAGGGCCGGCCGTCGCTTTCGCCCCGGATCTGGATCGGGATCTTCCACGTCGTGGGGTCGTCGTCCGCCGGCGTGAGGAACCGGCTCTGGCGCAACAGGAGGCGGCTGTCGTCGGCGTCGACGTGGAGGGCGGGGAACCCGGGTTGGTGGATCCACGAATCCATGATCTCCCCGACCGCCAGCCGCGAGGCGGACTCCAGGCCGGACCAGAGGTCGCGGGTGACCGTGTTCGAGTAGGCATGACGCCGCAGGTAGGTGCCGACGCCGTCCCGGAAGGCGTCCTCGCCGATGAACTGTTCCATCATCCTCAGCACCGAACATCCCTTCCCGTAGGTGAGGGCGTCGAACATCTCGTTCGCCTCCTCCGGCGAACGGACCTCGAACTCGACGGGGCGGGTGCTGCGGAGCGCATCGACCCGGAACGCCCAGGGGCGTTCGACCGCGGCGAAGAGCAGCCATCGCTTCCAGTCGGGTCGCATCGCGTCGGTGGCCTTCAGCTCCATGAAGCTGGCGAAGGCCTCGTTGAGCCAGATCCCGTCCCACCACTGCATGGTGACGAGGTCCCCGAACCACATGTGGGCGAGCTCGTGGCCGATGACGTCGAGGATCCGAAGCTTCTCCCCGGTGGTGGCGGCGGTGTCGTCCACCAGGAGGGCGCTCTCACGGAAGGTGACGCACCCGAGGTTCTCCATCGCCCCGAAGGCGAAATCGGGGACGGCAACCAGATCCAGCTTCTCGCCCGGATAGGGGATGCCGTAGTAGTCGGTCAGATACCGGAGACAGAATTCGCCGCAGCGGAGGGCGTAGTCGGCCAGATGGAGCTTGCCTCGGGGGGCGATCACCCGCAGGGGGACCCCCCCGACGTCCACCGGCTCGGAGGCTTCGAAGGGGCCGATGACGAACGCCACCAGGTAGGTGGACATCTTCATCGTGTCGGCGAACCGGATCTCCACGCGGCCGTCGGGGAGTTCCCGGCGGGAGACCTCGGGGCCGTTGGAGACCGCCGTCAGGTCCGGGGGGACGACCAGGGTCACCGAGAACACCGCCTTCATGTCCGGCTCGTCCCAACATGGGAAGGCCCGCCGGGCGTCGGTCGCCTCGAACTGGGTGGTGGCGATCACCTGTTCGGTGCCGTCGACGTCGGTGAAGGTGGAGCGGTAGAAGCCGTGGAGCTGGTCGTTGAGGATCCCCGAGAATTCGAGGGTGAGGACGCCGTCGCCCGGGCCGACGGTCTCGGGCAGGGTCAACGTCACCCGTTGGGCTTCCTCGTCGTGGACGACGGCGGCGTCGAAGCGGCCCCGGTCGGTGGTGAGGACCGCCCGGTGGATTCGCAGTTCGGCCGCGTTGAGCACGACCTCGGCGACCGGTTCGGTGACGGTGACGTCGACGTCTTCGCGTCCCGCGAAGGTGGAGGAGACGAGGTCGGGCTCCAGGCGGAGCCGGTATCGGCGAGGGACGACGGTGCGCGGCAGACGGTAGGGGTTGTCGGACACGAAGACCTCTGGTCGGTGGACGCCGCGATGCTACCGGCCGCTGTTCGCCCGCCGGCGCGCCCGGTCGGCGAGACCCGCCCAGCGGTCCCGTCTCGCCCAATAGCACCGCACCCACCAGGGCCGACGGTCGGCGACCGGTCCGATCCGTTCGTCCCAGGAGCGGACGAGGCGGTCCGCCAGGTCGAAGGCGGCGGCCGCAGGAGGCGGGTCGGCCAGCCAGTCCCGTTCGACGGTGTCCCGTTCCGGTCCGAACCGTGGGAAGGTCGACTCGGGGTCTCGCAGTGCCCGACGGTGGAAGATCTCGTGACGCCACCAGTACGAGTCCGGACGGAACCGGTCGGTGGGATAGGGGCCGAGGTCGACGGGCTCGTCGACCCGGACCGGTTTGAACAGGCTGGTGCACGGTGCGGCGGTGGCGGTCACCCAGTGGAGGCCGGTGCGGAGGTCCGAGACCCACGAGGCGGTGGTCTGTGACGAGGTGAGCACACCGCCGGCGTGCATGCAGGGGCTCTCCATCCCTCCGGTGAGGAGGCGGTAGCGGGGGGTTTCTCCGTGGTCGCGGAGGACACCGAACAGGTCCCCGGGTCCGGTGGCTCCGCCCGCGGCGGCCTCGGTGCGAGCCCGGCGGATCCGGCACGCCGATATCTTCGTCCGCAGGGGGTCGGTGTGGGCTTCGGCGAACCCGGGGATGGTGAGTCCGTTCGAGATCGACCGGGCACCGCCGGTGACCTGCTCGGTGGCCCAGCGGCGTCCCGCCGTCTCGAGCACGTAGGCCTCTTCGGGGTCGGCGACGATGAAAGAGTTGTGGTAGCTGAACGACGGCCGCTCCAACCCGCACCCGCCTCCCTGACCGAAGCGTTCCAGCAGCTCGACGATCACCGAGACGGCTTCGGCGGCGGTGCGGCCCCGTTCGAGCCCCAACCGGAGGAGATCCATCCCGGTGAGGCCGACCTCCTCGTAGGGTTGGTCGGTGAACACCGCTTCGTTCCCGGCGACGACCCCGTGTTCGTTGGCCCCCATCTCCGCCCCCCACATCCAGAAGGGTCGAGAGAGCACGACGGCGTAGGTGTGGGAGGTTTGGGGGACCTCCATCCATGTGACCCGCACCAGCGAGTCCGGCGGATGGTCGGAGGCCGGATGCCATTCGACCAGTTGGGCTTCGTTGGGATCCCGGTCGCTGTTCTTGGCGAACAGCACCCCGTCGGCACCGACCACCACCACGGTGTCGCACATACCTTCAGGCTACGCGACCGTCCGGGGAGGCTGCCGGGTCCCGGGGGATCCCCGGCCCTGCCGTGGCGCCCGCCGCCGGTCCGGAACCTGCGGGAACAGGCCTCGACCGGCCCTATCCTGCCGCTCATGGCGGAGACCATCCTCGTACGGGTCGGCGGGATGGACCGTCCCGGCATCACCGCCGGGCTGATGGAAGTCCTCGCCGCCGAAGGCGTCGAACTGTACGACGTCGAACAGGTCGTGGTCCGCGGCCGTCTCACGTTGGGCCTGCTCATCGGGGTGCCCGAAGGTCGCTCCACCATCAAGAGCCTCCTCTTCCACGCCTGGGAGGCGGGCTTCGACATCGACTTCGAAGTGGTCGAAGACGCCCCGCCGGAACGGGGCGTCGACACCGTCGTCACCGTCATCGGGCCCGGTGTCGGTCCGGCTGCGTTCGGGGCGGTCGCCGCCGCCATCGCCACGGCGGGGGGAAACATCGAACGGATCTCCCGGCTTTCCCGCTATCCGGTCGTCTCCTACGAGATCGGTGTCCGGGGAGGCGACAGTGGCCGGATCCGCACCGACCTCCTCGCCGTCGCCGCCGACCACGGCGTCGACGTGGCCGTCCAGCCGGAAGGGTTGGCCCGTCGGGCGAAACGGCTGGTCGTGCTCGACGTCGACTCGACCCTCGTCCAGGACGAGGTGATCGACCTGTTGGCCGAAGAGGCGGGGGTGGAGGACGAGGTGAAGGCCGTCACCGCCCGGGCGATGGCCGGTGAGATCGACTTCGCCGAAGCCCTCGAAGCCCGGGTGCGGCGCCTCGCCGGTCTCGACGAGCTGACGTTGGAGCGGGTGCGGCGACGGATCCGCCTCACCCCTGGGGCTCGCACCTTCATCCGCACGTTGCAGCGGATGGGCATGAAGACCGCGATCGTGTCGGGTGGGTTCGATGTGTTCGTCGACCGGATCGCCGAGGAACTCGGCGTGGACCGGGCCGTCGCCAACACGCTGGAGATGGAGGATGGGCGTCTGACGGGGCGCATCGTCGGTCCGGTGGTCGACCGGGCCCGCAAGGCGGCGATCTTGAAGGAGATCGCCGCCGCCGAAGGGATCCCGTTGGAGCAGGTGGTCGCCGTCGGCGACGGTGCGAACGACGTGGAGATGCTCGCCGTCGCCGGGCTGGGCGTCGCCTTCAACGCCAAACCGGCCGTCCGGGACGTGGCCGACACCTCGGTGTCGGTGCCGTATCTGGACGCCATCCTGTTCCTCCTCGGCATCCGGCGCGCCGACGTCGACGAGACCGAACCCGTTCCGGTGGAGGGCCTCCCCCCGGTGTGAAACCCCGGCAGGGCGGGTCGCTGGGGGACGTCGCGGCCGTGCCCGCGGTGGGGGTTTCGGACATGGCGGAGGAGGGGCGCTCCAAGGCGAGGAGAACGCGAAAAATTCCTTGGAAATCGAATCTATAGAATATCGGAACCCTTCTAGGTTCTGGGTCGATGATCGACCCGGGAACGGCGCTCCCCCCCATCACCCGGTCCGACTGGGTGGATCGGGAGCTGCGTAACGCGATCCTCACCGGCGACCTCGCCCCCGGCGAACGTCTCGTCACCTCTGCCCTCGCCGAACGTTTCGGCGTCAGTCCCACACCCCTCCGCGAGGCCCTTCAGCGGCTCGCCGCCGATCGGTTCGTCGAACTCACCCCTCAACGGGGAGCCCGGGTGGCACCTCTGTCGTTGGACGAGATGCACGACATCTACGAGCTGCGAGAGATCCTCGAGCCGTTGGCGCTCCGCAGGTCCCTCTCCGCCGTCGACGGCCTCTGGCGGAACGAGGTGTGCGAGGCCTACGACGGTCTCGTCACCGCGATCCGCGCCGACGTAGGTGACCGGCTGGAGCTCGAACGCCTCCACTGGCGATTCCACCGGGCTCTCCTCTCCCGGTGCGACTCTTCGTGGCTGCTCCACGTGGTCGAAGTGCTCGCTCAACACTCCGTCCGATACCGCCAAGCCTCCATCGCCCCCCGTGGCGGTTCCGAGGAGGTGATTCGTGAGCACGAACACCTCCTGGACGCCTGCCTCGCCGGGGATGTCGAGGCCGCGGTCGCCCAACTCACCCGTCACCTGCGGCTGACCGTGGAGTGCGTCACCGCGGTCGCCGACCCTGGAACCGGTCCGAACACCGAAGGGAGGAGATCATGACACGGAAGATGTTGATGCTCGTCGCGACCGCCGTACTGCTGGCCGCCTGCGGGCTGGCCGAGGACGGCGGCGGGACGACGACGACCCCGGAGACGACCGCTCCGACGGCGGGGGAGACCACGACCACCGTCGCCGGCACGACGACCACGGAACCGCCCGAACCGATCGTCATCGGGGCGACCCTGCCCCTCTCCGGGCCCTTCGCCGACACGGGGCGTTTCGTCCGCGACGGCTATGAGGTCATGGCGGCGTACGTCAACGAGCAGGGCGGCCTCCTCGGCCGTCCCGTCGAGCTCATCGTCGAAGACGACGGCTCCGACGCCGGGCAGGCGGTGTCGCTCCTCGAGCGTCTCATCACCGTCGACGACGTCGACCTGGTCCTGGGTGGCTACCCGGGTTCATCGGCCGCCGCCCAGATGGCCCTCGCCGAACAGTACGGGAAGGTGTACGTCTCGATGGGTGGCCACATGGCGTCGTTCCAACAGGGCTTCCAGTACTCCTTCGGGGCGCCGCCGCTCATGGGGCAGTGGTGGTACCGGGGGTTCTTCGACTTCCTCGCCTCCTTGCCGCCCGAAGAGCGCCCGAAGACGGCGGCGATGATGACGGTGAACAATCCGGTCGGCGCCGCGGTGAGGGAAGGCACCGTCGCCGACCTGGAAGCGGCCGGCATCGAGATCGTCATGGACGAGCTCTACGACCTGCCCCTCGCCTCTGCCGAGCCCCTCGTCGGCCAGGCGAAGGACCGTGGCGCGGAGTTGTTCATCGCCAACTCGTTCTTCCCCGACGGGGTCCTCGCCATCCGGGCGGTCTACGCCCTCGACTACCGGCCCAAGGCGATCCTCGAGGGTATCGGCACCCTCATCCCCTCGTGGAAGGAGGAGCTCGGTGAGGAGGGCGACTACGTCTTCAGCGGCACCGCCATGCATCCGGACCTGCCCTTCGCCGAGGTGGATCTGCTCCGGCGGATGTCGGAGGACCTCTACGGCACGAGCTCGCCGCCGATCTACTTCATGTTCGGTGCCACCTGGTTCGACACCCTGATCCAGGCGACCGAAGGCGCAGGCAGCCTCGATCAGGACGCCATCCGGGACTGGCTGCGGAACAACGAGGTGTGCTCCTTCGGCGGCTGCCTCACCTTCGACGACACCGGCCTGCCCGAGCCGTATTCGTTCCTCATCCAGGTGCAGGACGGCGTGCCCGAGCTGGTCGGTCCCCCCGAGGTGGCGACGAAAGACCCCGTCTACCCCATCCCGTGGGGTGAGTGACCGTCGATCGTGGACCAGCTCCTACAGGCGATCAGCACCGGCCTCCTGGTGGGGCTGACCTACGCCGGACTCGGTGTGGGCTTCAGCCTCACCTGGGGGGCGACCGGAGTGATCAACGCCGCCCACACCTCGGTCGCCGTCCTCGGCGCCTACCTGGGCTACATCGCCCTCGACCGGTGGGGGGTGGACCCCCTGGTCGCGCTCGTGGGAATCGTCCCTCTCGCCTTCTTCGCCGGATGGGGGTTCTTCGAAGCTCTGCTTCGGCCGCTCAAGCGCCGGGTGCGGCTCGTGGGGATGGCTTCGGTGGTGCTCACGTTGGGAGTGGCGCTCGTCCTCGAATCACTCACCACCGTCGCGTTCACCGCGGATCCGCGGGTGGTGCGGACCGGGTACACCGGTGCCGGGCTCGCCCTCGGCCCGGTACGGGTAGGCGGTGGGCCGTTGGCGGCGGCGGTGATGTCCCTGGTCATGTTGGCGGCGGTGTACCGCTTCCGGCAGGGCACCTACACAGGACGGGCTCTGCGGGCCCTCGAACAGGAGCCCGAAGGGGCAGCTCTCACTGGCATCGACGTCCGTCGGACGAGCGGCATCGCCACCGGCATCGGGTTCGCCACCGCGGCGGCCTCCGGGGTGGCGCTGTCTCTCGTGTACGCCTTCAGTCCGACGACGTTCCTCCCCTGGCTCGTCCTCACCTTCCTCGTGGTGATCCTCGGCGGGGTCGGAACGGTCCTCGGGGTCACCGTCGCCGGGCTCATCACCGGCTTGACGGTGTCGGTGGTGGCGTTGTGGATCCCCTTCGCCTGGACGAACTTCGTCCTCTTCGTGGTGCTCATCCTCGTGCTCTTGGCACGACCGACCGGATTGACGACACGGTGAGGCGGAAGGGACCTTCGGAAGGAACGACCTGGCTCCTCCTCGCGGCGGCGGCGGTGGGTGTGGCACTGGCGCCCTTCACCGGGATGAGTGTCTACCTGATGAGTGTGGCCTTCACGGTGATGTTCCACGCAGCCCTCGCCACGGGCTGGAACATCCTCGGCGGGTACGCGGGGTACGAGAGCTTCGGTCATGCCGCCTTCGTAGGGATCGGCGCCTACACCTCCGGACTCCTCCTCGCCGAGCTGGGATGGTCGCCGCTGTTCACGGCCCCCGTAGGCGCCCTCCTCGCCGGAGTCGTAGCCCTGGCGGTGGGAGCCCCCGTTCTCCGTCTCCGGGGCCCCTACTTCGCCCTCGTCACCCTGGTGGTGGCCCTCGCCGTCAGCGTCGTCGTCCTCAACCTCCCCCGCCTCGGCGTGGCCGCCGGTGTGTTCGTCCCCCGTCCCCACGACTCACCGGTGATGGCGCGGTTCATCCTCTACGAGGCGATGGCGGCGATCCTGGTCGTCACGGTCGTCTGCGCCCGGCTGGTCGAACGCAGCCGCATCGGGGTGGGTCTTCGGGCCATCCGCGAAGACGAAGAGGTCGCCGCCACCCAGGGCGTTCCCACGACCCGGCTCAAGCTCGTCGCCTTCGTCCTCTCGGCGGCTTTGGCCGGACTCGCCGGTGGCATCTTCTCCTGGAGTCGAGGGTTCCTCGATCCGGCCGAGATGTTCTCCACCACGTTGTCGGTCCTCGTCGTGCTCTTCGCCCTCTTCGGAGGCCGTCGGAGCTGGATCGGGCCCGTCCTCGGCGCGGTCACGGTGACCCTCGCTCGTGAGGTGCTCTTCGTGGCCATCGGGGAACACGCCGCCCAGATCCTCTTCGGTTCCCTCCTCGTGGTGGTGATCCTCTTCATGCCCCATGGCCTCATCGGCCCCCGTCCCCGTCTCGTCACCGACGGAGGTACGGGATGACCCTCCTCCGGGCCCGAGACGTCACCAAACGGTTCGGAGGCGTCACCGCCCTCGCCGGAGTCTCCCTCGGCGTCGAGGAGGGGGAGGTCCTGGGGTTGATCGGACCCAACGGGTCGGGGAAGACGACCTTCTTCAACGTCGTCTCGGGGCTGGTGCGTCCCGACTCGGGGTCCGTGACCCTGGACGGCCAGGAGCTCACTCGCCTCCCTCCGCACCGGATCGCTCGACTCGGCGTCGCCCGCACCTTCCAGATCTCCCGTCCTCTCGCCGGGCTCGCCGTGTCGGAGAACCTCCTGCCGAGCCTCCATTTCGGAGCCGAGCGGCCCCGGGAGGTCCGTCGTCGAGCCGGTGAACTCCTCGAATTGGTCGGGTTGGCGGACAAGGCCACCTGGCCTGCGGCGGACCTCACCACCTGGGAGTTGCGTCGCCTCGAGCTCGCTCGGGCGTTGGGGGTGGGACGGCGCCTGCTTCTCCTCGACGAGATCTTCGCCGGCCTGGCCCCCGGCGACGTCGATCACACCATCGAGCTGGTTCGTCGCATACGCGACCTCACGGGTGTCACGGTGATCCTCATCGAGCACGTCATGCGGGCGACGATGGCCCTCTGCGACCGGGTGGTCGTTCTCGCCCACGGGGTGGTGGTGACGATCGGTCCGCCGACGGACGTGGTTCGCCATCCGGAGGTGCTCGACGTGTACCTGGGAACGCGGGAGGTTCCCGATGCTGAGGGTTGAAGAGATCTCGTTCCACTACGACGGTGTCCACGCGCTCCACGGGGTGTCCCTCGACGTCGGTGAGGGGGAGCTGGTGGCGCTCCTCGGGGCGAACGGCGCCGGGAAGACGACGCTGATGCGGGTGATCTCGGGCCTGTCCCGTCCCGAGGGCGGCCGGGTGAGCTTCGAAGGCTCCGACATCACCGGCGCCGCCCCGCATCGCATCGCCCGGATGGGGCTCGTCCACGTACCGGAGGGCCGCAAGCTCTTCCCCCAGATGTCGGTGGCCGATCACCTGTTCCTCGGCGCCATGCCGGGACGCACCGCCCACCGTCGAGGTGAGGTCGCCGACGAGGTCTACGCCCGGTTTCCCCGGCTCTCGGAGCGACGCCGTCAACTCGCCGGCACCCTGTCGGGCGGCGAGCAGCAGCTCCTCGCCATCGGCAGGGCCCTCATGGCGGAACCCCGGATGCTGCTTCTCGACGAGCCCACTCTGGGGTTGGCGCCGGCGTTGGCAGGCGAGATCCTCGAGGTGGTCGCCTCGCTCCGGGACGACGGGATCTCCGTCCTCCTCGTGAGCCAGGAGGTGGTCGGAGCTCTGGAGATCGCCGACCGGGCGTATGTGTTGGAGAACGGAGTCGTGGTCCGTTCCGGCTCCGCCGCCGAACTCGCCGCCGACGAGGAGATGCGCCGTGCGTACCTGGGCCTGTAGCGGCGGGCCGGTGGGACCGTGATCGAGGAAGAGGAGGAACGATGAGCGGAACCAGGCTGGAGGGCCGCTCGGCGGTGATCACCGGCGGCGGTCGAGGGATCGGGCGGGCCATCGCCGAGGCCTTCGCCCGGGAGGGCGCCCGCGTCGTGGTGGCGGCCCGCACCGAAGCACAGATCGAGGCGGTGGCGGAGGGCATCCGCCGCGCCGGCGGGGAGGCGCATCCTGTGTCGGTCGACGTGACGTCCGACGACTCGGTGACCGCGCTCGTCTCGCGGGCCCGGGATCTGCTGGGACCCGTCGAGGTGCTCGTTCACGCCGCCGGGGTGTACCGCCCCAATCGGTTCTTGGACTACACGATGGGGGATTGGGAAGAGATCGTCGGCGTGAACCTCCTCGGTACGGTTCGGGTCGTCCGGGCCTTCGTCCCGGACATGGTGGCCCGAGGATGGGGAAGGGTGATCCCGATCGCTTCGACGGCGGGCAAGTACGGGTCGGTCCTCCAGAGCGCCTACAACGCCTCGAAACACGGTGTGGTCGGCCTCACCCGCTGTCTCGGACTGGAGCTCGCCTCCACCGGAGTGACGGTGAACGCCATCTGCCCCGGGTTCGTCCGTACCGAGATGATCGACGAGGCGCTTCCCCGTATGGCCGAGCTGATCGGCGCCGACGACGTCGCCCAGGTGGAGGCGGCCCTGGTGAGCCGGGTGCCGTTGGGTCGCCTCCTCGAACCCGACGAGGTCGCCCACCTGGCCGTCTATCTGGCGTCACCGGAGTCGGAGGCCATGACAGGCCAGTCGCTCACCATCTCCGGTGGCTTGATCGTCGCATGACGAGGAGGGAGAGATGAGAGAACGCACCACGATGGATCCCCCCCGCCTGGAGGAGGTGTCCGACAGAATCTTCGCCTACATCCAGCCCGACGGGAGTTGGTTCCTCAACAACGCCGGGTTCATCGTCGGCTCCAAGGGGGTGACCCTGGTCGACCAGTGCGGAACCGAGGCGAGGGCGAGGGCGCTCCTCGAGGCGGTGGGACGCACCACCTCGGCCCCAATCCAGACGCTGGTCAACACCCATCATCACGCCGACCACACCTTCGGGAACTTCACCGTTCCGGCGGCGACCACGATCGTCGGTCATCGTCGGGCCCGTGATGAGGTGATCGCCACCGGTGTCGGCATCGCCCAGCTCTTCGAGGGTCCGGACTGGGGCGACATCGAAGTGGCCCCGCCGTTCCTCTGTTTCGAAGAGCAGCTCACACTGTTCGTCGACGACCTGGAGGTCCAGCTCATCCACTTCGGCACCCCCGCCCACACCACGAACGACGTGGTGGCGTGGATCCCGGAACGTCGAGTGCTCTTCGCCGGGGACCTGGTGTTCAACGGCGGCACGCCCTTCGCCCTCCAAGGCTCCATCGCCGGATGGTTGGAGACCCTGGACCGGCTGGAGTCCCTCGGCGCAGAGACGGTGATTCCGGGACACGGCCCGGTGTGTGGACCCGAGGTGTACCCGACGCTTCGGGGATACCTCCGGTTCGTGGACGAGGCCGCCCGGCGCGGCTTCGAGGAAGGGCTGGCGCCCCTCGAACTCGCCCGCTCGTTGGACCTCGGAGAATGGGAAGGGCTCAGCGATCCGGAGCGGATCGTCGGCAACCTCCACCGGGCCTATTCGGAGCTGCGGGGCGAACCCCGAGGTCATGTCCTCGACCTGATGCCGGTGGTCGCCGACATGCAGTCCTATCTGGGGGGGCCGCTCGTCTCCCACGCCTGAGGGTCGCGGGATGGGCCCCTCCGCGGCCTGCAGCGGAGGCCCCGGGGGCCCATCCCGGGCCGTCACGAACCGTCCGGGTTCGTCATCCCCAGTCGGTGTGGAAGAACTCGCCGCGGGGACGGTCCACCCGCTCGTAGGTGTGGGCTCCGAAGAAGTCCCGCTGAGCCTGGATCAGGTTGGCGGGCAACCGC
>Ga0256830_1001207_pt1 | contig 18562 bp, 12 predicted proteins | sample 128326metaG_FD_190537 | JGI IMG/M metagenome (GOLD analysis project Ga0256830, IMG submission 190537) | Hydrothermal vent microbial communities from Lau Basin, Pacific Ocean - 128-326 | ecosystem: Environmental > Aquatic > Marine > Hydrothermal vents | place: Pacific Ocean: Lau Basin | collected... | reverse complement strand
CTTGCCCCTGCCGCCTGTATGGGCCTGGGCCTTGAGCACCCAGCGGTCACCGCCGAGGCGCTCCACGACCGCGTCGGCTTCCTCCGGCGCGCGGATAACGCCGTATTCCGGCACCTGGATGCCGTAGTCGGCGAACAGCGCCTTTGCCTGATATTCATGCAAGTTCATCGTCTGTCATCCATTTCTTGTTGTTCAGTTTTTCCTGCGCATTTTAGCGATGTGTATCGCCTCCCCCTCCACGTCCAGCGCCGCCTCGTGGAGGCTCTCGGAGAGGGTGGGATGCGCAAACACGGTAAGGGCCAGGTCCTCGCTGCTGGCGCCGAATTCCATGGCCACCGTGGCGCAGGCGATGAGTTCGGAGGCCTGGGGTCCCATGACATGCACTCCCAGCACACGGTCCGTTTCGGCATGGGCCAGGATCTTCACGAATCCCGCCGTCTCGCCGAGGGCGCGTGCCCGGCCGTTGGCGGCGAAGGGAAACACGCCCGCGCGGTAGGGTACGTCCTCGGCCTTCAGCGCCTGTTCCGTCTTGCCCACCCAGGCGATCTCGGGATGGGTGTAGATGACGCTGGGAATGAGATCATAGTCCATGCTCGCCCCTCGTCCGGCGATGATCTCCGCCACCATGACGCCCTCGCGGGAACCCTTGTGCGCCAGCATGGGGCCGCGCACCACATCGCCAATGGCATAGACGCCGGGGAGGTTGGTGCGGCATTGCTCGTCCACGTGGATAAAACCCCACTCATTGAGGGCCAGGCCGGTCTCGGCTGTGAACAGGCCATCAGTGTTGGGCATGCGTCCCACGGCCACGATGAGCCTGTCCACCTTCTCCTGGTGGGTGCCGGTGGCATCCTCATACTGGATCTCCACCTTGCCCCGCTTGACCTGGCTGCTCAGCACGCGCGCCCCGAGGCGGACATCGAGCCCCTGGCGCGTGAATTCGCGCAGCGCATCCCGCGCCACCTGCTGATCGGCCATCATCAGGAAGGCCTCCTGGGCCTCGAGAAGCACCACCTCGGAACCCAGACGCCGCCACACGCTGCCCAGTTCCAGGCCGATGATACCCGCGCCGATGACGCCGAGACGCTTGGGCACCTTGTCGAAGTTCAGCGCGCCCGTCGAGTCGACGATGATATCGCCGCTGAGCGGGGCGGCCTCGATCTCTACGGGACTGGAACCTGGCGCCAGTATGATATGACTGGCCTCGATGATTCTTTCCTGACCGTCCCCGCTGTCGATACTCACCTGGCGGCTGGAAACCAGCTTGCCATGGCCATGGCAGGAAGTGATGCCATTGGCGCGGAACAATTGGGCAATGCCCTGGGTCAGCTCGGCCACCACCTTGTTCTTGCGCGCCATCATGGCGGCGAGATCCAGCTTGACCCCCTGGATGCACACACCATGCTCGGCGTAGTGGCCAAGGCTCTGCTCGTAGATTTCGGAAGATTCCAACAAGGCCTTGGAGGGTATGCAGCCGGCATTGAGGCAAGTGCCGCCGAGCACCGGTTGCCCCTGGTCGTCCAGCCATTTGTCCACGCAGGCGGTCTTCATGCCCAATTGGGCACAGCGGATGGCCGCCACGTAGCCCGCGGGTCCGGCCCCTACGACGATGACATCGAATCGTTCTGCCATGGTTGGATTTCCTTTCTTGACGTAAGCCTAGACCCCGATCAGCATGCGCGCCGGATCCTCCAGCAGTTCCTTGATGGTCACCAGGAACTGGACCGCCTCGCGCCCGTCGATGATGCGGTGGTCATAGGACAGGGCCAGGTACATCATGGGACGCGCCACGATCCCGCCCTCGCGGACAACGGGACGCTGTTCGATCTTGTGCATGCCGAGGATGGCGCTCTGCGGCGGATTGAGAATGGGCGTGGACAGCAGGGAGCCGAAGACGCCGCCATTGGTGATGGTGAAGGTGCCCCCCGTGATCTCGTCCAGGCTGATCTTCCCCTGCCTGGCCCGTTCCGAGAAATCGATGATTTTTTTCTCGATGTCGGGCACGGACATGCGGTCGGCGTCGCGCAGGATGGGCACCACCAGCCCTCGCGGCGCGCCGATGGCCACGCCGATGTCGAAGTAGCCATGATAAACGATATCGCCGCCATCGATGGAGGCGTTCACCATGGGGAAACGCTTCAGAGCCTCCACGCTGGCCTTGATGAAGAAGGACATGAAGCCCAGGCGCACGCCATGGATCTTCTCGAACTTGTCGCGGTAATGCTTGCGCAGGTCCATCACCGCCTGCATGTCCACCTCGTTGAAGGTGGTGAGGATGGCCGCCGTGTGCTGCGCCTCCACCAGACGCTCCGCGATAGTGGCACGCAGGCGGGTCATGGGCACCCGCCGTTCCTCGCGCTCGGCCGCCGGGGTGGCGGTCGAGCCTGTCGCGGGCGCCGTGGGCTCGGGTGGCGGCGGTGGCGGGGCCGTTTCCGCGTCTTCCTTGATCACGCCCTGGTAACGCAACACGTCTTCCTTCAGGATGCGCCCTCCCTTGCCCGTCCCCTGGATGCGGGAAGGATCCAGCCCCTGTTCGGCGATCAGTTTCCGCGCCGAGGGGGAGATGACGGGCGGCTCCTTCTCTTCCGCGGCAGAAGGGGCTTCCTGAGGCACGGCGGGCTGGACGGCATCGCTGTCCGTTGCCGGCCGCAGGATCCCGATCTCCTGTCCGGAAACCACCACGGCGTTCTCTTCCACCAGTACCCTGTCCAGCACCCCATCCTCGGGCGCCGGCACCTCGAGCATGACCTTGTCGGTTTCGACATCCACCAGGGGTTCGTCACGCTTGACCCGTTCACCCGGTTTCTTGTGCCAGGCGGCAATGGTTCCGTCCGTCACGGATTCGGGAAAGTCAGGCACCTTGATTGTTGTTGTCATTTTTCAACCCTTGTTTTGCGCGGTTTTCTTTGCGTCCTGCAGCGGTGAACCGATAGCCTCTTCCAGGAAGGCGCACAACTGCTTGATATGCAGCAGGGGGTAGCCTACGGCCGGCGAGGCGGAAGAAGGCCGGCCCACGTAGCGCAGCTCGAAGCGAGGATCCATCACTTCGCGGATATTGTGCTGGATGGAATACCAAGCGCCCTGGTTCATGGGCTCCTCCTGACACCAGATGAATTCATTCGCCTGAGTGTAGCGTTTCAGCTCACGGCCGAGGGCCTCCTTGGGAAAGGGATAGAGCTGCTCGATGCGGATGATGGCAATGTCGCCACGCCGGTCACTCCGCCGCTTCTCCAGCAGGTCATAGAACACTTTGCCGCTGCACATGATCACCCGCCGCACCTTCTTGTCCGCCAGGTCGTCGATCTCGGGAATGAGCGGCATGAAACCGCCCTCGCTGAACGCGTCGACGGGACTCACCGCCAACTTGTGCCGCAGCAGGCTCTTGGGGGTCATGACAATAAGAGGCTTGCGGCAACGCATGAGCATCTGGCGCCGCAGGAGATGAAAAATCTGGGAAGGCGTGGTGGGCCAGCAAACCTGTATGTTACGCTCAGCGCAGAGTTGGAGGTAGCGTTCCAGGCGCGCCGAGGAGTGTTCCGGCCCCTGCCCCTCGTAGCCATGGGGCAGCAGCATGACCAGTCCGCAGAGGCGGTCCCATTTCTGCTCTCCCGCGCTGATGAACTGGTCGATGACCACCTGGGCATTGTTGGCGAAATCCCCGAACTGGGCTTCCCACAGCACCAGGGTGTTGGGATCCGTGGTGGCATAACCGTATTCAAAAGCCAGTACGGCCTCCTCCGACAGCAGGGAGTTGGTCACCAGGAAATTGGCCTGGTGTTCGCCGATGTGGCGCAATGGCACATAGGCATCGCCATTCTTCTGGCAATACACCACCGCATGGCGATGGAAGAAGGTGCCGCGCCCGCTGTCCTGCCCGGAAAGCCGAATGGCGTGGCCTTCATGCACCAGGGTGGCATAGGCCATGGTTTCGGCAAAACCCCAGTCCACGGGCATGGCGCCCGCCGCCATCTTGTTGCGGTTGGAAAATATCTTGGCCACGCTGGGATGAAGTTCGAAACCGCGCGGCAGGCTGGTGACCTTGGCGGTCAACTCGCGGATAAGGCCCAGATCCACACGGGTATCCGCCTCCAGCACGCATTCCGTGCGTACGAAAGGCGCCCATGTCTCATGACCGAAATTGGGCGCTTCATCGTTGTCCAGCACATTACGCGCCACGCAACGCCCGGCGTCCAGAGCCTCGCGGTAGGCATCCTTCATGGCCCGTTCGTTATCTTCCGTGATGATGCCCTTGCCGATGAGCTGGCGGGCATAGATCTCGCGCGCCGTGGGCAGGCTCTTGATTTTTTTCATCATCATAGGCTGGGTCACGGAGGGCTCGTCGACCTCGCTGTGCCCATGACGGCGGTAGCAGACCAGGTCGATGACTACGTCCTTGCGGAACTTCATGCGATAATCCAACGCCAGTTGGGTAACGAACAGAACCGCCTCCGGGTCATCGCTATTGACGTGAAGTATGGGGGCATTCACCATTTTCGCCACGTCGCTGCAATACAGGGTGGAGCGGGCATCCTTCTGGTTGCTGGTCGTGAATCCGATCTGGTTGTTGACGATGATGTGGATGGTGCCCTTGGTGGAATAACCACGCGACTGGGACATGTTGAAGGTTTCCATCACCACCCCCTGCCCGGAAAACGCCGCGTCGCCATGGATCAGCACCGATACCACCTGCGAGCCGTCCTTGTCCTTGCGCCGCTCCTGGCGGGCACGGGTCGACCCCTCCACTACCGGATCGACGATCTCCAGGTGGGAAGGGTTGAAAGCCAATGAAACGTGAACGATGTCACCCGGTGTCTGGATGTTGGAGGAGAATCCCAGGTGATACTTGACGTCGCCGGAACGCTCCTTGACCTGGGACACCTTGCCCTCGAACTCCTCGAACAGCTCGCTGGGTGACTTGCCCATGATGTTGACCAGAACATTGAGCCTGCCACGATGGGCCATGCCGATGGCGAATTCCTTGACGCCCTGCGCGCCGCCTCGCTGCACCAGTTCGTCCAGGGATGGAATCAGGCTTTCCGCCCCTTCCAGGGAGAAACGCTTCTGTCCCACGTATTTGTTGTGCAGATAGCGCTCCAGACCCTCGGCCGCCGTGAGGCTGCCCAACAGGCGTTTCTTGATCTCGTCATCGGCATGCCACTGGTAATACTGTTCCACCCGCTGTTGTATCCACTGCCGCTCGGCGGCATCGGGAATGTGCAGGTACTCTGCGCCGATATGGTGACAATAGATAAGACGCAGAATCCTGATGATCTCGCGCAGAGGCTTTTCACAGGCCCGGGCCTGGAGATCGAATGAGAAAACGGTGTCCAGGTCATTTTCCAAACCATAATAGGCGGGATCGAATATGGGCAGATCGGGAATGGGGCGCAAACCCAGGGGATCGAAACGGGCAATGAGGTGGCCCTCGCCCCGGTAGGCGTCCACCAGCTGGCGCACCCTGGCCTGCTTGAGAACATGCTCGACCTCCTCGCGGACAGAAACAGGCGCGGCCTTCGCTCCCCCGGGCGCGGGGGTAGGCCGGATATCGGGCAGTTCGACGCCCGGTCCGCGCATGAAGGCGGCGCGAATTGCGGCATGGGAAATCTCGTGGCGCAGTTCTCCGGCGCGTTTCAGGCCATCGAAATAACCGCGCCATTCGGCGCTGACGGACGCGGGGTCATCCAGATAATGTTCGTAGAGATCCTCGAGATAGGCGGCATTGAAACCCGCGAGATGAGAGGTCATCCGCAGGCGATGGAAAATATTGTCAGCGCTCAGGTCGTCCATTTTGTCGTCTGTCACCGCGACGGGAATTTAGGGAACCTCTGATCAATTCATGAACCGGCGTCTGGCGGCTGAAATGTCCCGGCTCCGCGTTGAAAAGCTTGGCAATAGCGCGCGATTACCTGCGCTTTTCGCCTTGATCCGGAACATTTCATCTCGCCATCCATCCGGTCCAGAATTGATCAGAGGTTCCTTCACCCGCCTTCTCACCAGGAGGCGGGTTATGCATTTCCAAGGCAAATTCAATGCCATGGGAATTCCGTCACCCGGGCGCGCGTCCGGGCGCACCCCGGTCTTCTGGCATTATTACACAACTGGTGTGGGACTGGGTAACAAAGACGCGCAGAAGAAAGGCCCGGGACAGAACGCCTTACACCCTGGCCTCGGCGTCGGCGCCTGCCGCGCCATTCCCACCGGCGGAGCGCTGAGCCTCGATCCGGGACAATTGCCGGGTGGCGCGGGCATTGCCCGGCAGTTTCTCGATGATGATATTACAATAGCGCGCGGCCTGATCGAGCTCCGCGTGCCTGAGACAGATATTGGATAGGCCCAGATAGGCATAGGGATCGAACCCCAGCTTCAGGCTCTTCTCGTAGAATGACCGGGCGTCTTCCAGCCTGTCCAGGGCCAGATAGGCATCGCCGACGCGGGTATGGAGATTCTGGTTCTCCGGCTCGAATTCCAGCACCCTGCACCACAGGGCGATGGCTTCCTCGAAGTGCTTCAGCCCACGCTCGCAGTTTCCAAGGCCGTAGAGGGCAAAGACGTTGTCTGGATCCAGCTCGATGGTCTTCCTGAAATAGACCGCGGCCTTGTCGAACTGCTTGCGGCGCTGAAAAATGTTCCCCAACATGGTCAACACGGCCACGTTGTCCTCGTCGAACACCTGATACTTCTCGAAACAGGCCAGGGCCGCGTCATCGTCTCCCAGCTTGTAACGCAGGGTGCCCATACCCAGATAGGCGTACTTGTCGTTCCCCCCGATCTGGATGGCTTTGTCATAGAGGGCCATGGCCTCCTTGTACTTGCCCATCTTCTTGTAGGAGTCCGCCATGCGCACCATGACATGGGTATCGTAGCGGTTGCACTGCAGGTACCGGTCCCAGTACTCCAGGGATTTCTCGGGTTTTTTCATGCCGCGGTAGGCATTGCCCAGGCCACGCAGGGCGAAGACATTGACGGGATCGATATCCAGCACCATATCGTAGTACTTGACCGCCTTCGGGAAATTCTTCAGCTTGCGGTAGAGATCCCCCAGGCCCACCAGAATGTAGGCATTCTCGGCATTCAGGGCATAAGCTTCCTGAAAGACCTTCTCGGCCTCGTTGTAGCGGCGCTTGCCCATGAGATAATAGGCGCGCTTGGAGAGTTTGACGACCGATTTATTCAGATCTGGCATAGCGTTAATCCCTTCTATTTATGCTCAGCCCCATTTGCAGCAGGCTTTATTTGTATGGATTTTGTGCCGGCTCTTTGTTGAGATAGCTGATTGACAATCTTCATCCCTCTCCCTGTACCAGTCCCCGCGATTGTCAGAAAACCCCCATATCGTATCAATATTCGTTCTGTTTGCAAAAATCATCCAAATTTCCGGTATCGCGCCCGCGCGGCATGTTTTGAACTTGGCATGTCGCTGCCTGTCAAAATGTTCGATGCCTGCGGTGTTATTTCGCCCAAGGCGCGCCATGAGAGCGTCATTTGTTTGTCACACCAGTCTGGGAAACCCGGCGGCCCGCCTGGCGAGACGCGACAAGCCACTGTCATTCATAGCGAAATCCGCATGGCATTGGGGCCTGACGGGAAAGGCCGCAATCCTCATCACAGTGGCATATACATTGCAGCCACACAGTATCAGGCAATGCACCCGGAATCCTGTCACCATGTGACAGATCCCCGGGCATGGGACAAGCAACGTCACAGAGGTCCGCGCGGCCAGTGAGTATTTGACGAGGGCGTTATCATGACAATTTTTGATCATTATCAGTCCCGCTTCGATGAAGCCAAAGAGGAAGAATTCACGATCCAGGAATATCTGGAACTCTGCAAGAACGATCCTTCGGTCTATGCCTCCGCCGCGGAACGCATGCTGATCGCCATCGGCGAGCCCGAGCTGGTGGATACCCACAAGGATCCTCAGCTCAGCCGCATCTTCTCCAACAAGGTCATCAAAGTCTATCCCGCCTTCAAGGAATTCTATGGCATGGAGGAGACCATAGAAAAAATCGTCTCCTTCTTCCGTCACGCCGCGCAGGGCCTGGAGGAAAAGAAGCAGATTCTCTACCTGCTCGGCCCGGTGGGCGGCGGCAAGTCGTCTCTGGCCGAGAAGCTCAAATCCCTCATGGAGAAATGCCCCATCTACGCCATCAAGGGCTCGCCCATCAATGAGTCTCCCCTGGGCCTGTTCTCTCCCGAGGAAGACGGCGCCATCCTTGAGGAGGATTACAACATACCACGCCGCTATCTCAGCGGCATCATGTCCCCCTGGGCCATCAAGCGCCTGCATGAGTTCAATGGCGATATCAGCAAGTTCAGGGTGGTCAAGCTCCAGCCCTCGGTGCTGAAACAGATCGCCATCGCCAAAACGGAACCCGGTGACGAGAACAACCAGGATATCTCCTCACTGGTCGGGAAAGTGGATATCCGCAAGCTGGAGCAGTTCTCCCAGGACGACACCGATGCCTATTCCTACTCCGGCGGCCTGTGCCTCTCCAACCAGGGCCTGCTCGAATTCGTGGAAATGTTCAAGGCACCCATCAAGGTCCTTCACCCGCTTCTGACAGCGACCCAGGAAGGCAATTACATGGGCACGGAGGGACTCTCCGCCATCCCCTACGACGGCATCATTCTCGCCCACTCCAATGAATCGGAATGGCAGAGCTTCAAGAACAACCGCAACAACGAAGCCTTCCTGGACCGCATCTATATTGTCAAGGTGCCCTACTGCCTGCGCGTCTCCGAGGAAGTGAAGATCTACAAGAAGCTGCTCAAGAACAGCTCTCTCGCCGATGCCCCCTGCGCGCCCGACACCCTGGACATGCTGGCCCAGTTTGCCGTGTTGTCCCGCCTCAAGGAGCCGGAGAACTCCAACATCTATTCCAAGATGCGCATCTACAACGGTGAAAACCTGAAGGATATCGACCCCAAGGCCAAGTCCTATCAGGAATACCGGGATTTCGCCGGCGTCGACGAGGGCATGGATGGTCTTTCCACGCGCTTTGCCTTCAAGATTCTCTCCAAGGTGTTCAATTTCGACCATAGCGAGGTGGCCGCCAACCCGGTGCATCTGCTCTATGTCCTGGAACAGCAGATCGAGCAGGAGCAGTTCCCGCCCGAGGTGGAAGAACGCTACCTGTCCTACATCAAGGGCTATCTGGTGCCGCAGTACATCGAGTTCATCGGCAAGGAAATCCAGACGGCCTATCTGGAGTCCTACTCCGAATACGGGCAGAACATTTTCGACCGCTATGTCACCTATGCCGACTACTGGATACAGGACGAGGACTATCACGACATCGACACGGGCGAGAATTTCGACCGCAACGCCCTCAACGAGGAGCTGGAGAAGATCGAAAAACCCGCCGGCATCAGCAATCCCAAGGACTTTCGCAACGAGATCGTCAATTTCGTGCTGCGCGCCCGTGCCAGGAACGACGGCAAGAATCCCGCCTGGACCAGCTACGAGAAGCTCCGAGAGGTCATCGAGAAAAAGATGTTCTCCAGCACCGAAGACTTGCTTCCCGTCATCTCCTTCAACGCCAAGGCCTCCGCCGAGGACCAGAAGAAACACCATGATTTTGTCAAGCGCATGGTCAAGAAGGGCTATACCGAGAAGCAGGTGCAGTTGCTCACGGAATGGTATCTGCGCGTCCGCAAATCGACCTGATGTGAGCCCGGCGTGGTCCAGGTAATCGACAGGAGGCTCAACGGCAAGAACAAGAGCGCTGTCAACAGGCAGCGCTTCATCAGGCGTTTCAAAAACCAGATCAGGAAAGCGGTCAGGGAGAGCATAGACGAACGCAGCATCACGGAGATCGACAACGGCGAGCAGATCAACATCCCCGCCCGCGACATCTCCGAGCCCGTTTTCAAGCACGGGAAAGGAGGCCTGCGGGAGTCGGTGCATCCTGGCAACAAGGAATTCGTCGCTGGCGACAAGATCAGGCGCCCGACAGGCGCGGCGGGCAGGGGTGGCAAGGCCAGTAACTCTGGCGAGGGCGAGGACGATTTCGTCTTCACGCTGTCGCGTGAAGAATTCCTGAATTTCTTCTTCGATGACCTGGCCCTGCCCGACCTGGTCAAGACCCAACTGGCCACCAACGTGGAAACCCGCAAGGTGCGCGCCGGCTATACCCGCGATGGCGTCCCCACCAATATCAACGTCGTGCGCTCCATGAAGAGCGCCCTGGCCAGGCGCATTGCCCTGCGCGGACCGCACCAGCGGAATCTCAGGGATGTGGAGGAGGCCCTGGAAGACGCGCGCCGCCGCGGCGACCAGGCGCGCATCGCGGAACTGGAGGAGGAGGCCCTCCGCCTGCGAAAGCGCATTGCGGCCATCCCCTTCATTGATACCTTCGATCTGCGCTACAACAACCGTACCGATATACCCAGGCCCACGGCCCAGGCAGTGATGTTCTGCATCATGGACGTATCGGGTTCCATGGACGAGACACGCAAGGATATTGCCAAGCGCTTCTTTATCCTGCTCTACCTGTTCCTGACGCGGGAATATGAGCGCATCGACGTGGTCTATATCCGGCACCACACCACGGCCAAGGAAGTGGACGAGGACGAGTTCTTCCATTCCAGGGAGACGGGGGGTACGGTCGTCTCCAGCGCGCTCAGGCTGATGCACGAAATCATCGTAGAGCGCTACCCCACCAATGACTGGAATATCTACGCCGCCCAGGCCTCCGACGGCGACAACTGGGGCGATGACTCTCCACGTTGCCGCGCCCTGCTCATCGAGAAGATTCTGCCGCTGCTGCAATACTTCGCCTACGTGGAAATCATGCCGGATGAACACCAGCGCCTGTGGCATGAATATCAAAAAGTCAGGGAGGCTTTCGCCAACTTCGCCGTCAGGCGTATCGACGGATTGACGGACATTTATCCCGTCTTCAGAAAACTCTTTCAGAAGAAAACGGCATGACGGGCAAACTGCTTTCCGAGTCCTCGGAATGGACCTTTGACCTGATTCTCGACTACAACCGCGAGATCGCGCGCATTGCCGAGGGCTTCGGCCTCGATACCTACCCCAACCAGATCGAGATCATCACATCGGAACAGATGATGGATGCCTACTCCTCCATCGGCATGCCCGTAGGCTACCGCCACTGGTCGTTCGGCAAGCATTTTTTGAACGTGGAACAGCGCTACAAGCGGGGACAGATGGGCCTCGCCTATGAAATCGTCATCAACTCCAACCCCTGCATAGCCTATCTCATGGAGGAGAACACCATGATGATGCAGGCGCTGGTGCTGGCCCATGCCGCCTACGGACACAACTCTTTCTTCAAAAACAACTACCTGTTCCGCACCTGGACCAGCGCCGACGCCATCATCGACTACATGATTTTCGCCAAGAACTATATCGCGGATTGCGAGCAGCGCCACGGGGAAGAGAATGTGGAACTGTTTCTCGACTCCTGCCACGCCCTGATGAACTATGGTGTCGACCGCTACAAGCGCCCGCCACGCCTGTCCGCAAACGAGGAACGCAACCGGCAGCGGGAGAGGGAGGAATTCCTGCAATCCCAGATCAACCATCTGTGGCGCACTATTCCCACCAGGGAGAAAGACAAGCAGGCGCATAAGGAACAGCGCTTTCCCGCTGAGCCCCAGGAAAACATCCTCTATTTCATCGAAAAGAATGCCCCCCTGCTGGAACCCTGGCAGCGCGAGATCGTGCGTATCGTCAGAAAGATCGCCCAGTATTTCTACCCCCAGCGCCAGACACAGGTCATGAACGAGGGATGGGCCACCTTCTGGCACTATACCATTCTCAACCGGCTCTACGACGAGGGCTTGGTCCATGATGGCTTCATGATCGAGTTCCTGCAGACCCACACCAATGTCATCAGCCAGCCCGGTTTCGACAACCCCCACTATAGTGGGATCAACCCCTATTACCTCGGCTACTCCATGATGACGGACATCCGCCGCATCTGCGAGGCGCCCGACGATGAGGACCGCCACTGGTTTCCGGAGATCGCCGGCAGCGACTGGAAGGAAACGCTGAATTTTGCCATGCGCAACTTCAAGGACGAGAGCTTCATCGCCCAGTTTCTCTCACCGCGCCTCATCAGGGAAATGAAGCTGTTTGCCGTGGTGGATGACGACAGGAGGCGCAAACTCGAAGTCAGCGCCATTCATGATGAGGGCGGCTACCGCAGAGTGAGAAAGGCCCTGGCCGAGCAGTACAACCTGGGCAGCAACGAACCCGACATTCAGGTCTACAACGTCAACATGCGGGGAGACCGCTCCCTGACCCTCAGGCACCACCAGCACAACCGCAAGCCCCTGCACAAAAACGTCAATGAGATGCTCAAGCACCTGGCGCGCCTGTGGGGCTTCACCGTCAGACTGGAAACCGTGGACAAGGACGGACATGTCCTGAATACTCATGAATGCCAATTGAATTAGGACAAAGACAAAGGGGGCAGGTCCAGAGTCGCCCCCTTTGTTACAGGGAAAATACCGCGTCCTTGTGATGCTGGTAGCAGCGCGGACAGATATGCTTGTCCCGCGAGGTGACGATCCAGCCGTATTCGGTAATGCTCTCCGCGTCTCCCTCGATCCAGGCCCCCGCATCCGTGGCGCGACGCCCCACGGAATCCTCCCGCACCTTTCTGCGGCGGTCCATCCCCTGGACACACTGGGTATTGCAGAGATCACAAAACACGAGCGTCTTGACGGTCATCAGCCCCTATCCCGGCCACACAGCCTTTTCCGATATGACATAGGATATATCGGTTCCAGAGGGATTTTCATGAACAGGAAGGGAGCCTGACAGCCCTGAAATCGCTGGCAAACCGGCCTGCCAGGCATTTTCCTGGAGGCAGGGATCGCGCGTGGGAAGGATCCACGCAGGGATCTCACATATTGATGATGTAGAGCTGGTTCCGGTCGTAACCGCGTTTCTCCAGTTCGCGGTACCACTTCTCGGCCTGTTGCCTGTCGAGGTCGAACTGCCCCCCCAGGTCATAGTTTCTGGCCAGGGTAATCTGCGCGGCCACGCTGCCCTGCTCCGCCGCCTTGGTGTACCAGTGCTCGGCCTCTTCCACGTCCTGGGGCACGCCCAGTCCCAGGAGGTAGAACTTGCCCAATTTGAACTGGGCGATATAGGACCCCTGTTGAGCGGCCTTGCGAAACCAGGATGCGGCCATGGCATAATCCTTGGGCAGGCCGAGCCCTTGCTCATACATGCGCCCGAATACTGACTGGGCCATGCGGCATCCGCCCTTGGCCGATTTCTCCAGCCACTCCCCGGCGACCACCACATTCTGTTCCACGCCCTGGCCGTACAGGCTCATAAGCCCTATATACAGCTGGGCATAGGCATCGCCCTCCTCGGCGAGGGGCAGCAGCGCCTGCCGCGCGGCCTGGTAATCGCCCTTCTCATAGGCGAGTACGCCCGCAAGGTAGTCTGCCTGCGCGGGCATCACCGTTAATATCAGGAGAAAGCCTAAAACAACTCCATTTCTCAGTTTCGCCATCCCTAACGCTATTCCCTCGTTGTCACTTGTCACTCAAAACCATTGTGCCCCGGGCTGACGCACCGGATTCTTGTTATGGTTATTGTTGTTGTTTGGCGTAGAGTGTACTCCCGCCCTTGCAGTCGCGCAAGAATGAAGTGGCGGCCGGGCGTGATTATGAAATAATCATGAATCTTATGACGCCCGTTGTCTTTAACATTCCGATGGAGTACATCTTTTAGGAACCTCTGATCAATTCATGAACCGGCGTCTGGCGGCTGAAATGTCCCGGCTCCGCGTTGAAAATCTTGGCAATAGCGCGCGATTACCCGCGCTTTTCGCCTTGATCCGGAACATTTCATCTCGCCATCCATCCGGTCCAGAATTGATCAGAGGTTCCTTTACAATGAAAGCAACCCCGCGTCCCCACCCACGGCCGCGAGGTTCGTGGTCAGGGTACGCTCGGTGGCAAAGCGGTGAAGATAATGCGGCCCTCCCGCCTTGGGACCCGTGCCGGACAACGCCTCACCGCCAAAGGGCTGCGCGCCGACCACGGCCCCGATCATATTGCGGTTGACATAGATGTTCCCGACCCGCGCCCGTTCCTGAATGTAGCGGGACTTTTCCTCGATGCGGCTGTGAACGCCCAGGGTCAGCCCATAGCCGGACCCATTGATGGCGGCGATGACCCTGTCGAGGTGGTCAGACGCATAGGTCACCACGTGCAATACCGGGCCGAACACCTCTCCGGCGAGACACTCCAGACTGTCAATCATGAAAGCCCGGGGAGCGAAATAGGCGCCCCGGTCCGGCTCCATGGACAGGGGGGTTTCGCCCAAGAGACGCCCGTTGCGCGCCATATGTGCCACATGTTTCAGGATCCCCGCCCGCGCCGTTTCGTCGATCAGAGGACCGATGTCCGTGGACAACAGGGCTGGATCCCCCACTACCAGTTCCTCCATGGCGCCGCGCAGCAGTCCGGTCACGCGGGGCGCGATCTCCTCCTGGAGAAACAGCACTCTCAGGGATGAGCACCGTTGCCCGGCGCTGTTGAAGGCCGATTGCAGCACATCGCTGACCACCTGCTCAGGCAGGGCGCTGCTGTCCACGATCATGGCGTTCAATCCACCCGTCTCGGCAATCAGGGAAGCGATCGGTCCCCGCCGCCGGGCAAGAGCCTGGTTGATGAGGCGCGCCGTGGCGGTGGATCCCGTGAATGCCACCCCGGCGATACGTTCGTCCCGGACCAGCCGCATACCCACCTCAGCGCCACCACCGGGCAGAAAGTGCAACACATCGGGGGGAATCCCGGCCTCGTGGAACAACTTCACCACCCGCGCCGCCACCAGGGGAGTCTGATGGGCCGGTTTGGCGATGACGCTGTTGCCCGCCACCAGGGCGGCCGCCACCTGGCCGGTGAAAATGGCGAGGGGAAAGTTCCACGGACTGATGCAGGCAAATACCCCCCGCCCGGCCCATGACAGGGTATTGCGTTCTCCCGCCGGCCCGCCGAGGCGGCGTGGCCGGGCCATGAGCGCGCGGGCCACGTGGGCATAGTAGCGGCAAAAATCCACTGCCTCGCGCACTTCCGCCAGGGCGTCGGGCACGGTACGCCCCGCCTCGCGCACGCACAGGGCGAGCAGTTCGGCGCGATGGGACTCCAGCAGATCGGCGGCCCGCTCCAGACAGGCGGCGCGCGCCTCCACGCCACTCATGGACCACGCGGAGCAAGACCCCGCCGCGGTTTCGAGCGCCCGCCTTATGGCTTCCTCGCTGCTGCCGATCGCCTCCCCCACCACGCGCTGGCGGTCGGCGGGATCGGTCACCTGCACGCTCTCGCCATCAAAAGCCTCCCCACCGGCCAGGGGACAGGCGCGCCAGGCTTCCTTCATGGCCGCCGCCATCTGATCCGCCAGCCCCTGCACCGCCAGAGAATCATGCAGGTTGACGCCGGAGGAATTCCGTCTTTCGTCTCCGAAGAGTCTCTCGGGCAAGGGAATGCGCGGATGGGGCAGGCGGTGGAGACGCTCGATTTCCCGCACCGGATCGGCGATCACGCGCTCGATGGGCGTGGATTCGTCCACGAGGCGGTTGACGAAGGACGTATTGGCGCCATTCTCCAGCAGGCGCCGCACCAGATAGGGCAACAGGGCTTCATGACTGCCCACGGGGGCATAGACGCGGCAGGGAATGCCGGGGACCTCCTCGGCGAGCGCGGCATAGAGGGTCTCGCCCATGCCATGGAGGCGCTGGAACTCGAAGCGCGACGTCCCGGCCATTTCCATGATACTGGCCACGGTGCGGGCATTGTGGGTGGCAAACTGGGGATAGAACAATTCGCCTGCCTCCAGTATCTCCCTTGCGCAGGCCAGGTAAGAAACATCCGTAGCCACCTTGCGCGTGAAAACGGGATAACCTTCCAGGCCGCGTTCCTGGGCACGCTTGATCTCCAGATCCCAGTAGGCACCCTTGACGAGACGGATGGCGAGGGGCCGCCCGCGTTGGCCCGCCAGCTCCGCCAGCCAGCGGATCACGGACAGGGCGCGCTTCTGATAGGCCTGCACGGCCAACCCCAGCCCCGCCCAGTCCGCCAGGCCATCATGGCGGCAGAGATGCTCGAACAGATCCAGGGTGGGTTCGAGGCGCTCCGCTTCCTCGGCATCGATGGTCAGGCTGATGCCACCGCGTCGCGCCAGCATGGCCAGCTCCGTCAGGCGTGGCAACAACTCCCTCATCACTCGTTCCCGCTGGGCGAATTCGCAGCGGGGATGGAGCGCGGACAGCTTGATGGAGACGCCGTGACGGGCATAGAGATCCGGCTCCGGATCCCGCCGCCGGGAAAGCGTCTCAATGGCATGGGCGTAGGCACTGAAATAGCGTTGGGCATCGTCACGGGTAAGGGCCGCCTCGCCCAGCATGTCGAAGGAACAGAGGCTGGCGGCGCTGCCTCCCTCCGCCCCATGCGCCAGGGCCTCCTCAATGGTGCGTCCCATGACGAACTGGCGGCCGATGATGCGCATCGCCTGCCTGAGAGCCATGCGGATGGCCGGCTCGCCGCTGCGCGCCACCAGCCGCCCCAGCAGACCTCCCACATGGTCCCTGTCCTGCTGCTCAAGCCTGACCACGCGCCCCGTCAGCATCAGCCCCCAGGTGGAGGCATTCACGAACAGCGAATGGCTGTGCCCCAGGTGGCGCGCCCAGTCCGCGTCCGCCAGTTTGTCCTGAATCAACTGGTCGGCCGTGGCGCTGTCGGGTATGCGCAACAGGGCCTCCGCCAGGCACATGAGGGCCACTCCCTCCCTGGAACTCAGATCGTATTCATGCATGAAGGCATCGATGCCCCCCTGGGACAGGCGCCGCGCGCGCACCGCCTCCACCAGCCGGCGGGCCCGCCGTGTCACCCGGCGCGCAGCATCGTCATCCATCCTCGCCAGGGGCAACAAGGCCCTCACACAGGCACTCTCGTCGGCCAGGCAGGCCGCGCTGATGGCGCGGCGCGAAGGAGACAGCGGCGGTGGCGGATCCTGAAAGATCATGAAACCGGATGGAACACGCGCTCAGTCCCGCTGCTTTTCCTTTTCTTCCTCCTCATCGGGTTCCTCGTCAAGCAGCACCGGGTCGATGGTGATATCGATATTGTAGTGCTTCTTCAGGAATTTCGTGACGCCATTGATGAGAAAACTGCCGGCAGGCAGCGCCTCATAGGGATTCTCCACCTTGTGCCAGGCCGGGTTGTCCGGCACCTTGGAAGGCATGCCCAGCCGGTCCATGGCCACCGCATACCAGCCATAACGCTCCACCTCGTTGTCGAACCCGCGCTTGCTGACGCCCGATTCGAGAATCAACTCCAGGGCCCGGTCATGGACTTTCTGCTGTTCATCCTTATTCAGCTTGCCGTAGGTATATTTGGCGAACACCACATTGGCCGCGGCCCCATACTGCCTCTTGCTTTTGCCGAAGGCCCTCACCAACAGAAACAGTACCACGACGACAACCGCGGCCACGATATATCCCACCATGATTTCCCCTCCCCTCAATGAATTTCCTGAATCCGCGGATTCATGACGGATGCAGGCGTTTGCCGAATGCCGATATACGCCGGGATTCGTTTTCCCGGTCTTCTGACAAGGGGATATTAACCCGGCGCGGGATGGCGCGCTACAGGGGAATGAGGCGTGGGGCCGCCTTTACCGTGAAACGGTAACGCAGGATATTACTGCGGTTCCCTTCCCGGTCCCTGGCAAAAAGTTCGAAGCGATGCACCCCGATGGAAGCGGTTTCCGGAACCACGGACTCTCCGGTATAAATGCCGTCGCCCGCCTCCCGGTCCGCGCCGCGCCCCTCGTCGTTGACATCCAGGCGAATCAGCTCGGCCTGCTCCCGGAGCTGATAGAGCAGCGCGACAATATCGCCCGCCCCCTGGGGATCGGAAATCCTCACGGCGATGGTATAGCGTGTGCCCCTTGGCCCGGTGTCGGGCGTGATCCGCAGATCCGAAAGCCGGGGCGAAACGCCATCCCCTTCTGCGGAGAAAACACTTGTTGCCACGCCCGCAACGAGCATGAGAAACACGCCCGAAACCCATTGCCGCGATATCCGCATCGTCTTTCTCCTTAGCATTATTAAGGAACCTCTGATCAATTCATGAACCGGCGTCTGGCGCCTGAAATGTCCCGGCTCCACGTTGAAAAGCTTGGCAATAGCGCGCGATTACCTGCGCTTTTCGCCTTGATCCGGAACATTTCATCTCGCCATCCATCCGGTCCAGAATTGACCAGAGGTTCCTTAACCCAGTCATAGCAACCATTAGGCGCTGGGATTGTGAAGGGTTCAAGGTACAAGATACAAGGGAAGGAGCCTTTTGTCTCTTGTGCCTTGCGCCTCGAACCTTCCCTGGACAAAACCTGGCGTTACCACAACACCGGCCTGTCTATTTCAAATCAATTGCTCAGGCGCTTCACACCCCGGCCTGCCTACCGGCCCGGCAGGTCGCGCGGCATGTGCGGCGGGCGCGGGCCGGGATGGGGCCGGACCTGACCGGGTTGCCTGTCCGGCGGCAGCAGCGGCCGGTCGTGATGCGGCCT
>Ga0256830_1001206_pt1 | contig 18592 bp, 18 predicted proteins | sample 128326metaG_FD_190537 | JGI IMG/M metagenome (GOLD analysis project Ga0256830, IMG submission 190537) | Hydrothermal vent microbial communities from Lau Basin, Pacific Ocean - 128-326 | ecosystem: Environmental > Aquatic > Marine > Hydrothermal vents | place: Pacific Ocean: Lau Basin | collected... | reverse complement strand
GAAGGCCTGGCGAAACCGACCATCGCCGCCGTTCACGGATACGCCCTCGGAGGTGGGCTGGAACTGGCGATGGGCGCCGACTTCCGCTACCTGGCCGACGACGCCCAGGTCGGCCAGCCGGAGATCAAACTGGGGATCATCCCCGGGGCGGGCGGCACCCAACGGCTGCCGAGGATCGTCGGCTACCAGAAGGCGAAGGAGATCGTCTACACGGGCCGGTTCGTCTCCGCCGAGGAGGCGAAGGAGATCGGCCTGGCCGACGAGGTGGTTCCCGCCGACGAGTTGCTGGACCGGGCCCTCGCCGACGCCGCCCGCTGGGCGCAAGGCCCGACCCTGGGGATCGCCGCCGCCAAGAAGGCGATCAACGACGGTTGGGGTCTGCCGATGCGCGAGGCCATGGAGGTGGAGCGCCAGGCCTTCGGTGAGTGCTTCTGGACCGAAGACGCCAAAGAGGGCGTCAAAGCCTTCGTCGAGAAGCGGGAGGCCCACTTCCAGGGGAAGTGACGCCTGATGCGGCGTGGGGACCCTCGACGAGGCTCCGCCCGTCGGAGGCGGCCCCTCGATGCAGACGGGTGGTGGCCGTCGAGGACGCGGTACCTCCCGACCACCAGGTCCAACCACAACCGATCGGGGAACCACCGAGGAGCGATGACGGCCTGGCGCTGGGTGACGGTGATCGCGGCGCTGAACGTCGTCACCTCGGCCTGTTCCGGGGGGTCGGTGCCCTCGCCGGCCGCCGAACCGCCGCCACGGCCCGGTGTCTCGTCATCCGTTTCGACCCAGCCGGTCGAGCCGCCGATGAGCGAAGAACCCGATCGGGTCGGCGCGACGACCTTTCCTCTCGACGAGGTACTCACCCTCGCCTGGGACGACCGCCGGGCGTTGATCTTGGCCGAACACACCCTCGTCGCCCGCTGCATGCAGAGCCAGGGTTGGCCCTATGAGATTCCCGAAGTGCCGGTGAGGGATCCGGGACGGCCGCTGGAACGCCGGTATGGCGCCGGCGAAGAGGACTTGCGGGTCATCGTCGGACGGACCGGCTCCGAAGGAGGCTCAGGAGGGTCGGTGCCGTCGGAGTCTCCGGGGGTGGACGCATCCCCGGAGGCCTCGACCCTGGTCAGGTGGACGCATGGGAACGTGCATTGGATGGCGGCGAATACATCACGATCGTCGACGGGGCGGTGGCCATTCCAGCGGGTGGATGCATCGGCCAGGCCCAGTCCTTCCTCTTCGGCGACCGGGTGCGCTACTGGGAGACCTTCTACCGAATCCAGGGATGGATCCAAGAGGCATCTCGAGCTGCTCGGGCGGACGACGAGGTCGTCGCAGCCTTGGAGGCGTGGCGGACATGTATGGGGCGTGCGGGTTGGGGAGGATACGAAGACCCCTTGGAACTGGCACCGGTGTTCGTGGTGAACGGAGCCTTCGATCCGCGGATACGGGCCGATCTGGAATGCAAGCAGCGGACCGGGCTCGTCGACGTGTGGTCTCGGGTCGAGGCGCGTTACCAGGGGGTCCTGCTGGCGGAACACGAAGCCGAGATCCTCGTCTGGCAGGATCAACGTCGGCGAGCGCTGCGGTGGGGGCGGTATGTGCTCCCTGGCGAAGGGTGAGAAACGTCCGTCCCATCGTCGGGTTCCCTTGTCGTTTCGTCCTCACCCGAGAGACAGCGGATCCGGTGAGCCCGGAAGCACCCATAGGGGCATGCGGCGTCGGGCGTCGTCGGCACGACGAGCCGGTTCACCGAGAGGCCACCACCCGCCCGCCCTTCACCACGGTTCGTACCAGAGGCGTGTCGGGTCGGTAGGCGAGGTGGGCGGGATGGTCGGCGTCGAGGACGACGAGGTCGCCGACGTCTCCGGGGGTGAGCCGCCCCCGGTCTCCGAGGTCGAGGGCCAGGGCGCCTCCCCGGGTGGCCGACCACACGGCCTCTTCGACGGTCATTCCGAAGGTGAGGACGGCCAAGGCGATCATCGCCGGCATCGTCTCCCAATACGACGTCCCCGGGTTGCAGTCGGTGGCGAGGGCGATCGTCACCCCGGCGTCCCGGAGCAGATCCACCGGTGGGGGAGGGGTCCGCATCGACAGCGCGGCGCCGGGGAGGAGCACGGCGACGGTGCCGGCGGCGGCGAGACGTCGGGCCTGGTCGGCGGTGACGTGGTCGAGATGGTCGGCGGACACCGCGCCCATCTCGGCGGCCAGGTCGGCGGCACCGGTGGCGGCGAGCTGTTCGGCGTGGAGTTTGGGACGGAGACCGTGACGGTCGGCGGCGGCGACGATCCGGCGGGCCTCGTCGACGGTGAAGGCGCCGTCGTCGCAGAACACGTCACAGAACCGGGCGAGGGGAGCGCAGGCAGGCAGCATCTCGGTTTCGATGAGGCGGAGGTAGCCGTCACGGTCGTCGGCGTATTCGGAGGGGACCACGTGGGCGCCGAGGAAGGTGGGGACGACGTCCCAGGGAAGATCGTCGTCGAGGCGGCGGACCACCTCCAGCATGCGCCGTTCGGTGGCGACGTCGAGGCCGTACCCGGATTTGATCTCGACGGTGGTGGTGCCGGCGGCGATCATCCGTTCCGCCCGGGCCCGGGACTGGCGGTAGAGGTCGTCGGCGGTGGCGGCCCGGGTGGCTCGCACCGTCGACATGATCCCGGCGCCCGCCGCCATGATCTCGGTGTACGAGGCCCCTGCCATCCGTCGGGCGAACTCTTCGGCTCGGTCCCCGGCGAAGACGAGGTGGGTGTGGGGGTCGACGAATCCGGGGAGGACGGCGGCGCCGCCGGCGTCGATGGTCTCGACGGACTCCCGCACGCCCACCGAGACGTCGGAGCTGGGGCCTACCCACGCCACCCGGCCGTCGGCGATGTGGACGGCCCCGTCGGGGATCACCCCCCACCTGCCCTCCCCCCGGGAAGAGTCGTTGGTGAAGAGGAAGGCGTCGGTGACGAGGAGGTCGGCCATCGTGACCCCATGGTGGCACCGCTGTGTGCAGGAGCTGGCGTTTTCCGCGAGCTGGTGCCCGGCGGGGCGGAGGGCTGGGTTGGGTTGTGTGCACGTGTCGGTGGTTTCCGCGAGTTCCTGCACAGGATGCCTGGTGCCGGTCCCGACGTCACCCCTCCATCGGGATCCGCACCCCGCGTTCCCGAGCCACCTGGCGGGCCCGGTCGTAGCCGGCGTCGGCGTGGCGCAACACCCCGGTCGCCGGGTCGTTGGTGAGGACCGTCTCCACCCGCTCCGCCCCGACGTCGGTGCCGTCGGCCACCACCTGGGCGCCGGCGTGGATCGACTTGCCGATCCCGACCCCGCCGCCGTGGTGCACCGCCACCCACGCCGCCCCCGACGAGGCGGCGACGAGGGCGTTGAGGATCGGCCAGTCGGCGATGGCGTCGGACCCGTCGGCCATCCCCTCGGTCTCCCGGTACGGGGAGGCGACCGAACCCGAGTCGAGATGGTCCCGCCCGATCACGATCGGGGCCTGCACCGCTCCTCGGCGGACCAGGTCGTTGAACGCCAACCCTGCCCGGTGCCGCTCCCCGTAGCCGAGCCAGCAGATCCGGGCGGGCAAACCCTGGAAATGGACTTTCTTCTCGGCCATCTCCAGCCAGCGGTGGAGGGCTCGGTCGTCGGGGAACAGCTCCAGGAGCGCCCGGTCGGTGGCGGCGATGTCCGCCGGGTCGCCCGAGAGCGCCACCCAGCGGAACGGTCCCATCCCCTCACAGAACAGCGGACGGATGTAGGCGGGCACGAACCCCGGGTAGGCGAAGGCGTCGGCGAAGCCCGCCTCTCTCGCCTCGCCCCGCAGGTTGTTGCCGTAGTCGAACACTTCGGCTCCGGCCCGGAGGAAACCGACCATCGCCGAACAGTGCTCGGCCATCGCCCGGCGGGCCTCCGACACGTACCGTTCCGGGTCGGCCTCCCGCAGCTCGGCGGCCGCCTCCAAGGTCATCCCGTTGGGGACGTATCCCCACAGCGGGTCGTGGGCGGAGGTCTGGTCGGTGACGATGTCCACCTCCACCCCGCGGCGCAGCACCTCTGCGAAGACGTCGGCGGCGTTGCCGACGAACCCCACCGACAGGGCTCGGCGCTCCGTCTTCGCCGCCGTCGCCAGTTCGATCGCCTCGTCGAGGGAGGAGGCGAAGACGTCGAGGTACCCGGTCTCGACCCGCCGTTCGACCCGGTGCGGGTCGACGTCGCAGATGAGACACACCCCGTCGTTCATGGTGACGGCCAGGGGCTGGGCGCCTCCCATCCCGCCCAGCCCGGCGGTGAGGGTGAGGGTCCCGGCGAGGGTGCCGCCGAACCGCTGCTCGGCGATGGCGGCGAAGGTCTGGAACGTCCCCTGGAGGATCCCCTGGGTGCCGATGTAGATCCACGACCCGGCGGTCATCTGCCCGTACATGATCAACCCGGCCGCCTCCAGCTCCCAGAAGGTCTCCCAGTCGGCCCAGTCGGGGACGAGGAGGGAGTTGGCGATCAGCACCCGGGGGGCGCGGGGATGGGTGGTGAGGATCCCCACCGGTTTGCCGGACTGGACGAGGAGCGTCTCGTCGTTGCCCAGCTCGAGGAGGGAGGCCACGATGGCATCGAAGGCCTCCCAGGAGCGGGCAGCCCGCCCGGTCCCGCCGTAGACGACCAGGTCGTCGGGCCGCTCCGCCACCTCCGGGTCGAGGTTGTTCTCCAGACACCGCAGGGCCGCCTCCTGCAGCCATCCCTTGGCCCGCAGGCTCGTCCCCCGGGCCGCTCGTACCGGACGGGGACCGGACATCTCCGACACCTCCCTCGTGGTCTCCTCCGCACGGTACCGATGTCGGAAACCGCCCGCAGCGTCCGACCCGGTGTGGAATGATCTCGGTGGTGGAAGGGTACGGCGCCTCTACCTACGGCGAGCGGATCGCCGACGTCTACGACGACCAACCCGAGCATCTCGCCTTCGATACCGAGCGGACCGTCGACGTCCTCGCCGACCTGGCCGGTGACGGTCCCGTCCTCGAGCTGGGGATCGGCACCGGATGGGTGGCCCCGCCCCCTCGCCGACCGGGGCGTCGACGTCCACGGCATCGACGCCTCCCCGGCCATGGTGGAGCGGCTCCGGGCGAAACCCGGCGGCCACCGGATTCCGGTCACTGTCGGAGACATGGCCGACGTCGCCGCCCCCCGGTGACGGCCACGGCCTCGTCGATGTGGTGCTCAACACCTTCTTCGGGATCCTCACCCAGGAGGACCAGGTCCGGTGCTTCCAAGGGGGTCGCCTCCCGGCTCCGTCCGGGTGGGCGGTTCCTCGTCGAGGCTTTCGTCCCCGACGTCACCCGCTTCGACCGCGGCCGGCGGGTGGAGGTGAAGGACGTGTCCCTCGACGACGTCCTCCTCCACGTCGCCCGCCACGTTCCCGTCGCCCAGCGGATCGACATCGCCAACGTGACGCTCGGTTCCGGAGGGATCGGGGTGATGCCGATCGTCATCCGCTACGCCTACCCATCGGAGCTGGACCTGATGGCGCGCATCGCCGGTTTGGGGCGCGAGGCCCGCTGGGGCGGGTGGGATCGGGGCACCTTCACCGCGGCTTCACGATCCCATGTCACCGTCTACCGCGCACCTGCATGAGCGGTGCCGGTGCCCGGGGGCCGCAGCCAGACCAGCCACTCTTCGTCGCCCAGCAGCTCCAGACGGCGCCACAGCACCGGGTTGAGCTGGCTGGCGTGGCGGCGACAGGCGCGGATGTGGCGTTCCCGGTCGACTTCGACCACCACGTCGGCGTGGGTCACCCCCTGAAACGCCGTCCCCAGCTCGTCGTTCAGGACCGAGGCGACGTGGCTGGGGATGACCCATCCGAGGACGGCGGCTCCGGTTCTGCCGGCGGCGATGAGAGCTGCCTGGGTGGCCCGGATGTGGTCGGGGTGACCGGTGACGCCTCCGGGACCGAACACCAGGAGGCCGTCGGTTCGGTCGAGACGCGCTTCGACGAGTTGGGCGAGCTGTTCCAGCGGCACGGCGGAGAGGTTTCCGTCGGGCAGGTCGAGGATGTCCACCGAGCCGACTCCGAGGTCCGTCGCCGCCCTTCGCAGCTCTTCCGAGCGGATACGGCGGAGCTCGCCTTCCCCCAGCGTCGACGCTTCGCCGTGGGTGAGACAGAGGATGGAGACGTCGGTTCCGGCGTCGGTGAACCGGGCGACGACACCGCCGAGTCCGAAGGTCTCGTCGTCGGGATGGGCGACGACGACCAGCATCGAGTCCCAGTCCGGCAGAGGCACCCGGCCATGGTGGCCGACGTTCGCCGCTGCCGCCAGTCGACGACGCCGCGGTGGCGGGTATCCGGCCGGCGAGCCCGATCCGGGACCGACGACCCGGGCGGTAGCGCCTGCGGCGGGGCATGCTGAAGGGGTGTGGCCCACCGATGTCGACGAGCTGGTGGCGCTCCAGGAGCGGATCGCCCGGCTGGAGCCCGAACGTTGGGTCCCTCCACCGGACCCGGAGGTGGGGGGATGTTTCGTCTGTTTCGGGCGCGGCGGCGAAGGTCCGGGTTCGGAGGGTGACCAGGGATGGGCTGGGGCGGTGGCCGGGGATTCCGAGGCCGTGGTCGAAGGGGCCGCCGGGGCGCCGTACCGTCCCGGCTTGCTCGCTGCCCGGGAGGGGGCGCTCTTGGAGGGAGCCCTCCGGGCCCTGGGTCGGTTCCCCGACGTGCTCCTCGTCAACGCGGTGGGTCGCGACCATCCCCGCCGGGCCGGGCTGGCGCTGCATCTCGGGTGGGTGCTGGACGTGCCCACCGTCGGAGTCACCCACCGCCCCCTGGTGGCGGAGGGGCCCTGGCCGGAGGACCAGCGCGGAGCGTCCGCCCCGTTGGAGATCGACGGCGACCAGGTCGGTGCCTGGGTTCGGACCAGGATCGGTGCCCGCCCCCTGGCGGTGTCGGCGGGGTGGCGGACCGACGCGGATGTGGCGGTGGGAGCCGTGTTGACGGCGGTGGGGCGGGCCCGGACGCCCGAGCCGATTCGGCGGGCCCGGGAACTGGCCCGTCGTGCCCGCAGCGGCTTTACGAGAGCTTGACGGACGCGACCCTATGAGCTTCAACGAGGCATGGTTCGATAGGGATGGAACGAAAGGAGATACGACATGATGTGGTATGGAGCAGGTGGCTGGTGGATGTTCTTCTCGATGCTGCTGTTCTGGGGTGGTCTGATCGCCCTGATCGTCTGGGCGGTTCGGGCGGCGTCCGACCGTCCCAGCCGGGATCGGGACCGGAACCGGGCTTTGGAGATCCTGGAGGAACGGTACGCTCGCGGGGAGATCGACCACGAAGAGTTCGAGCAGCGGCGCCGGATCCTCGAAGGGAGGTGACCGGCGATGCGGAACCGGACGTTGCTGATCGTCGCCGTCGCCGCGCTGGTGTTGGGCCTGGCCGGTCTCGCCACCGGCCCGACCCAGGGATGGCAGTGGCCCGGTAACGGGTTCTGGGGTCCCCACGCCTGGATGATGGGTGCACCGGCCCAGGGCCACGACGAGCCGGCTTCCGAGCCGGTCGCCGGTGCCGAGACGATCGAGGTGAGGGCGTTCGACTTCGGTTTCGAACCCGCCCGGATCGTGGTGCCGGCGGGGGAGGCGGTGAACATTCGCCTGACGAACGAAGGGTTCTTCTTCCACGACCTCACCATCCCCGAGCTGGACTTCCACATCAACGCCCGTTCCGGCGAGTCGGTCGTCGGAGGGCTGGCCGAACTCCCGCCCGGGGAATACCGTGTCGAATGTACGGTTCCGGGACATGCGGAGATGGGGATGGTCGGAGTGCTCGTGGTGGAAGCCACGAACTGAGAGAGAACGACGACACGAGGAGATGACATCATGCGGGAATTCGGATACGGCTTCGCCGTCGAGACGGACCTCGGCATCGACGAGGCGGAGGAGAAGGTGAGGGAGGCGCTGGCCGCCGAAGGATTCGGCATCCTCACCGAGATCGACGTCGCTGCCACGCTGGAGAAGAAACTCGGGGTGACCCGGCCGCCCTACAAGATCCTGGGTGCGTGCAACCCCAACCTCGCCAACCAGGCCCTCGAAGCGGACGAGGACATCGGGCTGCTCCTTCCCTGCAACGTGGTGCTGTACTCGACCGACGGTGGGACGGTCGTCGAGGCGCTCGAACCTCGGGTGATGTCTCAGCTCACCGGCAACGAGACGGTGAAGACCGTCGCCGAGGAGGCGCGGGAGCGGCTCGTCCGGGCTCTGTCGGCACTCTGAGTGGTGGGGTCCCCGTCCCGGTTTCGGGACGGGGACTCACCGTTCTCCGAAGATCTCGATCTCGACCGCGCCGGTGTTGCCGCCGGTGGAGGTCTCGACGTCGAAGCGGAGGACCCGGCCGGTGAACGCCACGTCGATCAGCGGCGGGTCGAGTCCGGCGTCGAAGGGTCCGAGCACCTCGCCGTCGTCGACCGTGACCGTGTAGGTGGTGGTGATGGACGAACCGTCGCTCATCTCCCGGGTGACGAAACGCAGGCCGGTGACGGTTCGTTCGGCACCGAGGTCGATCGTGATGTAGGCGTCGTCGCCGTCACCCCGGGTCGACCATTCGGTGGCCGGGTCGCCGTCGATGGCGTTGGCGGCGGCGAAGGCGTCGGAGAACTCGCTGCTGACGTCGACGACCGTCGCCTCCAGGGCCAGGTTGGCGCCGGCGACGGCTTCCGACGCTGCCGGGGTGGTGAATGTCATCAGTTCGCTCTGGTAGAGGGTGCCGTCGGGGCCGACCCCTTGGAGGCGGTAGTAGTAGGTCGTCTCCGGTTTCAGCCCGGTGAGCACCGGTCCGTGCTGGGCGTGGCCGGCGGCGTCCATGTCCTGGTCGGTGGCGAGGCTGCCGAGGGACGCCGACTCGCCGTAGGCCACTGCACACACCGCCCGGACCGTCGTGTCGACCCGCAGCCGGGCCGTCGTCGCCGACGGGTCGAAGGTGAAGGTGGGGTCGCCGACGGCGATCTCGGAGAAGTCGGCCACCGTCGACGTCGCCGTCCCTGCACCGCCGCAGGCGGCGGCGACGAGTGCGACGACGGTCGTGAGCAGGGCGATGCGGCGCACAGGGTCTCCCGGGTCGGTGTGGCGTGGACATGGTACGGACCGCCGGGCGTTAACGGACACCGGAAGGCCGTAGGCTGGGAGAGTGAGCGGGCCGCGTGACCTTGCTCTCCGGGGTCTCTACCTGGGGACGGCTTCGTGGACCGACCCGACCCTCGTCGAGTCGGGGAGGTTCTACCCGTCTCGGGACATGACCGCCGAGGAGCGGCTCCGCTTCTACGCCGAGCGGTTCCCTCTGGTCGAAGTGGATTCGACCTACTACGCACCCCCGTCGGAGCGTCTCGCCGGGCTGTGGGTGGCGAGGACCCCGGCCGACTTCGTCTTCGACGTCAAGGCCTTCCGGCTCTTCACCCAGCATCCCACTCCGCCGTCGAGTCTGTGGAAGGACCTGCGGGACGAGGTCCCGACGGAGCTCGTGGCCAAACGTCACCTCTACGTTCGGGATCTCCCCTCCGAGCTGGTCGACGAAGCGTTCTCGCGGTTCGCGCCGGCTCTGACGCCGCTACGTTCGGCCGGCAAGCTCGGGGTGATCCTCTTCCAGCTCCCGCCCTACCTGTATCCCACCAGGGCCTCGTTCCGGTATCTGGCCGACGTCGCCGCCCGGTTGGAAGGGTTCACGGTGGCGGTCGAGTTCCGCAACGGCAGGTGGCTGGACGACGAGCATCGTGACGTGACGTTCGAGTTCCTCGCCGAACACCGCCTCGTCTACGTCGCCGTGGACGAACCCCAAGGCTTCCGGAGCTCGGTTCCGCCGGTGGTGGAGGTGACCAACCGGGGGATCGCCGTCGTCAGGTTCCATGGACGCAACGCCGAGACCTGGGAGGCGAAGGGGATCTCGGCTGCGGAACGGTTCCGCTACGAGTACCGGCCCCAGGAGCTGGCGGAATGGGTTCCCCGGATCCGTCGCCTCCGCGAGGATGCGGATCGGGTCCATCTGGTGTTCAACAACTGCTACGCCGACTACGGGGTCCGCGCCGCCCTGCTCTTCGCCGAGCTGCTGGCGTCGACGTGACCGTTCCTCGGGCCTCGCCCAGCCGGACGGTCCCTCCCTGCCCTTCGAGGATCACTTCGTCGCCGGGCTGGAGGAAGGTGCGGGTCTCGTCGCCGGGGAGCAGCAGGGGTTCGACCCCACCTCGGGTCGCCTCCAGGAGGCTTCCCAGCTGGCCGGGGCCGGGCCCCGACACGGTTCCCGAGGCGACCAGGTCGCCGGTGCGCAGGGGTGTCCCGTTGGAGGTGAGGTGGGCGAGCTGCTGTGCCACCGTCCAGTACTGTTCGGCGAAACCGACCCGGCAGATCGTCACCGGGTCGAGACCTCGGGCTCTCATCTGCGCGGAACGCAGCTTCACCGTCAAGTCGAGGTCGAGGCCCCAGGGGTGGTGGCGCCGAAGGTAGGGGAGGGGCTCCGGCTCCTGGGTCGGGCCGGGTACCCGTACCGCCTCGAAGGCGTCGAGGGGCACCACCCACGCCGAGATCGTCGTGGCGAAGGACTTGCCCAGGAACGGGCCGAGGGGCTGATACTCCCAGGCCTGGATGTCCCGGGCCGACCAGTCGTTCACCAGCACCACCCCGAAGACGTGGTCCATCACCTGGTCGATCGGGACCGGTTCCCCGAAGGTGGAGCAGGTTCCGATCACGAACCCCACTTCGAGTTCGAAGTCGAGACGACGCGACGGTCCGAACGAGACGTCCCCTCCTTCGTCGAGACGCTGCCCCGACGGCCAGGGGATCTCGGTGCCGGAGACCACCACCGAACCGGATCGGCCGTGATAGCCGACGGGGAGATGCCGCCAGTTGGGGGGAAGGGGGTCGGCGTCGGGACGGAAGATACGACCGACGTTGACGGCGTGGTGGAGCGACGAGTAGAAGTCGACGTAGTCCGCCACCGTGAAGGGGAGATGCATCGTCACCCCTTCGGTGTCGACGACGGCCGACTTCGCCACCGGCCACCGGTCGACGACGAGGCGGGTGACCGTGCGACGGACTTCGTTCCAGACGGCAGGCCCTGCCGCCATGAATGCGTCGAGGGAGGGGGCGGCCAACTGTTCGGGGACCTGGCCGGCATCGGCGAGGGTCGCCAGGTCGAGGATCCGGGTCCCGAGGCGGACGCCGATTCGCCGGCGGTGTCCCCCGGGGAGGCTGAAGACCCCGTAGGCGAGGCCCGCCAGCTCCTGGTCGGAGACCTCTCCGCCGTTCACCTGCCTTCCAGCCACGTCCAGGCGTACCGGTCGTCTTCGCAGTCCCGGGCGCCGGGGCCGAGGTCCAGGGGTCGGAAGGTGTCGATCATCACCGCCAGCTCCTCGGTGCCTTTCGCTCCGATCGATGCCTCCACGCTGCCGGGCTGGGGCCCATGGGTGTGCCCACCGGGATGCAGCGAGATCGATCCGGCTTCGATGCCCGACCCTCTCCGGGACATGAAGTTCCCTTCGACGTAGAAGATCACCTCGTCCGAGTCGACGTTGGAGTGATGGTAGGGGGCCGGGATCGCCTCGGGGTGGTAGTCGAAGAGGCGGGGCACGAACGAGCAGATCACCAGGTTGGGGCCTTCGAAGGTCTGGTGGACGGGCGGCGGCTGGTGGATCCTCCCGGTGATCGGTTCGAAGTCGTGGATGGAGAGGGTGTAGGGGTAGAGGCATCCGTCCCAGCCGACCACGTCGAAGGGGTGGTGCCGGAACACGTACCGGGACATCCCGGCCCGGTGTTTCACCACGACCTCCACGTCGTCGCCCTCCTCCAGGATCGGTTCCGACGGCCCGTGGATGTCCCGTTCGCAGTACGGACTGTGTTCGAGGAACTGTCCGTTGCGGGAGAGGTAACGGCGGGGAGGGCCGACGTGACCGCGCACCTCGGTCACCAGGGCCCGGAACGGGGTGGCCAGACGCCAGCGGTGGATGGTGGAGGCGGGGATCACCACGTAGTCGCCGCTTCGGAACGGAAGCGTCCCGAACACCGATTCCAAGACCCCCGACCCCTCCTCCACATACACGACCTCGTCGCCGGTGGCGTTGCGGAACAAGGGTCCGTCCTGGTCGCAGGCGACGTAGGAGATCGCCACGTCGCCGTTGGCGAGCAGCAGGTGCCGCCCGGTCACCGGATCCCCGCCTTCCTTCAGCGAGTGGGTGCGGAAATGGCGGGGCCGCAACGGGTGGTTGGGGGTCAGCTCCTGGGGTTCGGTCTCGATCGCCTCGATGGCTCGGAGGGCGGTCGGCGGGTGGAGGTGATAGAGGAGAGCCGAGTCGTAGGTGAACCCTTCTTCCCCCATCAGCTCTTCGGTGTACAGGGTCCCGTCGGGTTTGCGGAACTGGGTATGGCGTTTCCGGGGGACTTCCCCGAGGCGGCGGTAGTAGGGCATGGGGTCTCCCGATGCTAGAGGTTGCCCCGCAGGGCCTGCTCCCGCTCGATCGCCTCGAACAGCGCCTTGAAGTTGCCGACCCCGAACCCTCGGGAGCCGTGCCGTTCGATCACCTCGTAGAAGACCGTGGGGCGGTCCTGGACGTTCTTCGTGAAGATCTGGAGCAGATAGCCTTCGTCGTCCTGGTCGGCGAGGATCCCGAGCTCTGCGAGTCGGTCGATCTCGGCGTCCATCCGGGACCAGTCGAGGCGTTCCCGGAGGTCCTCGTAGTAGGTGCCGGGAACGTACAGGAACTGGATTCCTTGGGCTTTCAGGGTCTCGACCGTGGAGACGATGTCTCCGGTGGCGAGGGCGATGTGTTGGACCCCGGGTCCGCGGTAGAAGTCGAGGTACTCCTCGATCTGGGATTTCTTCCGTCCCTCGGCGGGCTCGTTGATCGGCAGTTTGATCCGTCCTTCCCCGTCCCAGAGCACCTTCGACATCAGCGCCGTGTATTCGGTGGAGATCTGCTCGTCGTCGAAGTGGTGGAGCTGGGTGAAACCCATCACGTCGGCGTAGAACCGGGCCCACTCGTCCATGTGTTCGACGTTGCACACCACATGGTCGATGTGGGTGAACCCGGCGGGGCGAGGGGCGGGGAGGTGATGCGGCTGGTAGCCGGGGAGGAACACCCCTCCATAGCGGGAGCGATCCACGAAGGTGTGGATCGTGTCTCCGTAGGCCCGGATCGCCGAGAGGACGAGGGTTCCGTCGTCGGATTCGATCGTCTCCGGCTTCCGGTAGGGCTCCGCCCCTCGCTCGAGAGCCACCTCGTAGGCCTTCTCGGCGTCGGGGACGGCGAAGGCGACGTCTTTGACGCCGTCGCCGTGGAGGTGGTGGTGCCGGGTGATCTCGTGGTCGGGGTGGAGTCCCGCCGTGACCACGAAACGGAGCTCCCCTTGCTCCAACACGTAGGAGGACCGGTCACGGACCCCGGTCTCCGGGCCGGCGTAGGCGGTGACGTCGAAACCGAAGGCGGTCCGGTAGTAGTGGGCGGCCTGGCGGGCGTTGCCGACGTAGAACTCGATGTAGTCGTAGCCCAACAGCGGCATCGGGTCGTTCGTCATCTCCGTCTCCTCGTCGCGCCTGCGCACCCTATGGAATGTGGACTTCCTGCGCAAGAGATCGCTTCTGGGCTGTGCAGTTTGTACAGTGTGTGGGTGATGAGTACGCCGATGAGGGGGCAGACTGCCATCGACGGCCTCGACCGCAGGATCCTCCTGGAGCTCGCCGCCAGTCCCCGGATCGGCCATCTGGAGCTGTCGCGTCGTCTCGGCGTCGCCCGGGGGACGGTGACGGCCCGCCTCGACAAGCTCCGCCGGCGAGGGGTGATCACCGGGTTCGGACCCGACCTGGACCTCGAAGCCCTCGGATATCCCGTCCAGGCGTTCTCCACCGTCACCGTCACCCAGGGACGACTCCACGAGGTGATCGGACCCCTCGAAGAGGTCCCGGAGGTGCTAGAGGTGAACGTCACGACGGGCGACGCCGACCTCTTGGTACGGATCGCCGCCCGGTCGAACCGGCACCTCCTCGAAGTGTTGGAGGGGATCCTCGCCCTCGACTACGTCGATCGGGCGTCGAGCGCCATCGTCTTGGCGACCCCGATCGAATACCGGACCCGGCAGCTCCTCGAAGCTCAGGAAGGGGAGCCGCGGTCCCGGGACGGGCGACCCCGACCGTCCTCGGGTGCCCGGTAGGGCATCGGGATGTACTCCACCGAGGGGCGGCGTCCCCGCGGCTGCGGATAGAGCTGCATGATCTCCCGTACCTCGTTGGGGAGCTCGGTGGAGATGGGCAGCCCCAGCGCCTTCGCCTCGGCGGCGAGCAGCGGGTAGTCGTGGGTCCAGTGACCCTGGGAGAGGGTGTCGGCCACCTCGGCGGCTCGTTCCGCCCCCAGCTTCGGCTCCAAGAGGTCCTGGACGAAGGCCTGGACCTGTTTGAGGGCCTTGCGGGCCAGGTCGGCGAGGATGAGGGTCTCGTCGTCCACCTTGTTGACGTCGCTCTTCGCCTCGACCGCTTCGACGATCGAGCGGGCGGCGTACTGGCCGAGCTGAGGGTCGACGGGGCCGAGCACCGCCGAAGGGGACATCACGATCTCGTCGGCGGCCAGGGCGATCATCGTGCCGCCCGACATCGCGTAGTGGGGGATGAAGGCGGTGACCTTGGCGGGATGCTCCTTCAAGGCATGGGCGATCTGTTCGGCGGCGAGGACCAGTCCGCCCGGCGTGTGGAGGATCAGATCGATGGCGACGTCGTCGTCGGTCAGCTCGATGGCTCGCAGCAACTGTTCGGAGTCGTCGATGTCGATGTAGCGGGCGAAGGGGATCCCGAACAGCGCCAGACCTTCCTGGCGGTGGATCAAGGTGATGACCCGGCTGTTCCGTTTCCGTTCGAGGGTGCGGATCGCCCGTACCCGCTGCGCCATCAGCATGCGCTGTTGCAGCAGCGGCTGCAGCGACGAGATGATGAACAGCAGCCAGATGATGTCCAACAGGCCGAATCCGCCGACGTTGCCTCCGGGAGCCGTCTCGGCAGGCACACAGGCGGTGAGGGCCAGGGTCATGCCGACGCAGATGAGAAGCCGCCGCATCGGACGCAGGCTAGTGGCTGTCGTCTTGCGGCGTCATTTCCTTCCAGCCGCTCGGTCGGGTCCCGTAGGCGGCCGCCTTGATCTCCTCGTCGGATTCGAACCCGGCACCGATCGCACCGCCGAAGGTAGCCAGGGAGGCGATGAACCAGGCGAGCCACAGGTAGTCGGAGGGGTCGACTGGGCGGCCCAGGGCGAGGGCGAGGACGGAGCGGTCCACGAGGGCGAAGGCGACGCCGGCGGCGACCGCCAGCAACGCCGCGTAGAAGGCGGCGAACCCCAACAGCACGGTGATGGCGGTCACCAGGTTGAAGAGGAACACCTGGTCGTGGGCGGCCGGCGTCCTCGCCTTCTCCCACAGCCCGTGCTGGACGATGAGCCCCACCGTGGCGAAGGCGATCGCCCCGACCATGAGGAGGGTCTGACGGGGCCAGCGGGAGGCATCGGCCAACACCCAGATGTCGCTCGTCACCAGCGCGAAGGCGACGGTGGCGAGCCCGGCGGCGATCCCACGGGTGAGGGTGGCCGCCAAACTGAGGGGTTGGTTGGCGACGATCATCCCGGTGAGGAGGCGGAGGTATCCGGAGAGCTCACGGTGGGCAGGCTCGTCTCCGTGGGTGAGGCTGGCCCGTCCGGCGAGGCGGCCGCGGATCCGGCTCCGTTCCCGGCGGTCCCGGGCAGTCGTCCCCACCAGGGCGTCGAGGGCGCGGTGGAGGGACCGGGCGGCGGCCTCCGGGGTCTGCCTCGCCCCCAACGCCGGCCAACTCAACACGCCGACACCGTGGGTCATCGACGCCACGCTGGTGAGGGGCCGACGACCCGACCGGATGGGGAGGTCGGTGAGCACGACGCACAGGTCCCATCCCCGGTCCAGGAGCCGGGTTCGGGCGGCGTCGATGATGTCCTCCACCGGGGCCGGAGGTCGGACGAGCCCGTCCACTTCGACGACGGCATCCCATGTCGCCTCCGGGTACCGGTCGGTCAGCCAGTCGACGAGATGGTCGGCGACCCGTCGGGCGGCGGTAGCGGGCGCTCCGGGGCTCGCCACGACACCGACGGTGAGGGAAGGACGGTCGTTCACGTCTCTGCGAGTTCGGTGATCCGGCCCTCGGTGATGAGGGATGCGACCTGTTCGATCTCGGTCGACGGCGGACGGTCGTCGTCGAGGGACGGAACGACCGTCCGGATCAGTTCGAGGACGGACGCCGTCCTCGGCGCCGGGCGGAGCGGGCGCCGATACTCGATCCCCTGGGCTGCACACAGCAACTCGACGGCGAGGATCCGGGCGGTGTTGTCGAGGACCTCGTCGAGTTTTTGGGCGGCGCCCCAGCCCATCGAGACGTGATCCTCTTGGCTTCCCGACGTGGGGATCGACTCCACCGATGCGGGATGGGAGAGCACACGGTTGTGGGCGACCAGGGCGGCGGCGGTGTACTGGGTGAGCATGTAGCCGGAGTTGAGCCCCGGGGCCGGAGACAGAAACGCGGGGAGACCCGCCGAGTGTTGAGGGTCGAGCATCCGGTCGGTGCGCCGCTCGGAGATCGAACCGAGTTCGGTGACGGCGATGGCGGCGAAGTCGAGGACGAAGGCGAGAGGCTGTCCGTGGAAGTTGCCGCCCGAGACCACCTCCCCCGTCTCGGGGAACACGACCGGGTTGTCGACCACCGAGCCGAGCTCGACCTCCAGGACGGAGCGGACATGGGCGAGGGTGTCCCGGACCGCCCCGTGCACCTGGGGTGCGCAGCGGAGGCTGTAGGCGTCCTGGACGGCATGGACGAAATCGTCGGCGTGGCTGGCGCCGATCTCGGAGCCTTCGATGAGCCGGGCGATGGTGGCCGCCGACGCCGCCTGGCCCGGATGGGGCCGGAGACGATGCAGGTCGGCTCGGAACGGGCGGGCCGACCCCATCAGGGCCTCGACCGACATGGCGCAGGCCACGTCGGCGGCCACGGCGAGGACTTCTGCCCGGTGCAGGGCGAGGCACCCTTGGGCGGCCATGCCTTCGGTGCCGTTGAGGAGACTCAACCCCTCTTTGGCGGACAGCCGGAGGGGTTCGAGGCCGTGTTCGGCGAGGACCTCGGCGGCGGGCCGGGCGGTTCCATCTACCTGGAGGAGACCTTCACCGATGAGGGGGAGCGCCAGATGGGCGAAGGGCGCCAGATCCCCGGAGGCTCCCACCGAACCTTGGGAGGGGACGACCGGCAGCAGGTCCCGGTTGAGGAACTCGACGAGGCGTTCCACCACGACGGGGCGGACACCCGAATGGCCCTGGGCGAGGGTGCGTGCCCGGAGCAGGAGCATCGCCCGCACCACTTCGGCAGGCAGCGGATCCCCCACCCCCGCCGCGTGGCTTCGCAGCAGACGGACCTGGAGGTGCTCCGTCTCGGACGGATCGACCCGGGTGGAGGCGAGGGCGCCGAAGCCGGTGGTGACCCCGTACACGACGTCGCCGCCTTTCACGGCCCGTTCGACGACCTCACGGGCCGGCGCCATCCGCCGGGGGACCGAAGGGTCGACGGCCACCGTGGCCCGTCGGGTGGCCACCGCCACGACGTCGTCGATTGCCAGGGGTCCGCCGTCGATCGTCACCTGCATGACGGCGAGGATAGGAGGAGGGGTCTCAGGCGTCGTGCCGCCGTCGGGCGAAACCCGCCACCGCCGCCAGGAAGACGGTGGCCAGTGCGTCGAGGGTGAGGCCGTCACGGTCCCTGGTCGGATCGACCTCGACGAAGTCGATCGCCGCCACCTTCGGGTGGGCGCCGCACATCTTCACCCCGGTGGCGAGATCCCGCACCCGCATCCCGCCCGGACGGGCGCCCGGACACCCCGGCGCGACGGCACGGTCCAGGACGTCGACGTCGACGTCGACGTAGACGACGTCGCATTCCCGGGCGAGGGCGTCGAGGGCGGTGCCGACAACGTCTTCGACCCCCCAGGATTCGACCACCTCCATCGGGTAGACGGTGACGCCTCGTTCCTCACACCAGCGCCGGTAGGGGAGGGAGTTGGCGAACGAGTGGATGCCGACCTGGACGACGTTGGCCCCCGGCAGCCCGTCCTCTTCGACGAGCCCGCGGATCGGCGTGCCGTTGGTGGGGCCGAGGTCGAGGGTCCGGACGTCGTGGTGGGCGTCGAAGGTGAGCACTCCGACCCGGTCGAGACGCCCGCCGGAGACGACCTTCACGAGGGGTCGGGTGATGGCGTTGTCGCCACCGACGTACAGGGTCAGAGGGACGGCGGGGAAGGAGGCGGCGAGCTCTTCGACCGCTCCGGGCATGGTGTGCATGTCGAGGTCGTGGACGACGAGGTCACCTCGGTCGTCCACCTTCACGTCCCCGACGTCGATGTCCCATTCGCCGTGGTAGGTGGAGAAGCGGGCGAGGGTTCGGCGGAGCTCGGCCGGGGTCCGGTCGGCATCCGACGGTGACAGCGACGCCGACGACGTCGGGACTCCCACCACGGCGAGTTCCGGCTGCTCGCACTCGGCGGCCAGCCAGAGGTCGGCACGGGGCCAGGACGGGTCGACGATCGCCATCGGTCGGCAGGGTACCGGTCGCGGCGCCGCC
>Ga0256830_1001205_pt1 | contig 18604 bp, 17 predicted proteins | sample 128326metaG_FD_190537 | JGI IMG/M metagenome (GOLD analysis project Ga0256830, IMG submission 190537) | Hydrothermal vent microbial communities from Lau Basin, Pacific Ocean - 128-326 | ecosystem: Environmental > Aquatic > Marine > Hydrothermal vents | place: Pacific Ocean: Lau Basin | collected... | reverse complement strand
GCATCGCAGACGAGGCGGTCGTGGTCGTCGCCCTCGGGCCGGCGACGGACGAGCCTGCCGCCGCAGGCGGGACAGTAGCGCAGCGCCTCCATTCAGTCGCGACGCCCGAACAGCGCTTCCGCCGCGTCGCGCAGGCCGCGTTTCCTGGCGAGTTCGGCCTCGACGCGGGCGATCTCCCGCTTCAGGGTCTCGATGTAGGCCTCGAGCTCCTCCACCGACAGCCGTTCCAGCGAGCCGCCCAGCTCCGGCACCGTCCTCTTCGGGCGAACCTCGTCCTCGTCCATGCCGTCCTCCCGCCACAGGGACCGGAGGCCAGTCTAGGGCGCCGCCGCACCCGCTGTGAAGACCGGTGGCCTTGACAGCCGTCCGGCGTCCGCGCACCTCTGCGCCGTCCACGGCATCGGGGAGCCCGTCGTCCATGGCCGCCAAGCCCGCCCGCTACTTTCCGGTCTCCTGGGACGAGCTGCACCGCGACGCCAAGGCCCTCGCCTGGCGCCTCGCCGGCCTCGGCCCGTTCCGGGGCATCGTCGCCATCACCCGCGGCGGCCTGGTCCCCGCCCACATCATCGCCCGCGAGCTCGACATCCGCCTCATCGACACCGTCTGCATCGCCTCCTACGAGGAGACCGAACAGCGCGAGCCGCGGCTGCTCAAGGGGGTGGAAGGCGACGGCGAGGGCTGGCTCGTGATCGACGATCTGGTGGATACCGGCCAGACCGGTCGCATCCTGCGCCGTCTGCTGCCGAAAGCCCATTTCGCCACCGTCTACGCCAAGCCCGAGGGGCGGCCGGTGGTGGACACCTTCATCACCGAGGTCAGCCAGGACACCTGGATCCTGTTCCCCTGGGACATGGAGCGCCAGTACGCGAAGCCCATCGTCGCCCTTGCCGACCACGGCGGCGAGGACTGAGGGCGGGGCACGACACGGCGGCGTGACCCGGCGGTGCCCGAACGGGACCGGCGTTCCGCCCTCAGAGCCCGCCGCGCAGGCGGGCGAGGATGCGCTCGCGGACCTCGCTCGGCTCGGCCTGGATCGCCTCCGCGAGGCGTCGCAGTTCGCGCCGGAGCCCGTAGACCTGGTCCATGAGCGACAGGACGAGAGGCACCGCCTCCTCGCCCACGCCGAGTTCCTCCCGGAGCTCGCACAGGAGCCGGAGGCGCGCGAGATCGAGCTCGTCGAAACGGTATTCGTGGTCCCGCACCGCCGGGCGCACCCAGCCCCGGCGCACCCAGGCGCGCAGACGGCGGATGGTGAGCCCGCGGATCTCCGCCACCACCTCCCGTTCGCTCACCAGCATCACACCACCTCCCGCAGACGCCGGCGCGGATCGTAGGCGTGGCGCTCCCGCCAGCGCCGCATGAAGTCCTCGAGCTCGGAATCGATCGTCTCCGGCAGAACGATCTCGAGCCGCACGTACTGATCACCGCGGCGACCGGTGCGCGGATCGCGGACCCCCTTGCCGCGCAGGCGCAGCACGCGGCCGCTGCTCGCGCCCCTGGGAATGGTCATCCGCACCGGCCCGTCGACCGTCGGTACCTCCACCTTGCCGCCGAGCACCGCCTCGTCGATGGCGATCGGCAGGGTGATGCGGATGTCGCTGCCCTCGCGGGTGAAGACCGGATGCGGGCGGACCTCGACCTCCACCAGCGCATCCCCGGGAGGGCCGCCCTCGAGGCCCGGCGCGCCCTTGCCACGCAGGCGGATCACCTGGCCGCTCTCGATGCCGGCCGGGATCCGCACGTCGAGGGCGGAGCCGTCGGGCAGCACCACCCGTCTGGTGCCGCCGCGTACCGCGTCGAGGAAATCGATCACCAGATGATAGCGGAGGTCGGGGCCACGCATCGGCCCGGCCCGCGCGCGGCCGCCGCGGCCGAAGAGTTCGGAGAAGATGTCGCCGAGATCGGCGAAGTCCTCGAAACCGCGCCCGGTGTGATAGCGCTCGCCGGCTCCCGTTTCCGCGAAGTCGCGATAGTAGCGCTGCTGCGGCTTCTCCGCCCCCGTCTCGTCGATCTCGCCGCGGTCGTAGCGCGCCCGCTTTTCCGGATCGCCCAGGATCTCGTAGGCCGCGGAGACCTTCTTGAAGCGCTCCTCGGCCTTCCGGTCGCCGGGATTGAAGTCGGGATGGAGCTCCTTCGCGAGCCTGCGGTAGGCCTTGCGGATCTCCTCCTGCGAGGCCCCGCGATCGACGCCGAGCACGGCGTAGAGGTCTTCGGCCACGGAATCTTCCCTGTTCTCGTTTCCGTTCTCGTTCGCGCCCGATCCGATGCGTTCAGGCGGCCGGCCTCGCGGTCTCGAGCTCGAGGGCGGCGGCCAGCGCGTCGTCCACCGTCTCGAGCCAGACGAACTCCAGCTTCTCCCGCGCCGCGTCCGGCACGTCCGCGAGGTCCTTGCGGTTGCGTGCGGGCAGCAGCACCGTGCGGATGCCGGCACGCAGGGCGGCCAGGGTCTTTTCCTTGATGCCGCCCACCGGCAGCACGAGGCCGCGCAGCGAGATCTCGCCCGTCATCGCCACGTCCGGCCGCACCGTGCGGCCCGTGAGCAGGGAGGCGATGGCGGTGAAGATCGCGACCCCGGCACTGGGGCCGTCCTTGGGCACCGCGCCCGCCGGCACGTGGATGTGGAGATCGCTCTTTTCGAAGACGGCGGGATCGATGCCCAGCTGCTCGGCGCGCGCCTTGACCAGGGTCACGGCGGCGGTGGCGCTCTCCTTCATCACCTCGCCGAGCTGGCCGGTGAGGATGAGATTGCCCTTGCCGGGCACCCGGGTGGCCTCGATGAACAGGATCTCGCCGCCGAACGGGGTCCAGGCGAGGCCGGTGGCGACCCCCGGCAGCGAGGTGCGCATCGCCACCTCGTCCTCGAACTTGGGCGGTCCCAGGATGTCGGCCAGATCGCCGGCACCGACCGCCACCCGGTCGGTCCTGCCTTCGGCGATCTGTACCGCCGCCCGCCGGATCACCGCGCCGATCTGCCGCTCGAGGTTGCGGCAGCCGGCCTCCCGGGTGTAGCGCCGGATGATGGTCCGGATGGCCTCGTCGGTGATGGTGAACTGTTCGGCTGCGAGGCCGTTCTGCTCGAGCTGGCGCGGCAGCAGGTAGCGCTTGGCGATCTCGAGCTTCTCCTCCTCGGTGTACCCCGGGAGCTCGATCACCTCCATGCGGTCGCGCAGCGGTCCGGGGATGCCGTCCGCGACGTTGGCGGTGGCGATGAAGAGCACCTTCGAGAGATCGAAGGGCACGCCCAGATAGTTGTCGCGGAAGCTGTGGTTCTGCTCGGGATCGAGCACCTCGAGCAGCGCCGAGGCGGGATCGCCGTGGAAGCTCGTGCCTAGCTTGTCGATCTCGTCCAGCATCAACACCGGATTGCGGGTGCCGGCCTTGCGGATGGCCTGGATGATGTTGCCCGGCAGGGCGCCGATGTAGGTGCGCCGGTGCCCCCGGATCTCGGCCTCGTCGTGGACGCCGCCGAGACTGAGACGCACGAACTTGCGGCCCGTCGCCCGGGCGATGCTCTGGCCGAGGGAGGTCTTGCCGACGCCGGGCGGACCGACGAGGCACAGAATCGGCCCCTTGCCCTCGGGGTTGAGCTTGCGTACCGCCAGATACTCGAGGATCCGCGTCTTGACCTTCTCGAGGTCGAAATGGTCCTCGTCGAGGATACGGCGGGCCTTCGGGATGTCGATCACCTCCTCGTCGAGCTTCGACCAGGGCAGTTCGGTCAGCCATTCGAGATAGGTGCGCAGCATGCCGTATTCGGCGGCCGCCTCGGGCATGCGTTCGAGGCGACGGAGCTCCTTGCGGGCGTGCTCCGCCACCTCCTCGGGCATGCCCGCCTCGGCGATCGCCTTCTCGAGCTCCTCGAGCTCGGCCTCCCGCTCGCCCTCCTCGCCGAGCTGGCGGCGGATGGTACGGAGCTGCTCGCGCAGCAGCCGCTCGCGGTTCTCCTTCTCGATGGTCTGGCGGGTCTCCTCGGCGATCTCCTGGCTCAGACGCAGCACGGCCAGACGCTGGGCCAGCAGCCGCAGCACGAGATCGAGGCGCGGCTCCACCTCCAGCGTCTCCAGCACCCGCTGCTTGTCGGCGACCGGGAAGTCCATGAAGGAGGCGACGAAATCGGCCAGCATGCCGGGCGAGGTCATGTTGCGGATGGCCTCGCCCACCTCGGGCGGTGCCTGGGGAATGAGCTCGAGGGCCTCGCCGGCGAGCCGCTTGAGCTCGTTCATCCGGGCCTCGATCGCGGGCGTGAGCTCCTCCCGCGTCTCGATCTCCTCGATCCGTGCCGCGAGGAAGGGATGACCCTCCACGTATTCCACCACCCGGAAGCGCCGCACGCCCTGGCAGATCACGTGATGCGCCCCTTCACCGGCGGTGACGAAGCGCAGGATGTTGGCCACGGTACCGATGGGATGCAGCCCGTCGCCGCCCGGCTCCTCGATCTCGGGATCCCGCTGGAGCACCACTCCGATCGGCCGCTCGGCCTCGATGCTCGCCTGCACCGCCAATACCGAACGGCGGCGGCCCACCGAAAGCGGCAGCACGACGCCGGGAAACAGCACCGCATTCCTGAGGGGCAGGATGGCGACTACGCCCTCGGGCAGGCCCGGTGTCGCCTCCTCGGGCCGTTCCCGCGGCTCGGTGAGCGTGTCCGCCCCCGTCCCGGCTTCCTGTCTGATGCGTTCCTCGGCCATCGCCGTACCTCACATTCTTTCGAGGACAATGGTCAGGCAGCCGTGCCGGAACTCCTGCCCGGCCAGAAGATAGGGGCCGGCGGGCAACCGGATGCGCCGCCGGAACCGGCCGTGCGGGATCTCGAGGCGCACCAGCCGCGCCCGGCGGACCGCCGGCGGCAGCACGCGCCGTCCGGCGACGATCAGCGTGTCGCCCTGGACGGCGAGTTCGAGATCCGCGGGATCCACCCCAGGCAGCGCCACGGTGATCCAGAGACCGCGATCGGTCTCGAAGACGTCGACCGGCGGTTCCCACTGGGAGGTTTCCGGCCATGCCTCGGCGGGAACGAAGAACTGGCGCTGCAGGCGCTCGGCACGGGCCAGCATCTCGCAGGCCTCGGCCCACATCCAGCGCCGCGGATCCGATGTCATCGCCGCAATCTCCTCGCGTCCGGTCGGCGGGACCGTCGGGGTGCCGTCGCACCCGAACCGAACAATTTCTCGCCCGATCATGGAAAACCCGTCTCATATATAGGAACCGCCGGCGGGGGTTTGAGGGGCACGGCGGCTTTCGCGACACCGCGACGCCGGCATCCCGTTGTGTGCGACCGCCGCCTTCCCATATCATGGACGGAACCTGCACGGCTCCTCGGGGCGAGGCCCCGGGCCGTTTCGGGAGGAAGCGATGGCCGACCAGCAGAACATCGCCCGTGCGCCGGCGCGCCTGCCCGGAACGCGTTTCCGCGCCGCCTCGCCGGTTCCCGTGGCCCGGATCCGGCGCCGCGAGGTCCAGTCCGGGCGCGGCGGCCGGGCCTTCGACCGGGCCTGGGTGCTGGAATTCGAACCCGCCGCGCGCAGCCTGCCCGATCCGCTCATGGGCTGGAGCGGAAGTGCCGATCCCTGGCGGACGCTCACCCTCGCGTTTCCGGATGCCCACAGCGCCATCGACTATGCCGAGCAGCAGGGATGGCTCTGGGAGCTGGTGGAGGCACCGATCCGCCGCACGCCGGTGCGCCCCTACGAGGAGACCCTGCGCGAGCTGCTCGCCTTCACGACCTCGCCCCTCGCCCTCGTGGCGCTCGACGGAGGTGCCGTCCTCCCGCCCGAAGCGGGGACGGCGGGGAGTCCGGAAGGTGACACCGATCCGGTCGAGGAGGCGGATCTCGAATCCTTCCCCGCCAGCGATCCGCCGGCCTGGACGGGAACCGCCATCCCCTGACCGGTCGCCGGCCGCGACGGGTTGACCTCGGTCAAGGCGGGGCCGCGGCGATTGCGTCACTGCGAGGCGGCGTGCGGTCACCCGTCCGCACCTCGTGAGGTGGCGATCATGCCCGTTCCGCCGCTCCGGCCGTCGGCCGGCACCCTCCTGCCTCTGCCGGCGCTGCCCCTCGATTTCCTGGGGGCGGCGCTGCTCGCGCGCCATCCCGGTCTGACCGAGCGCCTGCGCTCCCTGGGCGAGGTGTCGGTCGCGGTCGCCCCGAGCGATCTGCCCGGCACCTTGCTCATCCGCCTCGAGGCGGGCGGGTTGTCGATGCGGCTCCTGCCGACGGTGGCCCCGGAGGAGGTGGATGCGGTCGTGCGCGGGCCCGTCGCCCTGCTGATCGATCTGGTGGAGGGGCGGGTCGACGGCGATTCCCTGTTCTTCGGGCGGGCGCTGCGGATCGAGGGGCGCACCGAGGTGGTGGTGGCGCTGCGCAACGCCCTCGAGGATGCGGAGATCGATCTCGCCCGCGATCTCGGCGACGCCTTCGGCCCCCTGGCCCCGCTGCTGCCGCTCCTCGCCGGTGCCGGTGCCTTCGGCGCGCGGACGGTGGCGACGGTCGCCCGCCGCCTCCAAACCGGATTGCTGGCCCCGCTCGCCCGCTATGCGGAAGGCGGAGGCGAACTCATGCGGGCCCTCGCCGGCCGCCGCGAGGAGGGGCGATGAGCGCGCGGATGCCCGAGCGGCTGGAACTCGTCTGTCCGGCGGGGACGCCGGCGGCGCTGCGGGTGGCGGTGCGGGCGGGCGCCGACAGCGTCTATGTCGGGTTCCGCGACGAGACCAACGCCCGCAACTTTCCCGGGCTCAACTTCTCCCGCGAGGAGCTGGCGGAGGCGGTGGCCTTCGCCCACCGACACGGCGTGCGGGTGTTCGTCGCCGTCAACACCTTCCCGCGTGCGGGGGAGCAGGAGCTGTGGCATCGGGCGGTGGACGACGCGCTGGCGCTCGGCGCCGACGCCCTGATCCTCGCCGATCTCGGCCTCGCCTGCTACGCTCGCCGGCGCCATCCCGAGGCGCGGCTGCACCTATCCGTCCAGGCCTCGGCCGCCAATCCCGAGGCCATCGCCCTGTTCCGCGAGCTCGCCGGCATCCGCCGGGTGGTGCTGCCGCGGGTGCTCACGGTGGGCGAGATCCGGGCCCTCACCGAGGCGATCGACGTGGAGACCGAAGTGTTCGTCCTGGGCGGTCTCTGCGTGATGGCCGAGGGGCGCTGTCTGCTCTCCTCCTACGTGACCGGCCGCTCGCCCAACATGAACGGGGTCTGCTCGCCGGCCGAAGACGTGCGTTACGCGGAGGAGGAGGGCATGCTGGTGACCCGGCTCGGGCCGGTTACCGTCAACCGCTTCGGCCCCGGGGAGCCGGCGGGCTATCCGACCCTCTGCAAGGGACGGTTCCTCGCCTGCGGACGGGCGAGCTACCTGTTCGAGGAGCCGGTCAGCCTGAGCGCCCTCGAGGTGCTTCCGGCCCTCGCCCGGGCCGGCGTGCGGGCGGTCAAGATCGAGGGGCGCCAGCGCGGCCGCGCCTACATCGAGAAGGTCATCCGCACGGTACGGGCGGCCGCCGAGGCGGTGGCCGCGGGGCGTCCGGTGCCGGCCGTCGATCTCCACGAGCTCACCGAGGGTGGGCGCGAGACGGTGGGCGCCTACGACAAGCGATGGCGATGAGCGGCGGCGCCCGACTGTCCCTCGGACCGGTGCTCCATTACTGGGAGCCGGAGCGGCTGCGCGACTTCTACCTCCGGATCGCCGACGAGGCGCCCGTCGAGATCGTCCATCTCGGCGAGGTGGTGTGCGCAAAGCGGCTGCCCTTCCTCGGCGGGGTGCTGGCGGAGGCGGCGGAACGGCTGCGGGCGGCGGGCAAGGAGGTGGTATTCTCGAGCCTGGCGCTCCCCGGCGAGCCGCGCGATCTGGCGGTGCTGCGGGACCTCGTCGATGCCGCCGAGGGGCTGGTGGAGGCCAACGATTTCGGGGCGGTACGCCTGTTGCGCGGGCGTCCGCACACCCTCGGGCCCTATCTCAACATCTACAACGAGGGCACCCTTTCGGTGCTCCGCGAGGGCGGGGCGGTGCGCTTCTGTCCGCCGCCGGAGCTGCCCGGTTCCGCCGTCGCGCGGCTGATCGCCGGCGTCGGGATCGCATGCGAGCTCCAGATCTTCGGGCGCATTCCCCTCGCCCTTTCCGCCCGCTGCTACCATGCGCGCAGCCGCGGCCGGCGCAAGGACAACTGCCAGTACGCCTGCGGCGAGGACGCCGACGGGATGGCGGTGGATACCCTGGACGGGCAGGCCTTCGTCGCCGTCAACGGCATCCAGACCCTGTCCGCCGGCTATCTCGAACTGTCGGCGGCGGTGGCGGCGGCGCGCGCGGCGGGGGTCGGCATCTTCAGGCTGGTGCCGCAGGCGGTGGACATGGTGGCGGTGGCGGGCCTCTACCGGGATCTTCTGGACGATCGCATCGCGCCCGCGGAGCTGCGCGCCCGTCTGGCCGAGACGGCGCCCGGGGTCGCCTTCCTCGACGGCTACTGGTACGGCCGCGCCGGCATGCTGCGGGTCGCCGGCTGAGCACCGCCGCCGCGTACGGAGAGACGGCGGGCCCTTTGCCGCCGACGCGGGAACGGCTAGGCTGGGTGCGGATCGACCACCGCTCGCCGGCTGCGATGTCCGAACCGCGTCTGATCATCGGCAACTACAACACCTCCTCGCGCTCCTTCGCCGTCTGGCTGGCGCTGCGGCGGGCCGGAGTGCCGTTCGCCCTCGAAGCCCTCGATCTGCGCGATGCCGCCGGTCTCGAGGCGGCCGGAAGGATCTCTCCGATCGGCCGTCTCCCGGTACTGGAGGTGGCCGGGGTGGCGGTCTGGGAGCCCCTCGCCATCTGCGAATACGCCGCCGAGCACTGTCCGGAGCTCTGGCCCGCGGCAGCGGAGACGCGGGCGCGGGCGCGGGCCGTGGCCGCCGAAGCGGTCTACGAGCTGTCCGATCTGCTGACCTTCCTGCCGATGGACATGACGGGGCGCTTCACGCCGCCGGGCAAGCTTCTGCGCGGCGTGCAGCGGGATCTCGACCGGCTGCGCGAACTCTGGGAGGATTGCCGCGCCGGGGCGCCGGAGGAGGGCCCCTTCCTGTTCGGGCGTTTTTCCGTCGCCGATGCGGTGATGGCCCCCATCGTCTCCCGGCTGGAAACCCACGGTATCGAACTCGGCGGCGTGGCCGAGGACTACGTCCGGGCCCTTTCCGCGCTGCCGGAATACGGCGAATGGGCGGCCAGGGCGATCGCGGAAACCGAGGAAGAGGGGGAGCCGGCGCCGCCGTCGGCCGGACCCGCGCGAACGGGCGAGACGGCTCGTCCGGAGCCCGCGCCACCCCCGCGACCTCCGGCGGCGCCGGAGGCGTCTCCGGCCCCGCCGGCGAGGTCGGCGCGTCCCGCCCCCGGTGCCCGCCGTCTTTTCGGCCGGCCGCCGGCCGCCGCGGCCGAGAGGACACCGCCGCCGGTCGCCCGCGAGCCGGCCCCGCGGGAGAAGGGGAGAACCACGGAACCGGCGACCGCGCCGCCGCGTCCGGCCGAGCGGCGCGAGCGCGCATCGCCGGCCCCTCCCCCGGCGGTGCCCGGGGCCGAACGCCGGCCCGCCGCGGAGGCGGAACCGGAGGCGCCCCCGGCGCCGGAGAGGGAACCGACCGCATCCGTGGAGGCCGAAGAGGCGGCACCGGCCGAGACCGTGCCGGCGGCGGTGCCCGCCGCCGAACCGGCCGAACCCGCGCGCCCGCCATCGGCCGAGCCGGTGCCCGCGGCTCCTGCCGGTGGCGCCGGCGGCGACCCCGGACCGCCACCGCCGAAACCCTCCCGGCCCGTTTCCAGGGAGCCGATCGTCAAGCCCATAGGTGGCGGAATTCGTCGACGACGCTGAGGTAGACGTCGCGCTTGAAGGGTACGATGCGGCGGACGAGGTCCTCGGGATCGGTCCAGCGCCAGGCGGTGAATTCCCGATGCGGCTGGTCGATGTCGATGTCGGCGTCGGTGCCCAGGAAGCGGAAGGCGAACCAGCGCTGGGTCTGGCCCCTGTAGCGGCCCTGCCACATGCGGGCGGCGAGCGCCGGAGGCAGGTCGTAGGAGCGCCAGTAGCGGCTCTCGGCCAGGAGCTCCACCCTGTCGGTGCCCACCTCCTCGCGCAGCTCCCGCAGCGCCGCCTGCAGCGGCGTCTCGCCCGGGTCGATGCCGCCCTGGGGCATCTGCCAGGCGGGTTCGGCCATGTCGGCGCGCTGGCCGACGAAGATGCGGCCCTCCCGGTTCAGCAGCAGGATGCCGACGCAGGGGCGGTAGCCCGGCGGCGGTTCGTCGGACAGCCGGAAGGCCATGGGCGGCGCTACTCCGCGGGACCGCGGGCGAGGCCGTCGAAGACGCGGCTCGGCGCGACCAGCTGCAACCCCTTGGCCTCGAGGCTCGGCAGCCACTGACGCAGGCGAGCGTAGGCGACCGCGGCGCCCTCGAGAGTGCCGAGGGCGGCGCCCTCCCGGAGCGCCCGCGTCTCCAGCCGGCCGAGGGCGAGGTCGATGGCCTCGGGTGCCGGATCGAGGTCGATCGGCGGGTCGCTCCACAGATAGGGGACACCCTGCCGGGCGGCGGCGGTCGCGAGATGGTCGCCGCCCAGCTCGATCAGGCCCAACCCGGCCTCGGCGAGCCGCGCGAGGACCGGCGCGAAGGTCTCGGGCGCCGCCACGTAGGCTCCCGCCGCCACCGTCACCGCGAAATAGCCCTTGCCGGCGGCGAGCGTCGTTTCCAGCCGCTGTGCCAGCCTCTCCGGCGGCAGGTCGGGTGCGAGGGCGAGGGGGCCGGCGTCGTCCAGCGGGTAGCGGGCCGGCCGTACCGGAAGCTCAAGCAGGACCTCGTGGCCGCGCCAGCGCCCGTACCGCATCCAGCCTGCCAGTTCGCGCCCGTAGGGCGAAAAGGCGAGACCGAACAGCGGCGGCAGTTCGGTGGCGGTGAGGGTGGGCTCGCGGGCGAGGCCGAGGCCCACGACCACGAGCGCGATGCGCGGCCGTTCGGGGTCGAAGGCGAAGTTGCTCCGATACACCGAGAACGGGGAGCGCCCGTCCTCGGCCCGGCGCGGCAGGGCACCGTAGGGGCCGGGCTCGAGGAGCGTTTCCGGCGGTTCCACGGGCGGCGCACCGGCCACCGGCTCGCCGCGGACGGGCGGCGGTCCCACGGGCGGCGGCGCAGCACCCGGTTCCCGGGCGGTCGCCGACGCCGCGGTGCCCGGCAGGGGCTGTTCGGCCCGCCACAGATCGGTGTAGCGGAGCGTCCCCTCGATCCCGAGGAGGCGTGCCGCCACCACCGTGAGGACGAGCACCACCGCCAGCCCGGCCAGCACCGCGAAGGGCAGACGGGGATCGAACAGCAGCCGCTTTGCGGCCATGATCGCGTCAGGCCACGGGCGGGACGCGCCGGGCCGCCCGTCCCGCCCCGGCACCGCCGTCCTCGCAGCTCATCGCGCGGCCGCGAGCCCGGCCTTGTAGAGGGCGATGCCGCGCAGCAGGTCGATCGCCCGGGCGAGCTGGTAGTCCCTCTCCTCGAGCGGCGGGCCGTTGTCCTCGGTCCGCTCCTCCGGCGCCGGCACGTCGGCCTCCAGACGGCCCCGCAGATCGGCCTCGCGGCGGCCGTTGTCGTCGATCACCTCCACCTTGGCCTGCTGGACGGTGATGTCCGGTGTGATGCCCTTGGCCTGGATGGAGCTTCCGGAGGGGGTGTAGTAGCGGGCCGTGGTGAGGCGCAGCGCGCCGTGGCCGGGGATCGGGATGATGGTCTGCACCGAGCCCTTGCCGAAGGACTGGGTGCCCATCACGATCGCGCGCTTGTGATCCTGGAGCGCGCCGGCCACGATCTCCGAGGCGGAAGCCGAGCCGCCGTTGATCAGTACCACCATCGGCAGCCCGTCCAGGATGTCGCCGGGGCGGGCGTTGTAGCGCTGGATGCTGTCCGGCCGCCGGCCCCGGGTGGAGACGATCTCTCCCTTGTCGAGGAAGGCGTCGGCCACCGCCACCGCCTGGTCGAGGAGGCCGCCCGGATTGTTGCGGAGGTCGAGCACCAGCCCCTTCATGTCGGGGATCTCGCGGCGCAGCTTCGCCACCTTGTCCCGGAGCGTGCTGTTCGTCTGCTCGTTGAAGGTGGTGACCCGCACGTAGCCGATGTCGTCCTGGGCTTCCGAGCGCACCGGGCTGATGCGGATGACGGCGCGGGTGATGGTGACCTCGATGGGCTTCTTCTCGCCCTGGCGCAGGATACGGAGCTTGATCCGGGTGTTGACCGGCCCCCGCATCTTGTCGACCGCCTCGCCCAGGGACAGGCCCATCACCGGCTCGTCGTCGATGTGGGTGATCAGATCGCCGGCCTTGATCCCGGCCCGCCAGGCGGGCGTGTCGTCGATGGGCGAGACCACCTTGACGAGCCCGTTCTCCATCGTGACCTCGATGCCGAGACCACCGAACTCGCCGCGGGTCTGCACCTGCATGTCGCGATAGCGGTTCTGGTCGAGATAGCCGGAATGCGGATCCAGCGAGGTCAGCATGCCGTTGATGGCCGCCTCGATCAGCTTCTGATCGGTGACCTCCTCGACGTAGTCGGCGCGCACCCGCTCGAACACGTCGCCGAAGAGCTTGAGCGCACGCAGCGTCTCCGCGCTGTCTGACTGTGCCCGCACCGCGACCGAATCGCCCGGCAACAACCCGCCCAGCAGCAGCAATCCGGCCAGCAAAGCGGCGGTGATCGACCAGTGTCTGTTCGGAGACTTCGCCATTAACCCCTTGTCCTGTCGGCTCGCGCTGCCAGCCAAGGCAGCGGGTTGACGGGTCGACCCTGCTGACGCAGCTCGAAGTAGAGGCGGCCCCCTTTCCGCCCGGCACGCGCCATCAGTCCGACCACGGCACCTGCAGCTATACGGTCTCCGCGGCGGACATCAAGCCGCGTCATCCCCGCCAGCAACGTATGATATCCATCCCCATGATCGAGAATCAACACAAGGCCGAACCGTCGGAAGGGCTGGGCGAACACCACCCGGCCGCCGCGCACCGCGCGCACCGGCTGGTCGCGGTCCACCTCGACCGTGATGCCGCGGGCGAAGATGCCGGCCCGCTCGTCGCCGAAGCCGGAGACGATGCGTCCGGAGACGGGCAGTACGGGTGATCCCGCGACCCCGGCGCCGGGTGGGGGGAAGGGTGGGGCGGGGGGCACGGAGCGCGGCCGGAGGCGGGCGAGGGCGAGGGGAGCGAAGCCGGCCGGGGCCTCGAGGCCGCGGTTCGGGGCGATGCCGAAGGGACCGGTGCGGGCGGCGACCGGCGTCGCGAAGCTGGGGCCGCCGGCCGAGGGTGCGAAACGGGCGAGGTCGCGGGCGAGCCGCACGATCCGACGCTGCCCGTCGCGCGCTCCGCGCGCGGCGTCCAGCCTGCGGACGAGCTCGGTCCGTCGCGGCACCAGGCGGGCGAGCCGGTGATCGAGCATCACCCGCTTTCCGAGGAGGGCGAGGCGGGAATCTTCGAGGCGGCTGCGGGTCATCGACAGGGAGGCCCGGGCTCGCGCGAGCTCGCGCCGACGCTCCTCGAGGCGGGCGAGGTCCGGGGTCGCGCCGTCGTCCGCCCGCAGGAGGCCGCGCAGGAGCAGCCGCAGCCGTGCCGGCGGCGGGGTGCCGGATCCGCTCTCGTGCCGCAGACGGGCGAGCAGCGCGCGGGCCGCCCGCTCCCGCTCCAGACGCATCCGCTGGTCCCGCTCGCGACCCGCCGCCAGCTCGGCCGCGAGCCGGGCGGAACGCTGCGCCAGGGTGGCGAGATCGCGGCGGAGCCCTTCGAGGCGGCGGTCGAGCCGCCGGACCCGCCGGTCGAGCCCCTCCCGCTCCCGCTCCAGCGCGAGGCGGCGGCCATCGAGCCGTGCGAGGCTCGCCGTGACCTGGGCGGCGCGCACCTCGAGGATGCGGGCGAGGGCACCGACGTCGCCGGGCGGCTCGGCGGGCTCCGCACCGGCGTAGGGGCGGCCGGCGGCCGCTCCCGACCACAGCATCCACAGCAACAGCGGAAGGAGGACCAGGGGCGGAAGGCCCGGGCCCGTGCGTGATCCGCGGCGGACACGGGCGGCCGGCGGCGGATGTGATTTCAGACGGACCCGCATCCGCGGCGCTCCGCGGGCATGGGCGCGGCGGCGACCGCAGCCGGCGGCCGTAGCCGGGGCGGATGTCCGGATGGTGGAGGCGATCGTCGGAACCGGGCGAGCGTCGCGAGCCGCTCACGCATCGTCGGCGGTCGTGTGCACGATCTCCAGCCGCAGGTCCGGCGGATAATAGAGCACCACGCCCCCGGCGAAGCGGACGTAGCGGCAGCCGGAGACGTTCTCGCCGCCGGCGGTGATGTGGGGAACGGCGCGCCCGGTCTCGACCACCCCTTGGGCGGTCACCAGCACCACCGAACGTTCGCTGCCACCGGTACGCAGCACGATCTCCCCGGCATCGTCGGCCGCCAGCTCCTCGAGACGAAGGAGGACCACGCCTTCGAGGGCGCCCGTCGTCTCCTCGGACGGCAGTTCCGAAGCGATCTTGCGGGCCAGGGTTTCGAGCAGCCGGTCGGCGCCCCGCGGCGCCGACGGGTCCCCGCCCCTGCGCGCGGCCGATCCCAGGTGATCAACGAGGCGTACCACAGCCGACATCATCCACTCCCCGACGCCCCCGGGACCAAGGCCCGTGACGTCTCCGCGAGGTTGCGCCACGGGTCAGGGAGTAACAGCGTTAGGTTAACGAATGCTGAACGTCGGCCGGCCACCGGCCGTCGGAGCGTACCCCGGCGCGAGGCCAAGGGCCGGCTTCCGAGGTCACGGAGCGAAGGGGCCGGCATCGACACATGCCGCCCCCCGGAAGGAAAGGGGCGCTATCGGTTCAGTCGCGGCTGCCGAACAGCGATCGCAGGAAGGCGTCGAAGCTTTCGTAGCTGGGCGGCGAGTCCACGGTCTGCCCGCGAGCCGCCGGCTCGACCGCCGGCGCCGGGGCGCCGGCGGTCGATGTCTGCGGCCCCGCCGCCGGTTCCAGCGCCGCCGCACCGGCGGTCCCGCCCCCGGCCACCGATTGCCAGAAGGCGGCGAAGCTCGAGTATCGGGGCACCGCGTCGCCGCCGGCCGCGGCGCTGTCCTGCCCGGGCCGGACCGGCTCCTCGGGCGGCCGGCCGACGTGCGGCGTGATGTCGGCGTCCTCCGCGGGCGGCGCCCCTTCGAGCGGGTCGACGAGCGGCTGCGGGCTCATCGCCGGATCGACGAGCGGCTGCGACTTCTCCTTGATCCGTTCGGGGGTCGGTTCGTCGGCCGGCCGGCGTTCGATGTCGAGGGTCTCGCGCGGTGGGGCCACGTCCAGACTGGCGAGCAGATCGCCGGTCACCGCCAGCAGCCGGTAGGCGGCGAAGCGCTCGGTGTACTCCGCCGTGGTCAGCGCGACGCGGGCGAGGAACAGTTCGTTCTCGGCATCCAGCAGGTCGAGCAGGCTGCGCTGGCCGATCTCGAACTGGGAGGCGTAGGCGTCGCGGGTGCGCCGCTGCGCCTCGGCCTTGCTGCGCAGGGCCACGGTACGCGCCCGCGCGGTCTCGAGGGCACTGAAGGACACCCGGGCCTGCTCCTCGGCCTCGCGCCGCTTCTTGGCGAGCCTCGCCCGCGCCTCGTTGAGGCGGTGGAAGGCCTCCCGCTCGCGGGCGATGTCGGCGCCGCCCCGGAACAGGTTGTAGCGCAGTACGAGGAGCGCCGACTGCTGGTCGGTGGTCATGGCGACCCCGTTGGCATGGTCGGCCACCCGGGCGCTGAGCTCGGCGTCGAGACGGGGATAGTAACCGGCCCGGGCCTTCTTGAGCTCGGCGGCGGCGACGTCCACGTCCACCGCGGCGATCAGCACCGAAGGGTTGGACACCGACGCCCGCCCGGCCGCCTCTTCGGTGGTCTTCGGCAGAGCGGCGGTCGGCGCCTTGCCGAGGACGAGGTTCTCGGCCTTGATGCCGGCCACCCGCTCGTAGGCCGCCTCCGCCTCCGCGAGCCGGCCGCGGGCGGTGGCGAGATTGGCCCTGGCATCGGCCAGCCGCGCCTCGGTCTGGCGCACATCGGCGATGTCGCCACGGCCTTCCCGCTCGAGCCGCCGCACCTGGCCGAGGATGCGCTCGTGCTGGGCCACGTTTTCCTCGTTGAGCTCGACGATCCGGGTCCGGCGCAGCACCTCGAGATGGGCTTCGACGGCGTCGAGGGCGACGAACTCGGCCGTCTCCTCGACCCGCCGTGCGGCGCTGTCCACTCGTGCCCGCTGGCGCTCGATCTCACCCTGGGTCTCGAAACCGTCGAACAGCAGCTGCGAGATCCGCAGTTCCGCTTCGGAACGGAACAGCAGTTCGCTGTCGTCGCCGCTCAGCGGGTCCTTGGTGTTGGCGTTGTGGGAACGCTCCGGACCGGCGGCCGCGCGGAGGTCCACCGAGGGCAGCCAACGCGCCCGCGCCTGGCGCAGCTCCTGGTCCACCGCCCGCCGGTCGGCCCGGACCTCCTCGAGTTCGGGATTGGTCGCGATCGCCGCCCGCACCGTGTCCACGATCGAGCCTGCCTCGGCCGTCGCGTAGGTGGCGAGAATCGCCGCCGACGCCAGCAGCGGGGGAACCAGCCACCGAAGCGGTACCGCCAAACCGGATTTCTTGCCCATCTTCCCGTCCGTCAGTTGCGAGAGGAGGCCGGAATACGCTCGGGAGACCCTCGGAAAAGCAGGATCGCTGATATCTCCTGCGTCTGACAGCGTCAACGGCGCTCACCCGGAGGGGCCCGCCGGATACCGGACTGTGTTGTTTTTTTGCTGCGGCGGGGGCGGCGCTTGTCCTCGCCGCTTCCTCAATGCAAGATTATTAACGATTATCGGCCATAAGAAGCGACCGTCGCGTGGCGAGTGAACCGTCGCGCGGGAACGGCTGGTTGGAGCGGTGAGTTGGACGACGCGAGGGCGAGAGACGCGCTGACGAGGGAACGGGCGGAACCCACACCGGCGGCCGGGAGAACGGCCCGCGGGGCCCCGACCGCGGAGGCCCGGGCGGCGGACGGCGGGCCCGCTCCGATCGCGCCGCCGGAACCGCCACGCGATCCGCTGGCGGAAAGCCTCGCCCTCCTCGCGGGTCTCCTGGAACGGCCGGTGTCGCCCATCGCCCTGACCGCGGGCCTGCCGCTGGTCGAAGGGCGGCTGACCCCGGCGCTCGCGGTCCGCGCCGCGGCACGGGCGGGGCTGGCGGCGCGGCTGGTGCGCCGCTCGCTCGTCGAACTCTGCGAGATGCTGGTGCCCTGCGTGATTCTGCTGGCGGGCGGCGAAGCCTGTGTCCTGCTGGGACGTACCGCAGACGGGCGGTTCCGGGTGGCGCTGCCCGACGCCGGTGGCGGCGAGAGCCCGATCGAGGCCGGACGGCTGGAGGCCCGCTATCTCGGCCATGCGCTGGTCGCCCGACCCCGGGTCGGCGCCGACCCGCACGATCCCGAGCCGATCGAGGATACCAGCGGCCACTGGTTCTGGTCGGTGCTGCTGCGGCAATGGCCGGTCTACGGCGAGGTGGCACTGGCGGCGCTGCTGATCAATCTGTTCGCCCTGGCGAGCCCGCTCTTCATCATGAACGTCTACGACCGGGTGGTGCCCAACCAGGCGATCGAGACCCTGTGGGTGCTGGCGATCGGCGTGGTGACGGTGTTCGGATTCGACTTCCTGCTGCGCACCCTGCGCGGCTATTTCGTCGACGCCGCCGGCAAGGTGGCGGACATCCGCCTCGCCTCGCGCATCTTCGAGCACGTGCTGGGCATCCGCATGGCCAGCCGGCCCGGCTCCTCCGGCGTCTTCGCGAATTACCTGCGCGAGTTCGAATCGCTGCGCGACTTCTTCGCCTCGGCCTCGATCACGGCGCTCATCGACCTCCCCTTCATCTTCTTCTTCATCGCCATCATCTGGCTGATCGGCGGGCCGGTGGCGATCGTGCCGGCGGTGGCGGTGCCGCTCGTGCTGGCGATCGGCCTCCTGGTCCAGCTGCCGCTCAACCGGGTGGTGCGCCGGACCTTCGCCGAGGCGGCGCAAAAGCACGGCATCCTCGTGGAGGCCATCAACGGCCTCGAGACGGTCAAGGCGACCGGCGCCGAGGGGCGGGTGCAGCGGGACTGGGAACGCTACGTCGCCGCCGCCGCCACCTCGGGTGCGCGCGCCCGGCTGCTGTCGGCGATCACCGTGAATTCGGCGGCGCTGGCCGCCAACATGACCACCGCCGGGGTGATGGTGGTGGGCGTCTATCTGATCGCCGAGGGACGACTCACGGTCGGCGCCCTCGTCGCCTGTACCATCATCGCCGGCCGGGCGATGGCGCCGCTCGGCCAGGTGGCCGGGGTGCTGGCGCGTTTCCACCAGGCGCGCACCGCCTACGAGACGCTGAGCCGGGTCATGCGGCTGCCGACGGAGCGACCGCCCGGGAAACGGTTCGTGCACCGGCCGGTACTGGACGGGGCGATCGAGTTCAAGCAGGTGTCCTTCACCTACCCGGGGCAGAAGCTGCCGGCCCTGGACGGGGTCTCCTTCCGCATCGCGCCCGGCGAAAAGGTGGGGCTGATCGGCCGGGTGGGCTCCGGCAAGACCACCGTCGAGAAGCTGATCCTCGGGCTCTACGAGCCGCGGCAGGGGT
>Ga0256830_1001204_pt1 | contig 18607 bp, 14 predicted proteins | sample 128326metaG_FD_190537 | JGI IMG/M metagenome (GOLD analysis project Ga0256830, IMG submission 190537) | Hydrothermal vent microbial communities from Lau Basin, Pacific Ocean - 128-326 | ecosystem: Environmental > Aquatic > Marine > Hydrothermal vents | place: Pacific Ocean: Lau Basin | collected... | reverse complement strand
GCTGGCCTTCCGACACGGCGCCGAGACCCTCCTCGGGGCCATCTTCTTCGCCCTCGCCCTCTCCCTCTTCCCGCTCGGGGTGGGGGCATCGGCGGACATCCTCGCCCGCATCGGCGCCGGCGTCATCTGGGTCCTGGCACTGTTCGCCGTCCTGCTCACCCTGGAACGGCTCTATCAGAGCGACTACGAGGACGGCTCCCTCGAGCTCATGGTGCTGGCGCCCGTGCCGCTGGAACTCCTCGTGGTCGCCAAGTGCCTCGCCCACTGGCTCACGAGCGGGCTCCTGCTGGTGGCCATGTCGCCGCTCCTGGCGCTGCTGATGGCCCTTCCCGCCGAGGCCTACTGGGTACTGCCGGCGGCGCTTCTCCTGGGGACCCCGACCCTCACCCTGATCGGCTCCATCGGCGCCGCGCTGCTGGTGGGCAGTCGCCGCGGCAGCGCCCTCACGGCGCTCCTGGTCTTGCCTCTCTACATCCCCGTGCTCATCTTCGGGGTGAGTGCCGTGGACGGCTATCTCATGGGCCTCGGCGGCGGTGCGCAGATGGGCATTCTGGGGGCGATGCTGCTGTTCGCCATGGCGCTCGCGCCACCCGCCACCGCCGCCGCGCTCCGGGTGGCCCTCGAATGACGGTGCGCGCACCGCCACAGGCGAAGGGACGCAGCATGCACGGATACGCCAATCCCCTCCGTTTCCAGCGCATCGCCGATGCCGTCCTGCCCTGGGTCGCCGTCGCCCTTCTGGTGCTGACCCCGATCGGCCTCTACCAGGCGCTGGTGCTGGCCCCGCCCGACTACCAGCAGGGCGAGGCGGCGCGCATCATGTACGTCCACGTGCCGGCGGCCTGGCTCGCCACCTTCACCTATGCGCTGATCGCCATCGCCAGCGTCGTGGCCCTCGTCTGGCGGCATCCGCTGGCCGAGGTGGCGGCGCGGGCCGCCGCCCCGGTAGGGGCCGCCTTCACCGCCATCGCTCTCGTCACCGGCTCGGTCTGGGGCAAGCCCATGTGGGGCACCTGGTGGGTGTGGGATGCGCGGCTCACCTCGGTGCTGATCCTGTTCTTCCTCTATCTGGGTTACATCGCCCTTCACGACGCCTTCGAAGATCCCGCGAGGGGGGCGCGGGCGGCCTCCATCCTGGCCCTCGTGGGCGCCGTCAACCTCCCCATCATCAAGTTCTCGGTCGACTGGTGGAACACGCTCCACCAGCCCTCCAGCATCCTGCGTCTGGACGGTCCGACGATCGCGCCCTCGATGCTGTGGCCGCTGCTGACCATGGTCGTGGTCTTCAAGCTCTATCTGGTGCTGGTGCTGATCCTGCGCATGCGGGGCCAGCTCGCCCAGCGGCAGATCCACAATCTGCGCGCCCGCGGCGCCGCGGGCGCCGGCGTCTAGAGGCGGCCCGCACGGGGCACGGCGCCGCCTTTGTGACGGCGCCGCGAATGCGCTATAGGCCGGGCCGGCAACGGAGCCGGTGCATGTGAGACGAAGGAGAGCAGCGGTGGACATCTGCGGTCGCGACAGTCTCGGCGTTCGTCGTACCCTCGAGGTCGGGGACAGGAGCTACGATTATTTCAGCCTGCCGGCCGCCGCCGCCGAGCTGGGCGACATCGCCGCCCTCCCCGTCTCCCTCAAGATCCTGCTCGAGAACCTGCTGCGGTTCGAGGACGGACGCACGGTGACCGTCGCGCAGATCCGCGCCCTCGCCGGCTGGCTCGCGGCGCGGCGCTCGGATGCCGAGATCGCCTATCGCCCGGCGCGGGTGCTGATGCAGGACTTCACCGGCGTGCCGGCGGTGGTCGATCTCGCCGCCATGCGGGATGCGATGGTCGCCCTCGGCGGCGATGCCGGCCGCATCAATCCCCTGTCGCCGGTCGATCTCGTCATCGACCATTCCGTGCAGGTGGACGTCTTCGGCCGCGCCGACGCCTACCGCCGCAACGTGGAGATCGAGTACCGGCGCAACCGCGAGCGCTACGCCTTCCTGCGCTGGGGTGCGGAAGCCTTCGCCAACTTCCGGGTGGTGCCGCCGGGAACCGGCATCTGCCACCAGGTCAACCTCGAGTATCTCGCCCGCACCGTCTGGACCGGCCGCGACGGAGAGGGACGCGAGATCGCCTTTCCCGACACCCTGGTCGGCACCGACAGCCACACCACCATGGTCAACGCGCTGGCGGTCCTCGGCTGGGGGGTGGGCGGCATCGAGGCGGAGGCGGCGATGCTCGGCCAGCCGATCTCGATGGTGGTGCCCGAGGTGGTGGGCTTCCGGCTCGTCGGCAGCCTGCCCGAAGGGACCACGGCCACCGATCTCGTTCTCACCGTCACCCAGATGCTGCGGGCCAGAGGGGTGGTGGGCAAGTTCGTCGAGTTCTTCGGTCCCGGGCTCGATCATCTGCCCCTCGCCGATCGTGCCACCATCGCCAACATGGCGCCCGAGTACGGCGCCACCTGCGGCTTCTTCCCCATCGACGCGATCACCCTCGACTATCTGCGCCTGACCGGCCGCGATCCCGAATGCGTCGCCCTGGTCGAGGCCTATGCGAAGGCCCAGGGGATGTGGCGGGACGCCGACACCCCCGACCCCCGTTTCACGGAGGTGCTCGAACTCGATCTCTCCACCGTGGAGCCCAGCCTCGCCGGGCCGCGGCGGCCGCAGGACCGGGTGCCGCTGCGCTCCGCCAGGACGGCCTTCGCGGAGGCACTGCCCGCGCTCGTCGGCGATGCGCCCCTCGACGCCCGCCAGCCGGTCCGGAACACCGACTACGCCCTGCGCCACGGCGACGTGGTGATCGCCGCCATCACCAGCTGCACCAACACCTCCAATCCCGGGGTGATGATCGCCGCCGGGCTGCTCGCCAGAAAGGCGGTGGAAAAGGGGCTGCGCACCAAGCCCTGGGTGAAGACCTCGCTGGCGCCGGGCTCGCGGGTGGTGAGCGACTATCTCGAACGGGCGGGGCTCCAGTCGGCGCTCGACGAACTCGGCTTCGAGCTCGTGGGCTACGGCTGCACCACCTGCATCGGCAACTCGGGCCCGCTGCCGGACGCCATCGCCGAGGCGGTCACCGAGGGCCGGCTGGTGGCGGCGGCGGTGCTCTCGGGCAACCGCAATTTCGAGGGCCGGATCCATCCCCTGGTGAAGGCCAACTATCTGGCCTCGCCGCCCCTCGTCGTGGCCTACGCGCTCGCCGGCTCGCTCACCCGCGATCTCGTCGAGGAGCCGCTGGGCAAGGATCGTGACGGCAACCCGGTCTATCTGCGGGACATCTGGCCGAGCCCGGCGGAGGTGGCGGAGGCGGTCCGCCGCGCGGTCACCCGGGAGATGTTCACCACCTCCTACGCCGACATCTTCGCCGGCGACGAGCACTGGGCGGCCATCGCCGGCGACGCCGCCGGCCTCACCTACGCCTGGGATCCGGCCAGCACCTACGTCCGCCGGCCGCCCTATTTCGAGGGCATGCCCAGGGAGGCGCCGGCACGGGTCGAGGACATCCGGGGGGCGCGGCTGCTGGCGCTCCTCGGCGACAGCATCACCACCGACCACATCTCGCCCGCGGGCGCCATTCCCGTCGACAGCCCGGCCGGCCGCTACCTGATCGCCCAGGGCGTCGAGCCGCGGGACTTCAATTCCTACGGTGCGCGCCGGGGCAACCACGAGGTGATGATGCGGGGCACCTTCGCCAACATCCGGCTCCGCAACGAGATGGTGCCCGGCAAGGAAGGAGGCTGGACCCGGCTGATGCCGGAGGGCGAGGTGATGCCCATCTACGACGCGGCGATGGCCTACCGGGAGCGGGGGGTTCCGCTGCTGGTCGTCGGCGGTCGCGAATACGGCACCGGCTCCTCGCGCGACTGGGCGGCCAAGGGCACGCTGCTGCTCGGCGTGCGGGCGGTGATCGCCGAGAGCTTCGAGCGCATCCACCGCGCCAACCTGGTCGGCATGGGAGTCCTGCCCCTCACCTTCCCGGAGGGCGTGGGCCGCCGGACCCTGGGCCTCGACGGGTCCGAGACCTTCGATCTCGTCGGGCTCGAGGACGGGCTGCGGCCGCGCGCGACGCTGCGCCTGACGATCCGCCGCGCCGACGGCAGCGTTCAGGAGGTGGAGCTCCTCTGCCGCCTCGATACCGAGGACGAGGTGGAGTACTACCGCCACGGGGGGATCCTCCACTACGTGCTGCGCCAGCTCTTGCAGCGCGGCTGAGGCGGGGGCGCCGGGCGGCGTCGGGGCCGGCCTCCTTCGTCGGCCGAGGGGGTCGGCGGCAACCGACCGCGGGGACCGGGAGCGGCGGTCGCGGCGGCGGCGCCGGCATGGCGCCGTCCCCTCGATCCCCGGCGGGCCTTCCGTCAGATGTCTCAGATGCCGAAGATGTCTCAGGTGCCGACGGCGCGATCCTCGGTTTCGGTCTCGCTGAGCAGGGCGCTCGCCAGCTCCTCGATGTCGCCGGCCAGGGCGCTGTTGGGAAAGCGGGCGAGATAGGGCGTCTGGGCCCGGATCGCCTCACTGCAGCGGGGATCGCGGCGCAGCAGTCCGAGGAGCGGCAGCTCGAGCCCGAGGAAACGGCGGCAGGCCTTGGCCAGCACCTCGTGGGTCTGACGGCCGGCGGCGCGGTCCTCGACATTGTTCACCACCAGCCCGACCGGCAGACGCCCCGCGCACACCACCTTGATGAAGGCGTAGGCATCGGTGAGGGCGGTGGGCTCGTCGCTGGTCACCACCGCCACCCGGCCGGCGGTGGCGGCCAGCCGGCGACAGGCCGGATCGAGCCCGGCGGCGAGATCGACGAGGGCGACGTCGTAGCGACCGGCGAGGCGACGGAATTCCGCGCAGAGGCCGATCATCCGGTCCTCCGGCAGCGTCGCGAGGAGGCCCGAGCCGGAGCGGCCGACCACGAGGTCCATGCCCGTTTCGGGGTGGTGGACCACCACCTCGGCCAGGGTGGCGTGGCCGCTCACCACGCTGCCCAGATCCCCGGCGCCCACGACGCCCAGCTGGATGTCGAGGTTGGCGAGACCGAGATCGCCGTCGAACACCAGCACCGAACGTCCGCGCCGGGCCAGGGCATGTCCCAGGGTGGCGGCGAGGAAGGTCTTCCCGACGCCGCCCTTGCCCGAAGCGATGGCCAGCATCCGCGTCATTGGGGGTTCTCCGCGACGGTCCCCGTACCGCCCAGCAGCAGGCGGGCGAGGGAGGCCGGTGAAAGGGGAAGGAGGCGGCTGCCCACCGCCGGGCCGATGCTCACCCGGCAGGGGCGCAGACCGGCGTCCATGGCGGCGAGCAGACCGCCCAGACGCCGGGCCATGTCGAGCTTGCCGACGATCATCCGCCGGACGCCGAGGGCGACGAAGTTGGCGGCGATCTCCCCGCTGTCGACGGCATCGAGGCCGGCCGGCAGTACCAGCACGGGCTCCTGCCGCAGATGGGAGAGGAGCTCCGCGAGGGCGGCCAGATCGCGTCCGCTGAAGGGATTGATGCCGCCCGTATCGACGAGCTCGGGGCCGGCTTCCTCCGGCTCCGGGGCGAGGGAACGGGGGTCGTCGCAGCGCCGGACCGTGAGGCCCAGCGGCTCGAGCAGGCTCTGCAGCCGGGCCACGCCGCCCGCCCGCCGCGTATCGAGGCTCGCCACCCGCGGCCGCCGCCCCGCCAGCCGGGCCTCGGCCGCGAGCTTGGCCGCCGCCGCCGTCTTGCCGCCGCCGCAGGGACCGATCAGCACCAGTCGCTCCGGCAGGCCCTCGGCGACGCCGGCGGCCAGCCCGCCCAGCGCGTCGGCGAGGGCGAGCTGGGGATCGTCCAGGCCCGTCTCGCGCACCCGCAGCAGCAGCCGCTCGATCAGCGGCCGCGGCACCGCATGGCCGTCGAGCACCTCCTCGATGCGGGTGGTCACCGCGCTGTGGCCGGGCGTCTCCAGCATGCCGCGCAGGTCCGGGTCGTGGGTCTCCACCGCGGCGGTGACGCGGACGCCGTCCGCGGTATCGCGGGTGGCGACGACCACCGCGTCGGGCCCGAGCTCCTCCCGCATGCGGGCCAGGGCCTGCTGGCTGGTGGGGGCCTCGAAGACGCGCAGACGCATGGCTCAGACCGTACCCAGGGTGCGGATCCTGGCCTTGGGGTGGATCTCGTTCTGGGACAGCACCACGGCGCTGGGCCGGAAGCGCTCCACCACCGAACGCACGTAGGGGCGGACGCCGGGGCTGGTCACCAGCACCGGCAGTTCGCCCTGCATGGCCACCTTCTCGAAGGCGTCACGCAGGGCCTTGATGAAGGCCTGCAGCTGATCGGGCGGCATGTTGAGCACCCGCTCCTCGCCCTCGCCCACGAGGGCGGCGTGGAACCGTTCCTCCCATTCCGGCGACAGGGCGAGAACCGGGATGTAGCCGCCGGGCCCGGTGCAGGCGTGGCTGATCTGGCGGGCCAGTCGGGCGCGCACGTGCTCGGTGACGAAGAGGATGTTCTGGGTGTGGGCCACCACTTCGCCGATGGCCTCGAGGATGAGCGGCAGATCGCGGATCGACACCCGTTCGGCGAGCAGCGACTGCAGCACCCGCTGGATGCCGGCGCTCGAGATCCGCGCCGGCACGAGATCGCTCAGCAGCTTGCGGTATTCCTCGCTCAGACTGTCGAGCAGCTTCTGGGTCTCGGCGAAGGTCAGCAGCTCGGCCAGGTTGTCCTTGACGATCTCGGTGAGATGGGTGGTGATCACGGTCGCCGGATCCACCACCGTGTAGCCGCGCAGCAGCGCCTCGTCGCGGTGACGCGGCGCCACCCATTTGGCGGCGAGGCCGAAGGTGGGTTCGGTGGTGTCCTCGCCCGGCAGTTCCACGGGTTCGCCGCGCGGATCCATCACCAGCAGCATGCCGGGCCGCACCTCGCCGCGCCCCGCCTCGAGTTCCTTGATCCGCACCAGATAGCTGTTGGCGGGGAGCTGGATGTTGTCCTGGATGCGCACCGGCGGCATGAGAAAGCCGAGCTCGCTCGCGAGCTGGCGGCGGAGGGCCTTGATCTGGTCCGGAAGCTGGGCCGACTGCCCCTCGCCGATCAGCGTCAGCAGCCCGTAGCCCAGCTCGAGTCGCACGGGGTCGATGGGCAGCGCCTCGATCGCCGTCTTCTCGGCCGGCTCCTCGCGTGCCGGTTCGGGCGTCTCGCGGGTCTCGACCGGCACCGCCGCGCGTCGCTGCATGCGCCATGCGAGGCCGCCGGCCACTCCGGCCAGCAGCAGGAAGGGCAGCGCGGGCAGACCCGGAATCGCCGCCAGCACCAGCATCAGCCCGGCGGTCACCCCGAGGGCTTTGGGATGGGCGCTCAGCTGGCCGAACAGGGCCTCGTCGGTGCGCCCCTGGACGCCGGCCTTGGAGACCAGCATGCCGGCGGCCATGGAGACGATCAGGGCCGGGATCTGGGAGACCAGCCCGTCGCCCACCGTGAGCACGGTGTAGCTGCGCGCGGCCTCGGCGAAACTGATCCCCATCTGGCCGACGCCGATCATCAGCCCGCCGACGAGATTGATGGCGGTGATCAGGAGCCCGGCGATGGCATCGCCGCGCACGAACTTGGCGGCGCCGTCCATGGCGCCGTAGAAGGAACTCTCCTCCTCCAGCCGGCGACGCCGGGCGCGGGCCGTCTCCTCGTCGATGAGGCCGGCGGAAAGGTCGGCGTCGATGGCCATCTGCTTGCCGGGCATGGCATCGAGGGTGAACCGCGCCGCCACCTCGGCGATCCGCCCCGAGCCCTTGGTGATGACGACGAAATTGACGATCACCAGGATGGCGAAGACGATCAGCCCGATCAGGAAGTTGCCCTGCATGATGAAGCCGCCGAAGGCCTCGATCACCCGCCCGGCGGCGGCCGGTCCCTGGTGGCCCTCGGCGAGAATGAGCCGGGTGGAGGCCAGGTTCAGCGACAGTCGCAGCATGGTGGCGATCAGCAGGACCGACGGAAAGGCGCTGAACTCGAGGGCGTTGGTGATGAAGATCGAGGTCATCAGCACCAGCACCGAGAAGGTGATGGACAGCGCCAGCAGAACGTCGAGGAGCGGGGTCGGAATGGGCAGGATCAGTACCGCGAGGATGCCCACGACCCCGAGGCCGAGCAGCACGTCCTTCTGCTCGAGGCCCTTGCGGAGCAGGGGCAGCCAGGCGCCCGGCGCCTGCGGGCTCGCGTCAGCCATGACCGGCGTTCTCTCGCGGGGGTGTCACGGCGTCAGGCATGGGCGGCGGGCGGCACCGGCAGGCCGGCCTCGCTGTACTGCCGCAGCTTGTTGCGCAGGGTGCGGATGGAGATGCCGAGAATGTTCGCCGCCTGGGTGCGGTTGCCGAGGGTGTGTTCGAGGGTCTGCAGGATGAGTTCGCGCTCCATCTCGGCGACGGTGCGGCCGACCGCCGGCGACGACGACCGCCGGCCCTCGCCCGCCGCGGGAGCCGGTGTGCGGAGGTCGATGGCGGCGGCGTCGATCACCTCTCCCTGGGCCAGCAGCACCGCACGATGGATGCAGTTCTCGAGCTCGCGTACGTTGCCGCGCCAGTGATGGGCCCGCAGCCGCGCCAGCGCATCCGGTGTCAGCGGCCGCTCCGGCAGCCCGTTGGCCAGGGCATGCTTCTTCGCGAAGTGGCGGGCCAGCGCCTCGATGTCGGCGGGCCGCTCGCGCAGGGGCGGCAGGTGGAGACTGAGGACGTTGAGGCGATAGTAGAGATCCTCGCGGAAGCCGCCTTCCGCCACCGCCCGTTCGAGATCGCGGTTGCTGGTGGCGATCACGCGGATGTCGACGCGCACCGGGCTGCTGCCCCCGACGCGGTCGATCTCCCGTTCCTGGATGGCGCGCAGGAGCTTGGCCTGCAGCCGGATGTCCATCTCGCTGATCTCGTCGAGCAGCAGGGTGCCGCCGCTCGCCTCCTCGAACTTGCCGATGCGCCGTGCCACCGCGCCCGTGAAGGCGCCCTTCTCGTGACCGAAGAGTTCGGATTCCAGCAGGTTCTCGGGGATGGCGGCGCAGTTCACGGAAACGAAGGGACCGCTCGCGCGGCGGCTGTGGGCGTGCAGGAAACGCGCCAGCATCTCCTTGCCGGTGCCGCTCTCGCCGGTGATCAGCACGCTGGCGTCGGCCGGCGCGTAGCGTCTCGCGAGACGCAGGGTCTCGAGCATCGCCGGATCCTCCACCACCAGCGCGCGCCGACTGTCGGCCACCGCCTCGAGCACCGCGGCGATGAGTTCGCTGTCCGGCGGCAGGGGGATGAATTCGCGGGCGCCGGCGCGAATGGCCGCCACCGCGGCCCGCGGCTCGGCATCGACCCCGTAGGCCACCACCGGCACCCAGATCCGCTCCCGCAGCAGGCGATCGATGATGCCGCGGATGTCGAGGCACACCTCGACCAGCAGCAGATCGGCGCTCTTGCCACCGCGCAGCTCGCGCAACGCCTCCTCGACGGTGGCCACCTGGCGAACCTCGGCCCCGCGGCCGGCGGCAATCCGGCTGGCCTCGACCACCTCCCTCGCATGTTCGCCAACGATCAGCAGCCGCATGCTCGACATTCTCCGACCAGGGGTTCGTCGGCGGTTTCCTCCGCCACCCGCATCATGGGCCCGCCTTGGTTAAGATTTCCTTACGAATCAATTGCTTTCGTCGAGCTGCCAGGGCACGGGCAGGCAACTCGCGAGAGCGCTCGTCAGATGGCGGGGGTTCTCTCCGAGCCCCAGGGAATGCACGGCGAGGCTGTCCATCCGCGCCAGTCGCGCCTCGGCCTCGGCGTGCCGCGAGAGCCTGTCGGCGAGCGGCGTGAGCAGCGCGTGGCCGAGGAGCGCGCCGTAGAAGGTGGTCAGCAGGGCCACCGCCATCGCCGGGCCGATGGCCCGGGGGTCGTCGAGTCGCGCCAGCATCTCCACCAGACCGATGAGGGTGCCCATGAGCCCCATCGCCGGTGCCGTCTCGGCGGCGCGGCGCAATACCGTCTCGGCCGACAGAAAGGGCTCGAGCAGGCGCTGCCGCTCCTGCTCCAGCAGCGGGCGGAGCTGGGCCACGGGCCGCCCCTCGAGCAGACAGAGCAGCCCGCGGGCCAGCACCGGTCGGGCGGCGAAGCTCTCGATGCGGGCCTCGAGGGAGACCAGTCCCTCGCGGCGCACCGTGCGGGCGAGCTCGAGCAGCCAGCGGGCATGGGCCACCGGGTCGGGCAGGCGCGGCCGAGCGGACAGCCGCACGGCGAGGCGCAGGCTGTCGGCCAGCTGTCGCGGCCCGAAGGCGGTCACGGTCACCGCCAGCGTGCCGCCGACGACGATCAGCAGCGCTGCCGGATCGAGGAACGACCGCCAGTCGGCGCCGAGCAGGATGGCGGTGCCCAGGAGTCCGAAGGTGGCGAGCAACCCCGCGAGGGTACCGAACTCCATCCCCCGCGGGGCGGCCGGCGGTCGGTCCCGCAGCGGCAGCGCCGATTTCATGCTACTGCTCGCTCTTGATGATTTCCGTCATGGTGATGCCGAGGTGGTCGTCCACGATCATCACCTCGCCGCGGGCGATCAGGCGGTTGTTGACGTAGACGTCCACCGGTTCTCCCACCTTGCGGTCCAGCTCCACCACCGCACCGCGGCCGAGTCGCAACAGCTGACCCACCGGCATCGAGGCACGGCCGAGGACGGCGCTGATCTGAACCGGTACCTCGTAGACCGCCGTCAGCCGCTTGGGCGTGCCGACGTTGGCGTTCTCCTCCTTCGCCTCCTCCGCCGCGGCGGGAGGCTGCGCGACCGGTGCGGTCTCCGCTTCCTGGGAAGGGCCTTCCTGTTCCTCGCTCATCCGCCTTTCTCCTCTTCCTCTGCCGGTTGTTCACCGCCCGACCCCTCGGCTCCGGTCGGCTCCGTCGACGCTTGCGGGGCGTTGCACGGTGCCCCCAGCACCGCCGCCACGGCCTCCGTAATCTCCCCGCAGATGTCCGCTACCCGACGTTCCAGGAAGCCATGAGGACGCTCGATGCGGAAGTCGCCGGGTGCCATCGCGGGATCGCCCACGAGCCGCCAGGCGAGGTGCTCGTCTACCTTGCCCTCCCGGCTGCCGAACGCTTCCGAGAGGACCTCGGCGAGCTCGGGGGCGACGTGCACGCGGATGTGCTCCTCCGGCCCGAGGCGGGTCAGGATGTCCGCGAGGGCGAGCCGTATCTCCTCTCCGGCGAGCCGACGCATCAGCGCCGGCAGGGCCGCCGTCGCGAGCCCGTGCACCACCTCCGCGAGACGGCCCGCCAGCTCCCGCCAGAAGGCGTCGTCACGGGCGGCGAGGTTCGCGAGCTGCGTCTCGAAGGCCACCACCGCCGCACTGCGCAGTTCCCGTGCCCGGTGCTCGGCACGCTCGAAAGCCTCCCGCTCCACCCGAGCGGCGACGACGGCGCAGATCCGGGCGAGCTCCGCTTCGTCGAACAGGAGCGGTGCCTCCTCCGGCCTCGCCTCACCGCCGCCGTCCGTGGCGGCCTCGGCGGCTGCCGTCTCCGGTGGTTCCTCGACCACCCGCAGGGTGGCGAGGTCGCCCCAGGGCACGGCGCCACCCCTCTCGGGCGCGGTCGCCGCCGCGTCCTCGTCGGCGGCGAGACAGCCGAAGCGGACGGGCTCGAAGGCTGCGGTGGCGGAATCAGTAGATGAGCTCATCTTCCTTGCCGTCGAGCAGCATGATCTCGCCGGCGGCCGCCAGCTCCTTGGCCATGTTGACGAGATACTGCTGCGCTTCCTCGACGTCCCGCAGCCGTACCGGTCCCATGGCGTTCATGTCTTCCTTGAGGATCTTGGCCGCCCGCTCCGACATGTTGGAGAAGAACACCTCGCGCAGAGACTCGCTGGCTCCCTTGAGGGCGACGGCGATGCGATCGTTGCCGGCGTTGCGGATCAGGGTCTGAATGCCGCTCGCGTCGAGTCGTGCCAGATCCTCGAAGGTGAACATCAGCGACTTGACGCGGTCGGCGACCTCGCGGTTGCGTTCCTCGAGGGCCGCCATGTAGCGGCTTTCGGTGGCCGAATCGAGATAGTTGAAGATCTCCGCCATCATCTCGTAGTTGTCGCGGCGGCTCGTACGGGCGAGATTGGTCATGAACTCGGCGCGCAGGGTGCGCTCGAGATCGTTCAGAATGTCCTTCTGCACGACTTCCATGTTGAGCATCCGCATGATGACCTCGATGGCGAAGTCCTCGGGCAGGTTGGCGAGGACCCGCGCCGCATGGGCCATCTCGAGACGGGACAGCACCACCGCCACCGTCTGCGGATATTCGTTCTTGAGGTAGGAGGCGAGCACGGTCTCGTTGACGTTGCACAGCTTCTCCCACACGGTGCGGCCGGCGGGACCGCGGATCTCCTCCATGATGCTCTCGACGGTATCCGGGTCGAGCACCTGCTTGAGGAGTTTCTCGGTGGTTTCGTAGGAGCCGACCACGCCACCCGTGTTGGAGAGACCATCGGCGAAATCGCGGATCACCTTCTCCACGATCTCGCTGTCGACCCGGCCCATCAGGGACATGGTCTGGGAGATGTCCTTGACCTCCTCGATGTCGAGCAGCTTGAAGATCTTCGCCGCATGCTCCTCGTTGACGGCGAGCATCAGGATGCCCGCCTTCTCCGGTCCGGTGAGCTTGTCGTAGCGGAGCTGCTGTGCCATCGGCGTCCCCGTCTCAGTTGTGCAGCCAGCTGCGGATCACCCGCACCGCTTCCTCGGGATAGCGTTCGAGGATGTCGGCCACCTCGTTGACCAGCGAGGCCTTCACCTTGCCGGCCACCTTGTCGAGATTGACGAGCTCGTGGTCCTCCGCCGCGGACGTCCCGTCGCCCTCGGCCTCCGGCCGGCCGGCCGGCGCCGTCTGGCTCTCCGCCGCCTGACCGGCGGCGGGGAGTTCGGCCTGCACCACCACCGGCTGACCGCGCTCGTCCACCGATACCAGGGTGCCGCTCGCACCGTGCACGAGCAGCGGTCTGCCGTCGGCGCCCACCACTACCGCCGTGCGCTGCGGCTGCAGCGCCTGCCCGGCGCCTCCCGGCAGCAGGCGGGTGATGAGCGGGCGGACGCCGAACAGCAGTACGGCGAGGCCGAGCAGCAGCCAGAGAACGGTCTCGAGGTAACGGCCGTAGCGCGCGAGCAGGCTGTCCAGCAGCGCCGGCTCGGGCGTCGGGGCCACCTCCGGCTGGACGAAGGGCCGGCTCACGATCTCGATCCGGTCGCCCCGCTCCTCGTCGATACCGACGGCGCTGCGGGCGAGGGCCTCGAGCTGGGCCAGCTCCTCGCGGTCGCGGGGCGTGAAGACCATGTTGCCGCTGCCGTCGTCCCGGTAGGTCCCGTCCACCTGGATGGCGACGAACAGGCGCCGGACGGTACCGCCCCGCTTGCGCTGCAGGCGCTGCTTTCTGGAGATCTCGTAGTTGACCGTCTCCTCGGTCCGCTCCACCTGCTCTTGGCTGGACGGGCCGCCGTTGGCGGCGGCCTGGGCGGCCGGCAGATTGTTGCCCACGGTGACCGCGTTGTCGCCGCCCGTCTCGTTGCGGCTGGTGGCCTCCTCGGTGGTGCGCGTGCTGCGCACGACCTGCCCCTCGGGGTCGTAGAGCTCCTCGGTGACCGACACCTCGTCGAAGTCGATCTCGGCGGTGACCTGGGCATCGACCCTCCCCGGGCCGACGCTGCGCTCGAGCAGGCCGACGAGCTTCCGTCGCAGCTGCTCCTCGTAGGCGCGACGGAATTCCTCGGTGCGGTCGAGAATGAACGCCTCCGACTCGCCGTCGCCCCGCGCCAGCAGATTGCCGCGGTCGTCCATCACCGTCACACGGGCGGGGGTGAGACCGGGGACCGCGCTGGCGACCAGATAGCGGACGCCCTCCACCTGGCGCCGGTCGAGGTCGGCCATACCGTTGAGCGTCAGCAGAACGGAGGCGCTCGGGGCTTCGCTCTCGCGCTGGAACAGGCGCCGCTCGGGCTGCACCAGATGGACACGGGCCGCCCGTACCTCGCGCAGGCTGGCGATGGTTCGCGAGAGCTCCCCCTCGAGGGCCCGGCGCAGATTGACGTTGGCGAGGAAATCGGTGGTGGTGAAGCCGTTGGCGCCGTCGAACAGCTCGTAGCCGACGACGTCGCCGGTCGGCAGACCCTCCTGCGCGAGGGTCATCCGCAGGCGCGTGACCTCTCCGGCGGGAACCAGCACCGCGTCCCCGTTCTCGCTCAGGCGATAGGGAGTGCCGAGCGTCTCGAGGCGGTCCACGAGGGTCGCCGCGTCCTCCGGACGCAGACCGCCGAACAGGAGTGTGTAGCGGGGCTCCACCGCACGGAAGGCGATGAAGGCGAGAAGCGCCAGCAATCCGGCGGCGACCAGTCCGAGCGCCAGGATCCGGCCCGGTCCCAGCGCCTGCAGCTGGGCGAGCAAGGCGGCGGGCCCGCGCGGGGCCACCTCGGCGACGGCCAATGCCGGCGGGGATGCGGCCGCTTCGATGTCCTGCGCCATGATCGGACCGTTGCTTCCGGTGTCGGTGAGAACGAACACCGGGACCATAGCGCCGGTCTGGTGAACAGGAGGTTAACGGGCGCCGCACCTTCCGCCACGGCGCCCGGGGGACTCAGCCGCGGAACTCCTGGAGGCGCGTGACCCGGAGCCCGTTGAGACCGTGGCGGTCGATCGCCCGCTCCCAGGAGGAGAACTCCTCCGGTGTCAGGTTGTACCGGGCACAGGCCTCCTCGAAGGTCAGCAGCCCGCCGCGCACCGCCGCCACCACTTCGGCTTTGCGGCGGGCCACCCAGCGCCGGGTATCCGGGGGCGGCAGATCGTCGAGTCCGAGCGGGCGCCCGCTCGGGCCGATCACGCTGGGCTTCGGGACGTTCTCCACATCCGACATGAGGCAGCTCCCGTTGCTTGCTCCAACCGGTGCGCCGGTTCGTGACAGCCCAACCATCTACAAGATACCTCTTAAAGGAGCCCTAATCATCCTGGTAAACGGGCGTTATCCATACTTGTGACTTCACTTACCTCGCCACCTGCATCAGCTCATTCAACATGTCGTTCGCCGTCGTGATCACGCGCGCATTGGCGGTGTAGGCCCGCTGCGTCACGATCATCTTGGTGAATTCATCGGCGAGATCGACGTTGGCCGCCTCCAGCGACGCGGTGGCGAGGGTGCCGGCGCCTCCCTGGCCGGTGAACTTGAGGTTGTGCTCGCCGGAGAGCTGGGTCTCGGCGTAGACGTTGCCGGTACGCGGATCGAGCGCCGCCGGATTGGCGAAGGTGGCGATGGGCAGCCGGTAGATCTTGCGAATGGCGCCGTTCGTGAAGGACACGCTCACGTAGCCGTCGCTGTCCATGTTCACGCCGTTCACCTGCCCCACCTCGGAGCCGTTCTGGATCACGAAGGAGACATCGTTGGCGCTCGCGAACTGGCTCAGCCCGTCGGTTTCGCCGCTGGTGCCGAGATCGATGGTGATGCTGCTGTCGTCGGCGCCGTTGTCCCAGTCGATGGTGACCGCACTGGCGATGGTGCCGGTCACCGAACCGAGACTGCCGTCACCGTTGAAGGTGACGGTGCCCGACGCCAAGAGACCCGTGGTGTGGGTGGTGCTGTCGAGATCGCCGCGATCGGCGTAGAGCTCCACCGCCCAGGTGTTGTCGGCGGTCTTGAGGAAGGCCATCACCAGCTGCTGGGCCTCGCCCAGACTGTCGTAGATCTGGATGGTGCGGGAGAACTGGGGCTGCACGCCCGAGGAACCGCCGGAGTTGTTGTAGTCCTCCATGTCGCCTGCGGTGTAGGTACCGCTGTAGGCGGTGGTGGTGGAATCGAGGTTGGCCCCGAACTCGATCCTGCTGGTGGCGATGGCGATGCCGTTCAGCGTACGGATATTGACGGTCTCGAGCTCGTTGATGTCGACGATCTCCTCGTCGGCGTCCAGCAGCCAGCCCTGGAGATAGAAGCCGGAGGGCGTCTTGAGGTTGCCGAGCGCATCGGGACTGAAGGAACCCGCCCGCGTGTAGAGCTGCTCGCCGCTCGAATCGGCGAGGCTGTTGACGACGAAGAAGCCCGCGCCGGAGATGGCGGCGTCCGTCGGCGAATCGGTGCTCTGGATCAGCCCCTGCTTGCTGATCATGTAGCTGGTCAGCGCCCGCACGCCGCCCGGAGCGTAGGTGGCCGACGCCGTCTGCTTGGTGACTAGGGTCTGGAAGCGCGCGAGCGCGCCCTTGTAGCCGACCGTGTTCACGTTGGAGATGTTGTCGGAGATCATGCCCAGCGCGCGGCTCTGAGCGGTCAGGCCGGAAGCGCCGGAGAAGAGGGAACCGAAGAGAGACATGGCGGTACTCCTGGTTTCGAAGCTCTGAAGCGCGTTTCGCGTGCCGGCTCAGCCCGCCGGTCGCCGGACGGCGGCCACCGATTCGATCGGCCGCAGCACGCCGCCGATGGACAGCAGCAGACCGCTGTCGTCGAATTCGACCGCATCGACGACGCCCAGACTCCGCAGCCCGACGGCGACCGGCTGTCCCCGCTCGTCGCGGGCCTCGATCTCGACCCGGTAATCGCCGCTCGGCAGGCGCACGCCCGCATCGTTGAGCCCGTCCCAGCGCGCCTCGTGGTACCCGGCCTCCGTCGGCAGCGACCTTTCCACCAGGATCGCGCCGTCCTCGCCGAGGACCTTCAGACGCACCTCGGTGGCGCTGCGGGGAAGGCTGTAGGCGATCGCGGCATCCCCGACCGCGGGCAGATAGATGCGGTCGGTGCGCAGTTCCACTTCCTGGCCCACGTAGCTGGCGGCGGCGACGATCTGGTTCGCCCGGCCGATGTCGATCAGCGTATCGAGCCGGCTGTTGGTCCGAATGGCCTGCTCCACTGCCGAGAACTGGGTGAGCTGGCGGGTGAACGTCTCGGAGTCCATCGGCGCCGTCGGATCCTGGTTCTGGAGCTGGATGGTGAGCAGCTTCAGGAACTCCTCGAACTTGATGGCGAAATTGTTCTCGTCGAGGGTACTGCCGGCACCTGCCGGCGAAGTCCCCCCGGATACCGTCGGAGCGATGGACATCCCTGGCTTTCCTCCGTTGGTTCAGACCGTGAGATCAACGAGACCGACGCGCGCGGCTGCGGGCGACGCGACGGCCGTTCCCGCGGGCGCCGTCCCGCCGGCCGTGGCCGTCGCCGGCTGCGGGTCCGCGCCCTCGCCGGCCGGCCGATCGCGTTCCTGCATCATGCCGAAATCGAGACCGCCCGGAGCGAGCTCGATCCCCTGTTCGGCGAACAGGCGCGCGAAAGCGGGCGCCTCGGCCCGCAGCGCCTGCAACGCGTCTCCCTGCTGCGCGCGGAAGCTGGCGGCCACCCGCCCGTCGTCCTTGAAGCGCAGGGTGATCTCGACCCGGCCGAGCGCGGCCGGCTCGAGGCGGACCACCAGATGCGAAATCTCTCGCGCCGCCGCCTGGGCCACGAACATGCCGAGCTGGGCGACGGGCATGCTGCGCACGGGTGGCGGCGTCGGACCGGTGCCGTAGCCCGCGGGCGAGCCGCCGACCGCCTGGGAAGCGCCGCCGGTGGCGACTTCGCCCGGCAACGTGAGCGCCAGCCCCCGGTCGCCCGTAAAGCGGCCCGAACGGCCCTCGCCGGCGAAGAATGCTTCGGCGTCGGAAAGCAACCCACCGGGCGCCGGCCCCGCACCCGGCTGCGGAACATCGCGCGCCGCCACCTCGACCGGCGGGTTGCCGGAACCGGGTACCGTGGGCGCCGACGGGCCCCGCGGCGGCAGCGGTCCGGTCTCGAGCGATCCCTCACCGCGCGGCGCGCGCGAAGCCGGCGACGCCGGATCCGGCGCCGTCTCGTCGCCCGCCGCGGAAACGCCCGGCAGACGAAGGGGCCGCGCAAGACCCTCCGGTCCGGATGGCACAATCCGTCCGGCGGCGGCACCGGCTCCGTCTTCCGCCCCCCCGCCCCGCGAGACTGCTCCACCGGTCGCGGCGGCAATCCGGATCGCCGGCCGCTCCCCCGCCGACCGCACGACCGCGGCGAGCCATCGGAGCGCCGCCTCGCCACCGGCCGGGGGCTCGCCGGCCGGCCGCGAAGACGGCCCGGCCGGCGTGAAGTCCGAGGTCGCGCCCGCAAACGCGTCCACCCTCTCGGCCGCCGGAGCGGGCGCCGGAGACGGCCGCAACAGCGGGGCCGGACGCCCCGCAAGGTCGCTGTCCCCCGAAGTCGGGGGGGCCATGGCCGTCGGCGACAGGGAGCCCGCCACCACCTGCGGCTTCGGCCCGGAGAGCGGCAGCGGGCCAGCCGGCGCGGGCGAGAGCGGCGTGGACCGGCCCGGAAGACCGGCTCCCGGAAGCTCCTCCGCGGACGGCATCGCTCCGCCCGGGATCGCGCCCCGGCTCCTCTCCCACCCCCCTTCGGAGGGCAGCGGGCCCGCGGTCGGCAGCAGATCGGACGGACCCGTGGCCGCGACGGACGGCGAAAGGGCGCCTCCCGCACCGGCGACCACCGGCGGGATCCCGTCCGCGGTCCCGAGCGGTGAAGGCGCGCCACCGGCCGCGGCCGCCGGCCGCACCATCCCCGGCGCCGGGAGGAGAAGGCCCGCCAGAACGGCGGCGAAGAACGCCTCTCCCTCCGGGGAGGGGGCGCTCCGGCCGCTGCCGCCCGGAGGCGGCGGAGAAGGGACGGTTGCGGGACTTT
>Ga0256830_1001203_pt1 | contig 18614 bp, 17 predicted proteins | sample 128326metaG_FD_190537 | JGI IMG/M metagenome (GOLD analysis project Ga0256830, IMG submission 190537) | Hydrothermal vent microbial communities from Lau Basin, Pacific Ocean - 128-326 | ecosystem: Environmental > Aquatic > Marine > Hydrothermal vents | place: Pacific Ocean: Lau Basin | collected... | reverse complement strand
GCCGTTCGTGACCGGGGACATCCACTATGCCGACCGTGAGACCGTCGGGATAGTGGATGTCTGCGAACCCGAGGTCTATGGTTATGCCGCGCTCCTTCTCCTCCTTCAGGCGGTCGGGGTCGACACCAGTAAGGGCCTTGACGAGGGCGCTCTTGCCGTGGTCAATGTGTCCTGCGGTTCCGAGTATTATGTATCGCATGTCTTCGGTCTGGAGTGTTGAAGAGTCGATTAATAAATTATACAAAAAAGCGGGACAAAAATTTGTCCCGCTCCGGTGCGGCGCTTTCCCTTCAGGCGTGACGGTTGTGGATGAGTCCAGAGCAACCTGCCCAAGGAGAGAGGGTCGGCCACGACTAAGACGGCGTCAGAACCTGTAGGTCGCCCCCAAAGAGAATGCGGTCTCATCCAAGAATCTACCCTCGACGTTCACACTCAGCCGGTTGGGTATGACGTAGACGTCCGTACCGAGGAAGACGCCGAAGTTGCTGTCGGCCTCACCCTCTCCGTCGATCTCCACGGTATAGGGGATGTCGAGGTACCGGCCGCTTCCGTCAAGGCTGAAGTCCGTCTTGACTTCGGAGTACTTGACGCCGCCGTAGGGACTGAAGATGCCGACGGTCCCCTGCACATAGAGGGCGATCTGCCACTGCTGCAACTTGGTCTTCTTCGTTGAGGAGAACGTTGCATTCGGATCGGTCGCCCTCATATCGTCCACAAAGTCCTCGTCGAAATCCTTCCCGTCCGTCTTGAGGTCACCCTCCACCTCATAGCGGACATACTGGGCATCGGCCAAGAATCTCAATCCACCTGAAGTCTGGAAGACCTTGGCCTTGACCCCTGCACCGTAGGCGATGTCTATGTCACCGTCGAACTCGGCCCTCGAGTCAGGCTCTCCAGGGGCCTTATCCGTCAACCTCCAGTCTGCATCGGCGATACCGAGCTTTACATAGAGGTCCACGTCCGGACGAATCCCGAAGGTGCCCTTCAGAAAGACCCGGCTGGACTCGACCTCGAAGTCCTCGATGCTGCCGCCTGCGGCCGGAATGGTTTCAGTGATAGTGGTGCTTTCCGACTTCATGACGATCGTGCCGCCCTTCCATTCGAGGTCACGGCCGGTGATTCCGTCATACTCCACCCCAAGAGAAAACCTGCCTGCTGCTCCGACGACCTCTGCGGGATTGCCGACAGTGGCCGCCCGTCCGGTCAACGGCAGGCCCAGGACGAACACAAACAAGACGGTCAATACCTTCCCCTTATGCCTGTTGATCCTCGCCATGACACCAACCTCCCTGCTGGCTTAACGCCTTCCTTAAATTATCCTGATCCAGGATCAGCGTTTGGACAAGTTAAAGATGACATCGACAAGTGAAGACATCGGCAAGTATAAATACATCCCAGGTATAAAAGAGGATATTTCTTAAGGTATAATCTGAGAAATCATGTCGTGAAGTAGACCGCTCGGCTCTCCCGCCGGACATACAGCCGCCACTTCAGAATAAGGAGACTGAATTCGGTTATCTTAAAGATTTTAACACAGGGCACGTCGAAAATCAAGCACTGCATTGACTCCCCCGGTGACTTCTTCTGATTAGTCGGCGGGGTCCCCATCGAAAATCCGGACGAAGATGCAGGGACATACATAAAGGTGCGCGACTCCCCGGCCCCCTGGATTTTTACGAGAATCAACTGAGCGAGGATGGTGAGTGCGTTTGACCTGCATGTACAAGCACATCTAAAATACACTGAAATGGACAGGTTCACGCTCCAGACGGACTTCGAGCCCAAGGGCGACCAGCCGAAGGCGATAGCCGAGCTCACCGAGGGGGCCCTGAAGGGGCTCGACCACCAGGTACTCCTCGGCGTCACGGGTTCGGGAAAGACCTTCACCATTGCAAACGTGATAGCCAACCTGAACAGGCCCACGCTCGTTATCGTCCACAACAAGACGCTCACCGCGCAGCTATACGGCGAGTTCAGGGAACTGTTTCCGGAAAACGCGGTCGAGTTCTTCGTCAGCTTCTACGACTACTACCAGCCCGAGGCATACATACCCCAGACCGACACCTACATAGAGAAGGACGCCATGATAAACGACGACATCGACAGGATGCGCCACTCGGCGACGAGGGCCGTGCTCGAGAGGAGGGACACAATAGTCGTCGCCTCCGTGTCATGCATCTACGGAATCGGGTCTCCGGAGGACTACATGGCCATGCACCTGACAGTGGAGGAGGGGATGAAGACGGAAAGGGACGCCGTGATCAGGAGGCTCGTCGAGATGCTGTACGAGCGGACCGAGGCGGAGTTCAGGAGGGGAAACATCCGGGTGAGGGGGGACATCGTGGAGATATACCCCTCCTTTTCGCAGTACAGCGGGATACGGATGGAGTTCTTCGGGGACGAGATAGACGCCATCTACGAGTTCGACGCGGTTACAGGTGAGAGGCTGAGGAGGATCGAGAGGGTGACCATCTACCCCAACAGCCACTGGATAACCCCGGGCGAGAGGCTCGAACCCGCGCTAAAGGCGATAGAGGAGGAGCTCGAGGAGAGGATCGAGTACTTCCTCAGGCTCGGAAAGACCGTAGAGGCGCAGAGGATCGAGCAGCGCACAAGGTTCGACTTGGAGATGCTCAGGGAGTTCGGCTACTGCCACGGCATCGAGAACTACTCGCGCCACCTCAGCGGCCGCGCCCCCGGAGAGCCGCCGTACACCCTGATAGACTACTTCCCAGCCGACTACCTGCTCGTTATAGACGAGTCCCACGTCACGATCCCCCAGATCGGAGGCATGTACGAGGGCGACCGATCGAGGAAGCAGACCCTCATAGATCACGGCTTCCGCCTGCCCTCCGCCCTCGACAACCGGCCGCTCACATTCACCGAGTTCGAAGAGCGGGTCAACCAGGCCATCTACGTATCCGCCACGCCGGGCCGCTACGAGCTCGAAAAGTCGGGCGGGCGGGTCGTGGAGCAGATCATCAGGCCGACCGGCCTCGTTGATCCGAAGATGACGGTCAGGCCGGTCGCGGGACAGGTCGAGGACCTCCTCGGTGAGATCGAGAAGAGGGTCGAGAGGGGCGAGCGTGTGCTCGTCACCACCCTCACGAAGAAGATGGCCGAGGACCTCACCGACTACTACACGGAGCTCGGCGTGCGCGCCCGGTACCTCCACTCAGACATAGACACGCTCGAGAGGGTGGAGATACTGAGGGACCTGAGGCTCGGCAGGTTCGACGTCCTCATAGGCGTGAACCTCCTCAGGGAGGGGCTCGACCTCCCCGAGGTCTCACTCGTGGCCGTCCTCGATGCCGACAAAGAGGGCTTCCTCCGGTCCGAGAGGTCCCTCATCCAGACGGCCGGCCGGGCGGCGAGGAACGTAAACGGCGAGGTGATCCTCTATGCCGACAGGATCACAGAGTCCATGAAGAGGGCGATCGAGGAGACGGAGCGGAGGAGGAGGATACAGATGGAGTACAACCGGAAGGCCGGCATAACGCCGGAGACCGTGAAGAGCAATATCAAGGATATACTGAGCTCCATCTACGAGGCCGACTACTGGACCGTTCCGGCGGCGGAGGAGCCCGCCGAGGAATACGCTCCCGACGAAACGAAGATCAGGAGACTCGAGGAGGAGATGAGAGAGGCCGCAAGGCGGCTCGACTTCGAGAAGGCGGCGGTCCTCAGGGACCGGATAAAGAGGTTGAAGGAGAGGATACTGCAGCTTTGACAGGCGTCGGGCGGTCGGAGGCCCTATTGCTGAGATGCGCTGGCTGAGCAGGAGAGGACGTCAGAGCTTTGACAGAATCCTGTTCCTCTCCTTGAGCTGCTCGGTAAGGACCTCTTTCATCAGGGTGCAGGCCTTCACGACCTTCTCGTTGGCGATGCTGTAGTAGATGTTCACCCCGTCCCTTCTCGATTTGAGTATGCCCTTGTGCCTCATCACCGCAAGGTGCTGCGACACGTTCGCCTTTGGAACACCGAGGATATCCACGAGCTCGCTGACGCTCTTCTCCCCTTCTTTCAGGGCGTTTATAATCTCGAGCCTCTTGGGGCTCGCAAGGGTCTTGCAGACCTCTGCCTGTAGCTCATACAAGGTTTTCTCCATTGTCAGTTATTGTAAATGAATACATGAATATTGTCAAACAAGGCCCGGAAACAGGGGACCGCACTTTAATTTTTCCGTAAAATATAGTATTATATATAATTAGCTGCTGATTTGTCTTTCTTCGCTTACCCGGAGGAGGAGAACACGAGATACGGAGGTCAAGAAGAGATGTTTCGTTTCCTGAAAAAGTACCATGACGACATAAAGAGTGGGAAGATCACCCTCACCTTTCAGCCATGGGACACCCTGAGGGTCCTGAGGGGCAAGATATACAGGGCCTACAACCTCGGTCTTCTGAGGGTGCTGGACGTCGATTTCAAGCGGCTCACCGACATAACCCCCGAGGAACTGAAGCGGTGCGGCTACAGCTCGCTGGCCACCTTCCAGAGGGAGTTCGAGGAGATGGCAGACAGGGGGGTGGACTTCGAGAGGGAGCGGGCCGTGAGGATCGAGTTCGAGTACATCGGCGAGGACATCGAGAACTACAAGAAGGCGATGGGCAATGTGAAGGACTCGGAGCTCTACAACCTGAAGGAGAAGCTCATCATCGACGACCAGAAGAACGCGAGGCCCTGGATCATAAAGACGCTGCGGCTCCTCAGGGAGTACGACTACCTGCCCTCGAAGGACCTCGAAAAGAGGCTCAGGATCCCAGCCGAGAGGATCAGGTACAACATGAAGAAGCTCAAGGCCCTCAACCTCATCACGAGCAACCAGCGGAAGGGTTACGGCATAACCCCGCTCGGCGTGAAGGTGCTCAAGACCCTCAGCTCCGAAAAGAAGAGTTCCGCTTAATGGTGTATTCCGCCGAACACCGCATCCCGGCCGGCCGGGATGCGGTGTTCCACGTGGAACAATGGAGAGACCAAGGACGGTGACGTGGGCAGGATCGTCGCGATAGCAAACCAGAAGGGCGGTGTCGGGAAGACGACGACCGCGATCAACCTCGCGGCCTCGCTTGCACTGGCCGAGAAGGAGATACTCGTGATAGATTCCGACCCGCAGGGCAACTCCACGAGCGGACTCGGCATAGCGAGGGACGGCGCCGGGGAGAACCTCTACGACGTCTACGTCGGCGGGGCGGCGATCGAGGACGCCATCACCGCCACGGAGGTCGAGAGTCTCAGCATAGTACCCTCCTCCATCGACCTGCTCGCCGTCGAGGTCGAGCTCGTGGACAGGCCCGCCCGCGAGGCCGTGCTCGCAGAGGCCCTGAAACCGATCGCCGGGAGGTTCGAGTACATTTTGGTCGACTGCCCGCCATCGCTCGGGCTCCTCACGCTGAACGCCCTCGTGGCCGCCGACTCGGTCCTCGTACCCGTTCAGTGTGAATACTACGCGCTCGAGGGACTGGGGCTCCTCACCCGCACGCTCGACCTCGTGAGGGGCTCGTACAACCCGTCGCTCAGGATAGAGGGCATACTGCTGACTATGTTCGATTCGAGGAACTCCCTCTCGCACCAGGTGGCGCAGGAGGTGAAGAGGCACTTCGGCGACGTGGTGTATTCCACGGTCATACCGAGAAATGTTACACTTAGCGAGGCCCCCGGGTTCGGCAGGCCGGTGATGCTGTACGACGCCCGTTCGAGGGGCGCCCAGAGCTATCTTCAACTTGCAAAGGAGATTCTGAGTGAAGGATGCACTAGGCAGGGGACTCGGAGCACTGATACCTGAGCGCCAGCAGGGCGTTCAGGAGATAGAGGTCAAGAGGATAAAGCCGAACCCGGAGCAGCCGAGAAAGGTCTTCGACGAGCAGGCCCTCCGGGAGCTGACGGCTTCGATAAAGGAGAAGGGTGTTCTGCAGCCGGTCATGGTGCGGAAGGCCGAGAACGGCGACTACTACCTCATTGCCGGCGAGAGGAGGTGGAGGGCCGCCGCACTGTCCGGGCTGAAGAAGATACCCGCGCTCGTCAAGGAGAGCAGCCCCGCAGAGGCCCTCGAGCTGGCACTCATCGAGAACATTCAGAGGGACGACCTCAACCCCATAGAGACCGCCGACGCATTCAACCGGCTCATAGAGGAACACGGCTACACGCAGGAGACCCTCTCGAAGAAGGTGGGAAAGGAGCGGGCCACGGTTGCAAACTACCTCAGGCTCCTCAGGCTCCCGCCGGAGGTCAAGGGACTCGTGAACGACGGCAGGCTCAGCATGGGCCACGCAAAGGCGATAGTGTCGCTTCCCACGAAGAAGGCACAGGTGGAGGCCTCGCGTGCGGTGATCAGGAAGGGGCTGAGCGTGAGGGAGACAGAGGCCCTCTGCAAGCGCCTCATGGCGGGCGAGCCGAGGAAGACCGCGGCAAAGGCCAAGGACCCGAACATCGCGGCACTCGAGGAGCGGCTCAAGCGATCCCTCGGCACCAGGGTCCAGATAAGACACAAGGGCAAGGCCGGAAGGATAGAGATCGAGTACTACAGCCTCGACGAGCTCGACAGGCTGCTCGAGATACTGAAGGCATAGCGCCTCTCCCCGAGGCCCCGGCCGCCACCCACCCCGCCCAGGCCCGTAACGCATGACCCTCCCCCCTTTGAAACCACGCAACCATCACCGGCACTTTTTATACAAACAGGCCTTGACAAAAGCATTTCGGTTGCTTTAAGCTTATATGCTTGCTGGGGATATTTTGTCCCTCTTAAACCACTGGAAGGGGGGTTGGGGATTGCATGCTCTAGGTACCCATTTGTTGGTTGAACTGAAAGACTGTGACCGGGAGATACTTAAAGACCTGAAGGCAGTAAGAGAGGCAATGGTATCTGCCGCAAGGCAGGCGCGGGCTACCATTGTAGACGTATCCTTCCATGAGTTCAGTCCCTTTGGGATCAGCGGCATGGTTGTCATCGCCGAGTCTCACCTCTCCATTCACACTTGGCCGGAATACGGTTATGCGGCTGTGGACATATTCACGTGCGGAGACGTGATCAAGCCCGAGATCGCCGTACAGTTCCTCGTCGAACGCTTCGGGTCGAAGAATCCATCCATCGTGGAGATGAAGAGGGGGATAATCTCCTGCAAGAACGAGAAGCTTCCCCACAAGGTCTGCAATGATAGGCTCCAGATGGTTTCTTGAGTTCACGACCGAGAAGGAGGCTAGCCTCCACTCGCTCGAGGAGGTCCTGTACACCGCGCATACGCAATACCAGAAGCTCGAGATACTCCGGCTGGGCAGCTACGGCAAGACGCTCGTCCTCGACGGAAAGATGCAGTCCACCGAGCTCGACGAGTTCATCTACCACGAGGCCCTCGTACACCCAGCAATGATCACGCACGGAGGACCCAGGCGCGTGCTGATAGCGGGCGGCGGCGAGGGCGCCACGATCAGGGAGGTGCTGCGACACCCGACCGTCGAGTCCGTCCATATGATAGACCTCGACGAGGAGGTGGTCCGGGCCTGCAGGACCCACCTGCAGGAATGGCACATGGGCTGCTTCGACGACCCGAGGGTGACGGTCCTGCACGAGGACGCAAGGAGGTTCATTGCCGAGGGCGGCGAGAAGTTCGACGTCGTCATACTCGACCTGCCCGAACCCATGGAGGCGGGGCCTGCCATAAAGCTGTACACGCGGGAGTTCTACGAAGAGGTCGCAGCACATCTGCTGCCGGGAGGAGTGGCCGTGACACAGGCGACGTCCGTCTCGGTGAACAACCTGGGCGCCTTTGCACTCATCCACAACACCATGGCCCGGACGTTCACCACGGTGAGGGGCTACTGGACATCGGTACCGTCGTTCTACGTCCCGTGGGGCTTCGTCTTCGCATCAAACGGCAAGGATCCGAAAGGACTCTCCCTCGGCGAGCTCGGCGAGAGGATCGGCCGTCTCAACACCCCCCTGCGCTTCTACACCCCCGAGGTCCATCACGGCATGTTCGCCATGCCCCGCTACCTCCAGGATGCCGTGAGGGATGAACAGCGGGTCAACACAGACTCGGAACCGCTCTCCTTTTACTGACGGGAAACCGCGGCCATCCCTCCTGTGCCCCGGGCGGAAGCGCCTTTACTTAATAAAGACGAACCAACCGAGAGACCACCACAACAGGAGGAGACCATGAACCTACTGGCAGACAGGCAGGCTGTCATCACCGGCGCTCGGCATTGCGAGGGCCTTCGTTGCAAACGGCGCCGACGTCCTGCTGATCGCAAGGGACCGCGACAGGCTCGAGAGGGCCGCAGCCGAGCTCTCGCGGGCCGGTCGGAGGGCCGTGTGGCTCTCGGCCGACCTATCGGACATCCCCTCGATCGGCTCGGTCGCCGAAGAGATACTACGCATCGCCCCTGCCGTGGACATACTGGTGAACAACGCCGGAACGGCCCGCTTCACGCCCTTCGGCGAGGTCACCCCGGACGAACTCGACACGCACATAAACCTGAACATCAAGGCCCCCTACCTACTGACCCAGCGGTTGCTGCCCGCACTGAAAGAGAGGCGGGGAAACGTCATAAACATCTCGTCCTACCTTTCGCACAAGATGTCCCCTGCGAGGCCGTCCACGGCATACTCGCTGACCAAGGGGGCCATCGACTCCCTCACCAAGGCCCTCGCCTGCGAACTCGGGCCTGCAGGCATAAGGGTGAACGCGATAGCGCCGGGAACGGTCGACACCAGGCTGGTCCGCTCCAACCTCGAACGGCTGTCAGTCGACATGGAGAGTCTCCTGGAAACGATCAAGGCGATCTATCCGCTGGGACGCATCGGACAACCGCCGTCTTCCTCGCCTCTGACCTCGCAAGGTGGATCACCGGCGCCGTCGTCAGCGTCGACGGCGGACTGACGGCCGGCTGACCATCCTTAAAATCACGGCACATGCCTCGCCGGCTGCCGCACATGCGCGGCGGCCTGAAGGGTGTGGAGTGCGCATGCAAAACCTATGCCTAAAAACATATAAGCAGTCTTTAGTCGGTCTTTAGAGGGGTCTTGACAAAAGTTTTATCAAGAGCTATAATACAAGCATAGCAAGGGAGGGAAAGGATGGCGACCGGCGTGAGAGACTACTACGAGGTGCTGGGCGTGGGCAAAGACGCCTCTCAGGACGAGATAAAGAAGGCGTTCAGGCGTCTTGCGCGCAAGTACCACCCGGACCTGAACCCGGGCGACAAGGAGGCCGAGAGGCGTTTCAAGGAGATCAACGAGGCGTATGCAGTCCTCGGTGATCCCAAGAAGAGGGCCGAATACGACAGGCTCGGTCCTGCAGGGTTCGAGGCCGCGCCGGGGTTCGAGGAGTTCAGGACTTACGACTTCACCGGAAAGGGGTTCGACTTCGGTGGGTTCGAAGACATCTTCTCGGACATCTTCGGTGCAAGGACCGGCTTCACCGAGGCCCCTCTCAAGGGTGCCGACCTCGTCACCAGGATGACGCTCACCTTCGAGGAGGCGTTCTCCGGGGTCACGAGGCCCATAACGATAAGCCACGGTGTTACGTGCCAGAGGTGCGGCGGCAGGGGTGCCGAGGGGGCCACGAGCTGCACGAAGTGCGGAGGCACCGGAAAGCTCAAGAGCAAGAGGGGCTTCTTCAGCATAAGCCAGACCTGCCCCGAGTGCGGGGGTACGGGCAGCAAGGTGACGAGGCTCTGTCCCGACTGCAGGGGCAAGGGGACGATACTGAAGACCGAGACGGTCAAGGTGAAGATACCCGCAGGCGTGGACAACGGATCGAGGGTGAAGCTCAGGGGCAAGGGTGAGCCAGGAGTGGCAGGCGGCCCTCCCGGAGACCTGTACATAGAGATAGAGATACTGCCGCATCCGATCTTCAAGAGGGACGGCGACGACATCCACGTGGAGGTGCCGGTGACAGTGCCTGAGGCGGCGCTCGGCGCAAAGATAGAGGTGCCGACCATAGACGGCGTGACCAAGATGACCCTGCCTCCGGGCACGCAGGGCAACCAGAGGTTCAAGCTCAAGGGCAAGGGGTTCCCCTCTCCGAAGACCGGCAGGAGGGGAGACCAGTACGTAACTGTAAAGATCGTCATCCCTAAAGAGCTCTCCCCTGAGGACAGGAGGATATTCAAGGAGATGGAGAGCCTGTACAAGGAGAACCCGAGGCAAAGGATGGTGAAGCGATAATGGTGAAGAGGGACAAGGAACACCCGCTTTACATGATCAGCGTTGTTGCGAGGATGCTCGGTGTACATCCCCAGACCCTCAGGCTCTACGAGAGGGAGGGGTTGATAAGGCCGAAGCGGGTGAGGAGGCAGCGCCTCTACTCCGACGAGGACATCGAGCGGCTGCACCTGATACTGGAGCTGACGCGGGACCTCGGGGTGAACAAGGCAGGTGTAGACATAATCCTCAGGATGAGGAGCAGGCTCGTGGCCCTGCAGAAGGAGATGGAGGCTATGCTGCAGTGCCTCGAGGAAGAGAGGCGGAGGGAGTTCGAGGAGAGGATCAAAAGGATATTCAGAGACTAAGGCAGGAGGGAGGATACCATGAGGATGGATAAACTGACCATTAAGTCGCAGGAGGCAATTCAGGAGGCGCAGAGGATCGCTGAGGCCAAGGGTAACCAGGAGCTTCAGCCCGAGCACCTCTTGCTGAGCCTCCTGTCCGACGACGAGGGGATACCCGTACAGATACTTCAGAGGATCGGCATAGACCTGGCGCTCCTGAAGAAGGACGTCGAGGCCGAGATAGAGCGCTTTCCGAAGGTGATGGGAGCGACCCCGATGGGTCAAGTCTATGTATCACCGAGGCTCAAGAAGGTCTTCGACGAGGCATGGAGGCAGGCCGGGCACCTCTCGGACGAGTACGTGAGCACCGAACACCTGCTGCTCGGCATTGTGGCCGAGGGCGGTCCTGCAGCCGAGCTGCTCCAGAGGTACAATGCCACGGAGCAGAAGATACTCGAGGTCATGCAGGAGGTGCGGGGGGCCCACAGGGTCACGGACCCGAACCCCGAGGAGAAGTACCAGGCACTCAAGCGCTATGCGCGAGACCTCACCGAACTCGCCAGGAAGGGAAAGCTCGATCCCGTCATCGGCAGGGACGAGGAGATCAGGCGGGTGATGCAGGTCCTTGCAAGGAGGACCAAGAACAACCCCGTCCTGATCGGGGACCCCGGCGTGGGCAAGACAGCCATAGTCGAGGGACTCGCGCAGAGGATCGTGGCAGGAGACGTGCCGGAGACCCTGAAGGACAAGAGGGTCATCGCCCTCGACATAGGCGCCTTGATAGCGGGCTCCAAGTTCAGGGGCGAGTTCGAAGAGAGGCTCAAGGCCGTGCTGAAGGAGATAGAACAGGCCGAGGGCAGCATAATTCTCTTCATCGACGAGATGCACACCCTGGTCGGAGCCGGCGCGGCTGAGGGCGCCATAGACGCCTCGAACATGCTGAAACCCGCGCTTGCACGGGGTGAGCTCAGGTGCGTCGGCGCCACCACCGTCAACGAGTACAGGAAGTACATCGAGAAGGACGCGGCCCTCGAGAGGAGGTTCCAGCCCGTATACGTTGGGGAGCCCTCCGTGGAGGACACCATCTCCATACTGAGGGGCCTGAAGGAGCGCTACGAGGTCCACCACGGCGTGAGGATAAAGGACTCGGCCCTGATAGCGGCAGCAGTGCTGTCGAACAGGTACATAACGGACAGGTTCCTTCCGGACAAGGCCATAGACCTGATCGACGAGGCTGCCGCGAGGCTCAGGATGGAGATAGACAGCATGCCCACCGAGCTCGACGAGATAGAGCGGCGGCTGAGACAGCTCGAGATCGAAAAGCAGGCCGTCATGAAGGACGACTCGAAGGATGCAAAGGAGAAGCTCGAAAAACTCCAGAAGGAGATCGCCGAGCTCGAGGAGAAGAGGAATGCGCTCAGGGCCCAGTGGATGAGCGAGAAGGAGATCATCCAGAGGATACGGGAGTTGAAGGAGCAGATAGAGCAGATCAAGCTCGAGTCCCAGAAGGCCGAACGCGAGGGCGACCTCACCAAGGCCGCGGAGCTGAAGTACGGACGGCTGATCGAGCTGCAGAAGGCGCTCGAGGAGGAGAACAGAAAGCTCCACGACTTCCAGACGCGGAGGCGCATGCTCAAGGAAGAGGTCGACGAGGAGGACATAGCAGAAGTCGTCTCCAAGTGGACCGGCATACCGGTAAGCAGGATGCTCGAAGGCGAGACAGAGAAGCTCCTGAAGATGGAGGAGCGCCTGAAGCAGAGGGTCGTGGGCCAGGACGAGGCCATCAGGGCTGTTGCAGACGCTGTCAGGAGGGCGCGGGCTGGCATTCAGGACCCGAACAGGCCGATCGGCTCCTTCATATTCCTCGGCCCGACGGGCGTGGGAAAGACAGAGCTCGCAAGGGCGCTCGCCGAGTTCCTCTTCGACGACGAGAACGCCCTGATCAGGATAGACATGTCGGAGTACCAGGAGCGGCACACGGTCTCGAGGCTGATCGGCGCACCTCCGGGCTACGTGGGCTATGAGGAGGGCGGCCAGCTCACCGAGGCCGTCAGGCGGAGGCCTTACTCGGTGATACTGTTCGACGAGGTCGAGAAGGCGCATCCCGAGGTCTTCAACGTGCTGCTCCAGCTGCTCGACGACGGAAGGCTCACGGACGGCCAGGGCAGGACCGTAGACTTCCGCAACACCGTCACGATCATGACGTCGAACATCGGCAGCGTCCACATTCAGGAGCTGCTCGAACAGAGGGAGAAGACTCCAGGTACGCACTGGAACGCGGACGACGACAAGGAGCTCAAGGACCGGGTGATGGAGGACCTTAAGGCCTTCTTCCGCCCCGAGTTCCTCAACCGGGTGGACGAGATAATAATCTTCAACCCGCTCGACGAGGAGCTGCTCAAGCAGATTGTCGATATCCAGATAAACAGGATGAAGCGCTACCTGAAGGAGAAGAAGATCGACATCGTCCTCACCGAGCCGGCCAAGGAGCACCTTGCAGAGGCCGGATACGACCCGGTATACGGTGCACGGCCCCTGAAGCGGGTGATCCAGAAAGAGGTGCTCAACCCGCTGGCGAAGTTCCTGCTCGAGGGCAGGTTCGCAGAGGGCGACACGGTCGAGGTCGACTACAAGGACGGTGCAATGGTATTCGAAAAGGTCGTCGTTGCAGAGATGGCGGCGTAAGAGAGCGGGCCTTCGGCCCGGAGAACAGGGGGCGGGGTTTCCCCGCCCGTGAAGCAAGGAGGTGGTAGGTTATGTCAGTCGTAAAGTGGTCACCATTGAAGGAGATCGAAGACATGAGAAGGGACATGGAGAGACTCTTCGAGGACTTCATCGAGCCCCTTCCGAGGAGGCGCCGGAGATGGTGGGGCAAGCCGACAGAGGGTGGAATGATCGTGCCGAACATCGAGATGTACGACCGGAAGAACGAGATCGTGGTGAAGGCGGAGATTCCCGGAGTCGACAAGAAGGACATAGACCTCACCATAACCGAGAACAACCTCGTCATAAAGGGCGAGATCAAGAGGCGGGAAGAGGTGAAGGACGAGGATTGCTATGTCTCGGAACTGACGTACGGCAGCTTCGCCAGGTCCATCCCTCTGCCGGTCGAGGTCGACAGCACAAAGGCCGCGGCCACTTACAAGAACGGCATACTCGAGATAGTGCTCCCGAAGAAGGAAGAGGCGAGGCCGAAGGAGATAAAGGTGGAGGTCTCTTAGAGCACTCTCCCGCGCAGCCGGACAGGCGGCCTGGTAATCAGCGCAGCGGCCAGCAGTGTTCGGTTGCAAAATCATCCCGAGCGTGGCTGGAGGGGCGGCTGCTCACCGCTGAGCAGCCGCCCCTTTTCTGTTCAGTACGGCGCAGTCGACATGACCGGGCTGAGCGGCTCGATCCTGTTGTTCTTGATACGCCAGTTGTATATCTCCTCCATGTCCTTGTACATCTGGAATATCTGGAAGAAGCCGTGCCACTGCGCGTAGTCAGGGCCGTCCATGGCGGCTCCGTGGCGCGCCCTCCTGCCGGCATGATGCCAGAGGTAGTAGTTGAGCTCCTGGAAGGCGTCGCTCCACTTGTCCTCCTTCAGGAGGCCCTTTGCCTCGAGGTCCTTCAGCATCCTCTGCGCGCCGTCGTAGTAGTAGTTGTAGAGGCCGACGGCCCTGTCGAGCTTGGCGAAGTGGCTGTCCGTCTGGACCTTGCTGTGGCAGTTGCCGCAGACCCTCCTCATGAGCGCGCGCCCCTTCTCGCCGTCTCCGCGCTCACCGCTCCGCACCACACTCCTGGGGTGCACGAGGTCCCACTTGAGCCGTTCGGTGACGTTGTGCGTGGGGCTCAGGTCCCCGATACCGCTCATGTGGCAGGTCGCGCATGTCGGGGCCGAGTAGTCGCCGGGCTCCCATTCGCCGGCCGGGGAATCCCATCTCCAGCTCTCGCCCTCGATCAGGTAGCGCTTGCCGTGGCTGCTCTCGTAGTAGATCTCTATGTTGGGGTGGTCAGGGCCCATGTGGCACTTGGCGCATGCCTCGGGCTTGCGAGCCTCGGCCATGCTGAACCGGTGCCTGCCGTGGCAGACCGTGCAGTTGCCGATTCCGCCGTCTGGATAGCGCATGCCGATTCCACCGGGCCAGCTGTCGTCAGTGGGCCTGTTGTCGGCCTTGAGCTTCACTTCGATGCCGTGACACATCTGGCAGCCTGCCTGCCTGGCAGCGAGGGTACGCGGGTCTCCCTTCGGTATGCCCGCGAACTCGCCGCCCTCCATCTCGTAGAAGAGCTTCTTGTACTTCTCCTTCTCGATCACCGGTGCACCGGCAAGCCTGGCGTGCGCGCTCCTGCCGAACTGCTCCACCTCTGAAGGGTGACACCGCCGACAGGTCTTCGGTGAGACCAGGGCCGATGTATACACCGCCGGCATCTCCTCTCGCACGCCCTCGCACTGGCTCGCCATTGGAGAGTCCTTCCTGACCACGTGGCAGTCATAGCACGATACGCCCGCTGCAGCCATCCTGCCGGCCTTCCAGTCGGCGACTATGCCGGGTGTCTTCTCCGCATGGCAGTCGACGCACCTCCTTGCCTTGGGCGACAGGCCCTCCAGGTTCACCGCCTTGCCGCCGGCCTCCTGAGCAGCAGCCGCAGTGCTTAGAAGGACCAGCGACACCAGCAGACACAGGCAAAGACCGGAAAGACTCTTGAATCCCTCCATAACCCCCTCCTTGTGACGTGTTTTTGCAGATCCGCAACCCCGCAGCGCCCGTCTCGGTGATTGCTCCATTCATGTTATCACGCGTTCCGGCACTTGTCAATCAGGACCTCGCGTTCCCTACAGCACCGGGTACGATCTGATATAATACTCCCTGGAGGGGTGGCGACTGGATTTCACGGGATGAAGTGCCGAGGCCGCCCCCCTCACGAAACAACACCATTGAAAGAGGGGGGCCGAGATTGCCGATCCTGTTTACACCGGCTGAGATAGGTGCCATGAAGCTTCCGAACCGCATGATACGCACGGCCTCCCACGAGGGGCTGGCTGACGAAAGGGGGAGGCCCGGAGAGAAGCAGTTCGAGTTCTACCGCGGGTTCGTAGAGGGTGGGATCGGCCTGGTCATCACCGGCTACGCAGGGATCATGCAGTCCGGCAAGAGCGCCCTCTACCGCATGACGATGATCGATTCGGACGACCTGATCCCGTCTCACAAAGGGCTCGTGGACCGCATACACCGCTCGGGCGGCAGGATCGTGCTCCAGATAGCTCACTGCGGCCGCCAGACATGGTCGAGCGAGACGGGCATGCCGCTGATGGCACCCTCGGCGATTCCGTGCGGCTTTTACCGCGAGATGCCGAGGGAGATGAACGAAGAGGACATCCACAGCGTGATAGACGGCTTCAAAGAGGCGGCCCGACGCGCCAGAGAGGCCGGCTACGACGGCGTGCAGATACACGCAGCCCACGGCTACCTGCTCTCCACCTTCCTGTCGCTCCACTCCAACAAGAGGGAGGACCGGTGGGGCGGCTGCAGGGAGAACCGCTTCAGGATAGTGGGCGAAACACTGAGGGCGGTCAGGCAGGCCGTCGGCGATGACTACCCCGTGCTGATAAAGCTGAACACCTATGAGCGGGCGCCCCTCGGAATCAAGCGCGAAGACTGCGTCAGGTACGCGAGGATGGTCGAAGAGACCGGCTGCTGCGATGCCATAGAGCTCAGCTGCGGCACGAACGAGGGCGGTTTCATCATGGCGAGGGGGGAGTTCCCGACCCAGGCCATCTTCAAGTACATGCGTCCCTACTGCAGGCAGCCCCGGTGGATCAAGTTTCTCATGAAGACCTTCGTGGTACCGTTCGTCAAGCTGAGACAGCCCCCGTTCATGGAAGGATACAACCTCGAGACGGCTGCAGCCGTGAAACAGGCGGTCTCCCTGCCGGTCATCACCGTGGGAGGCATGCGGTCCATGGACTTCATGGAGCAAGCCATAGCCTCGGGCAAGACCGACTTCGTCTCCATGGCAAGGCCCCTCATTCGGGAACCAGACCTGCCCAACAGGTTCAAGGCCGGCCACAGCAGGGCAGCCCAGTGCAACAACTGCAACAGGTGTGTCGTGGCCGTGGATACACGGCCGATTCAGTGCTACAACAGGAGGTCCGCCGGCCCCTGACACTGATCGTCCCGACGCGGCGGGGATTCCACCGGAGAGCCCAAAAAGGTTATCATAGTGTGGGACGGCCGGCCCGTCTCAGGATAAAGAGACCTCTGGAAGGCCTTACTGCAAGGCATTGGACGACTGGATCACGGCATTGACCGAGCTTACCGGCACCCTCGCCGGCTACGTGTGGGGTGTACCGTCGATCGTGCTCCTCGTCGGCACCGGCCTCTACCTGACAATCCGGCTCCGCTTCATACAGTTCCGCGGCTTCAGGCATTCCATCCAGCTGATATCCGGCAGGTACGACCGCAGCGGCGATCCCGGCGAGGTGACGCACTTCCAGGCCCTCTCCACCGCCCTGTCGGCAACCATAGGCACTGGAAACATAGCGGGCGTTGCCACGGCCATAGCATTCGGCGGTCCGGGAGCGGTATTCTGGATGTGGATAACCGCACTGGTCGGCATGGCTACCAAGTACACCTCGTGCACCCTCGCCCTCAAATACCGCGTCATCCACGCCGACGGCGAGGTCTCGGGTGGTCCCATGTACACACTGAAGAACGGCCTCGGCATGCATGGCACAGGGACCGCCTTTGCGGTCTTTGCGCTCATAGCGTCATTCGGCATCGGGAACATGGTCCAGGCGAACTCTGTAGTGGACGGCCTCGGATTCGTCATCCCGCAGGCTTCCGAGTTCAGGCTCGTCCTCGGCACCGTTATGGCCGTCGCGGTCGGCCTCGTCATCATCGGCGGCATAAAGCGCATAGCAGGGGTCGCGTCGCGGATAGTCCCGTTCATGGCCGTCGCCTACTGCGCTTCTGCCCTCCTCATCCTCATTCTGAACCTCGACAGGATCCCCGCCGCCTTCATGACCATACTCGACCACGCCCTCAACCCCTGGGCCGCCGGCGGAGGGGCCATGGGCGCTGCACTCCAGTACGGGGTGGCGCGCGGGGTCTTCTCGAACGAGTCTGGGCTCGGCTCTGCGCCCATGGCGCACGCTGCAGCGCGGACCAGCGAACCGGTGCGCGAGGGGCTCGTCGCCATGACAGGGCCGTTCATAGACACCATCGTCATATGCACCATGACCGCCCTCGTGATCATCGTATCGGGGGCCTGGGGGGATGCAAGGCCCGAGGCCCTGCAGGGCGCGGCCCTCTCGGCGTATGCATTCCAGCAGTCCCTCGGGGCGGCAGGGGCATGGGTCGTCGGATTCGGCCTCGTCTTCTTCGCATACTCCACGATCATCGCCTGGTCGTACTACGGGGACCGAAGCGCCGAGTACCTCTTCGGCGAGCGGGCGGTGATGCCTTACCGGATAATCTATACCGTGCTCGTCGTGGTCGGGGCTTACGTGCCGTTAAAGCTCGTCTGGAATTTCGCCGATATAGCAAACATGCTCATGGCCGTGCCGAACCTCGTCAGCCTGATCCTGCTCGCCGGATTCGTCAGGGAGCTGAGCAGCGACTACTTCAACCGGCACAATCCTTAAAGATCAGGAGGTCCGCTATCTTCAGGGCGATACTTTACAGCATGCTCTCCCTGAAGCACGCGGGGGTCACGTCTTGCTTTTGCTATTTTAGTGAGAAGTTTTCCCGGTCAGGGAGAATATACTTTCACTGACCTTATTTTATGATCTAATGCGAGGTCTTGAAATTAATGTTTATCCATGATTAAGGAAATAAGAGTATTGACTCTCCACTCCTATAATCGAGAACATATTGATTATTTAGTGCAGATGTGTATATAATCAATAATTAATACACATGGAGGTTGAACTATGGGTGCAGTTTTAAAGGTAAGAAAACAGTTTATACTTGACCCTGATAAGATCAAAGCCGTAAAAGAGATTGTCAACGCAGAGACGGACACCGAGGCTATAAACAGGGCAATGGATATAGTGATTGCCAACAGTAAAATCCTGACCACTCTCAAATCCATCAAAGGTAAAGGGAATATCCAGGATATTTATGGCTCAAAAACTTGTTAAGGTT
>Ga0256830_1001202_pt1 | contig 18620 bp, 17 predicted proteins | sample 128326metaG_FD_190537 | JGI IMG/M metagenome (GOLD analysis project Ga0256830, IMG submission 190537) | Hydrothermal vent microbial communities from Lau Basin, Pacific Ocean - 128-326 | ecosystem: Environmental > Aquatic > Marine > Hydrothermal vents | place: Pacific Ocean: Lau Basin | collected... | reverse complement strand
TTCACCGGAAGTGGAACCGCGGCCCTCACAACAATGACTGCATTTGCGCGTTCAATTCTTGATGATGCGGACGCCGCCACAGTTCAAGCAACTCTTGGATTGGTTCCCGGAACCGATGTCCAAGCCTATGATGCAGAATTGGCGGCGCTTGCCGGATTAACTTCGGCGGCTGATCAACTCCCCTATTTCACGGGTTCAGGAACGGCAAGTCTCACAACTCTCACATCATTCATGCGCACACTTTTGGATGATGCTGATGCGGCCACCGCGCGCACAACTCTCGGTGTGACAATCAACAAGAAAACCACCGTGAATGTTCCTGGTGGCGGGGCGGCGCTCGCTGAAGTCACAAACATTGCAAACGTGCCGCTGGTTATTTTGGTTCTGGATAACATTCTCCCGGTGAATGATGCTGATCAACTTTGGTGCAAACTCTCCGATGATAATGGGGCGACCTATAAAGAGGCTGCATCGGATTATGAATATTCGATGGTGTTTTTGCACAGTGGGACATCTGGTTGGTTGAACAGTTCCAACAGCACCGGAGACAATGAAATCCCTCTCACGGGTGCTGTTGTGAGCAATGTTGCGGGCGAAGGAATTAGTGGGGTGATTGTGCTCACAAACCCTGGTGTTGCGGCCCCAACCTATTTGAACTCCGATTTGAAGTTTCGCTCCAGTGCGGCCACCCCCGATCACCGCAACTATATGACTTCCGGTGTGTTGAAAGGGGCTTCGGTTGCCATCAACGCAATCAAAATCTACTTTGGGGCGGCAAACATCAATTCGGGTTCAATCCATGTGTTTGAGATTGGAGGTTAGTTGTGCGCAAAGTTCAAAACAATGGGGTTGTCGTCGAACTCAGTTCCGCCGAGCGGGCCAAAATCATTGCTGAGCGAAACGCCCGCACAAGCAAACCCAAACCTCCACGCATTTTGCCCATTGAAGTGTTGCAGGAGATTTTGGTTCGTGAGGGCGGCCCCGCAATCAAAGCTGCGATTGCCGCTGCGCTCAAAAACATTCCCGCTGATTAAGCCAATCGTGGAGTCAATATAATGCCAGAACCAGATTTCGACAACAATGATCCGGATTTGTCGGATTTCACTTTTGATTTCGATCCGACAAGTTTTGACTTCGATCCGATGGCGAGCACAGGGACTGGTGTTGGGAATGTTTCTGACACGGTTGACAATCTCAGTCTGTCTGATCCTGGCAATGCTGTTGTTGAGGATTTTGGTGGCCTCAATGATGTGTTCAGTGCGCAATCCATCAACACCGGAGCAACCAACGCCCCCGCAACCACCACAGCAAAAGCATCCCCCTCAATCTCAGTAAATCCGGTTGGGGTTATTGCGGGAATTGCCACGGGGAACCCCCTTGTGGGAATGTTGGTTGGGGCGATCAGCGGGAAGATGGGCGTTCCGGATGTGGAAATTCCTCTTCCTGATTTCCTTAATCCACAAAACCTCCAAACGCCCCAAAACGCCCAGCAACCCGCTGGTCAAATTCCCGATTTCAGCAAGTCCCCATTCTCTGAAGCGGTCGGAAGTTTGTTTGGGAATTTGGGCGCACAAACGGGCGGTAAGGGTGGTGAAACTTCACCCGCGATAACTCGCGACAGTGAGATTGATGCGCCCGCAACCAAAACTTCTGGTGTGACATCTGGCCAACCAAAATCCACCGAAGCCGCCAAAACCCGTGAGAAGAAAGCGGCCCTTTCGGAAACTTCCCCAATCCAACAGGACTTTGCCGAGTTCTTCCAAATGCCTGAATTTGTCCTGCTCCCCGACTCATTTGGGACAATTGGTGGCAAACCGTTGGCCGTTTCGCGCAGCACCCTCGAAGGCATCTTTGAGAAGCGCGCAAACAAGGAAACCAAGTGATGGGTTTGTTTGACAAAAAAACCTCAACCAGCCAAACAAGCAACGTTGAGGGTTTTCAGAGCACCGAGGAACTTGCGCAGCAACGGCGGAAAGAGCAAGCGACGCAAGAACGCGGGCTTGTGACCGCTTCAACCCAAACAACCACAGAAGCAAGCGACCTTGCTTCTACTGTGCGTTTGCTCAGTCCCGAAGTGCAGGCACAACTCAACACAGTTTTGCCCCAACTCATTCAAACAATTCAAGGTGGTGGGGTTGTTTCCCCCGAAGCACGGGCGATTGCCAACGAGAATGTTGGGTTTGCAGAAACAATCAAATCCGACGCACTCGGAACCCGTGATCGCATCCAAGCAAACTTTGCCCCACTCGCGGCCGAAGCGACGCGCCAGTTTGAAACCAACACAATGCGCGATATCAACACGATGGCGCAGCAAGTTGGAAGCAATCTCAACTCCTTCACCCAACAACTCATTGCAGAAGGACGGGAAGATTTGGCGGTGCGCATTGCCCAAATTGCCGCGTCGCTCGGGTTGGAAGGGGAAAAGTTGCAGTCCCAAAACTTGGTGAGTGGTTTTGCAGCCGGTTCACAAGCCGGGGCGGATGTGCGTGCTGGTGATTTGGGGATGAATGATGCCGTGAACAACTTGGTTGCGCTTGTGAATGTTCTCAAAGGTGGGGAACAAACCACAACGGCGGCAACAACGCGCGGAGTTGATGTCACGGGGCGCCAAGAAACCCAAGAGACCATCAACAAACTCATTGATGCATTGATTGGAACACAAAGTGATCGGGTTGTCCAAACTGCACAAAGCGGCCAGATCACCGGACAGAGCAAATCTGGGCGTGATTTGTTGGATTTCCTCAGTTTGCTCGATTTTGGCAAATAGTTGGGTTGTGAAATCAGGAGGCACTCATGCCAATCTATCCCGCAAAACCCAAAGAAGTTCCTGATTTTGCCAACGCGAGTTCGGCGCTCGTTTCCACCTTCACATCAAAGGCGGATTTGGAGCGTCAACGTCAGGATGCACGCGAGTCGCTTGGGCGTTTTACTGAACTTGCGGCCCAAACTGCAAAAACAATTCGGCAGGGTGAGGCCCAACTCGACAGTGCCGATGATGCTTTTCGTGCCACACTTCAAGCCCTCACAACCAAGATGGATGAACCATATCAGGTTGTGACCGAAGCAAGTCGCAAACTTGAAAAAATCGAACAACTCCCCGATGTTTTGACCAACATTCTCGGCATTTTCAACCCGGACTACAATCGGGATGTTCAGCGCATCCGCCAACAGCGTGCAATGGTTGAGGCTGAACAAATTGGCAAACGGCTCGACACCGCCAAAACTCTCTATGACATGCGGCGCCGCGACATTGCGGATGATATTGTTAATGCGGGGAAAGAATTTCAGCTCGCTTCCGAAGTCCTCACAAAGGAGATGACCCTCAAGCAATTCGATCTTGAATTGGCGCGCCAGTATAAGGCAGAGCAGATCGAACAAGTCAACGCCATGACAATCGAACAGCTTGAGAAGATTGCCGCAACGCCCGGCAAAACTCGGTGGCCGCTTGGTCTCATCAAGAAGGTCATTCGGGCCAAACGCCTTCTCAAAAGCCAAACCGAACTTGGGGAATTTGCCGTTCGCACGGCCCAAGTTGAGGAGCAAATCAAGGAAGCGTCCTCCAACTACAACGACGCCCAGATTGCAAAGATGTATGAGGAGGCACAATCGGGTGTTGACACGGTGGACCGTTATGGCCTTCCCAAGGGCATCATCATCAACGAACACCGGCGCCGAATTAAACAGAAAAATTCTTTGATGCAGGCACAAGCGGCCGCACAAGCTGCAAACCAAAAGGCGCTTGATTTGTCAATTGAGCAGTTTCTCGAACAAACAACCGAAGCTGATTTGTTGAGAATGTCCCAAATCGCAAAGAAGGAGGGTGCATACACTCTCAATCTTGGTAAAGGGACGGACGGCAAACCCCTGACTTATCGAGTCAGCAACACGCGCATCCTCGCCGCCTATGAGAAAGTGAAAGAGGCGAACGTCCAAATCACAAAAGCAACGGTCGGGCGCACCAGAGAATTGATGGGGGTTGGGGCCGAACTCGCAGTCACCGAAAACAGTCTTGGGAACTTCAATCGCATCTCCCCACTCTCTGCGGCCGATCAAGTTTGGTACACTCAATCAATGCAACAAGTCAAAGAGTTTGCCGAACGTGCACAGAAAGGTGAAGCTGGGGCGCTTGAAGCAGCCACGGATAAGCTCAAAGAAATCCGCACCAAGATCAACGAGACTCGTGAGGCATATGCAGCAAGGTTTGATAAAGAAGTCAAACCTGTGATTGAGGAATTTGTTGACACGGGCGATAATCAAAAAACCGCCAAGAGTTGGGCCGCATATACTTGGTTGGGTGGCCCCATTGATGCTGGTTTTTTGCGCACCACATCCGATTTGCTTCGCGCCGAATATGGGGATCGACTTGCGGAGGAAAACCAACTCACAATCCCCCGCAACATGGGGCGCGATGGCGATCTCAGCATCCCGTTGGGCAAGAAACAAATCCGGGAAGAACTTGTTGCGCGCATTGCGAATGATCCCAACATTGCGGCCCAATACAGCAAGGACATTGTGAGTGCATATTGGGTCAATGCGATGGCCGATTTCGTGAAAGTCTTCCCCCAAGCTGAAGCCCTCTTTAATCCTCGTTCGCGCACCTTCACTGAACAAAGTCTCAATGAGCGTGGGGCGCCCGATGCTGGAATAATCTTTCAGCGTGTGATGGAACTTTCCGTTGACATCCCGCCAAAACCTGGTGCGGAGGAGATGGGTGTTGTTGAGGATGCAACCCCAATCACCCAACTCATGGAAATCCTGCGCGATCCCTCCCGCATCCTTGAATTTGATCGCCAATTCCGCAACAACTGGTCGATCGACCAAGCAACCATTGTCAATTTGGTTGGCAAGGGAAGGATCACAAACGCCATCTATGACAGTTCCTATATTTGGACCCAACAACTTGAAGGGGCGCGGCGCCGTGTTGTTGAAAATCGTGAGGTCGCAAAACGACAGGCTGATGTTTTGATGCAAGCAAAGGCGCTTGTTGAAGGTTCCAAAAAACAACCTGAAGGTTCAATCACCGGATTGCCTCTTGGACCAATGGCCGTTCAAAGTATCCGCAAAACTCAAACCCCCCTCACCGCAACAACCGGACGTTTTGACCCGTTAATTCAGCAAATTCTCGGCAACGGGGGCCGATAATCATGGCGTTTGACACCAAACTCCCCGTTCAGGGGATGTCGGATGAGTCGATTGCTCCATCCATCAACTACACAAACCCTGGTGTTTCGGAGGAAGTCCCGACAACCCGAGAAGAACGTTGGGGCAAACTCCTGAAATTCGGGGCGCCGGCCGCACTCGCCGGAATGGTTGATACACTCGGGCAATCAATCGGGGTTGTTGACGACGACGCGGTTGAAAACACCCTCCAACAAATCTGGCCCACGTTTGGCGACTACTATTCTCGCAACAAAGAAGCTGCACGGGTTGCGGGCGATTTGCTGCTTTTTGTTCCGGCAGGGATGGCCGGACTCAAAATGCTCCAAGGGGTGAAATACGCAACCAAATTCCTCGGTTTCGGGGACAGTTTGGCGGCAAAAACTCTCCTCACAAGCAGCAAAGAATATTCCACCCTCATGCGAGGATTGCGCGCCCGTGACCGATATTTGGCACGGCGAAGGGGTTTGTGGGCCGGGCGTGATTTTGTCAAAGACCTCACGCGCCAGCAATTCAAGAAGAGAGTTTGGCGCGTTGGAATGACCGACAGTCTCAAAAAATCAATCGCTTTTGAGATGGGCCTCTATTCCTTCATGAACCAAAGTGACTTCATCTTCCCGGAGGAATTTTCAGTCAGCGATAATTTGTTGCTTTCTGCGGGTGGAATTGCACTCGGAGTTGGGGCCGAAGCTGCGTTTTTGCGCAAAGCCATCCGCAACAGTGTGCGGGATGCGATGCGTTCAACATATCCCAAATGGGCACAGAACTTGGGATATGAGGAAACCATGCGCAATCTCATCTTCCGCGGCCCTACAAGTGAGGAACTTGAGAGTTATCGCGGACATGGTGTGACTTTGCTCACAACCTTGCGCGAAACCATGAAGGAAATCCGCAACCAGACCCAAGACAAAATCCTTCGAAACAACCTGGATGCGGATTTGGGATTGCTTGACAGTCGCATCAATGACAATCTCAAAAAATTCTTCACCGACAATCTCAAAGGGTTGAAGGGTGAAGCGGGGGATGTCGGGCATTTTCAAACAATCACCGACACATTGGCGGTTGATCCCCTTTTCCCGTTGGCATTGCAACGCCTCACCAAAATGCCCAAAACCAAGAAGGAGCTTGAAAGCACCCTCAAGTCGGTTGCAGAAGCATACAAGGGGGAGTTGGAGAAACACAACGCGCGAGTTATGGAAGCCGCCGCTAAGATCAAAAAACTTGGTGGCCAACCAATGGATGATCCGAGTTTTCGGGAACTCATTCGACAAGGGCAAGAACTTTCCAAGAAAAGCATGTTCCACCAAAACCTCGATGCGTTTGTTGTCGAGCCCGGTGGAGAACTTTCTCTTGCAGCAACACGTCGGCCCCGTTTTGAAGATCAAGTTGACCCCGGGTTCAAACACACCACAATCAAAGGAACTGGTGGTGAACCCAACATCTACATGGTGGAGGTCAACAAGCGCAAAGTTGGTGTCAATGCCGACGGTCAGGCAATCATTGCGCCGCGTGAAGTTGACACCGAATTCAATCGGTCATACTCCACAAACATTGTCCCACCCAAGGGCCAAGTAATTGACGAAACAATCTTCCCGCGTCGCACTTCAGAAACAATCACCCAATTTGCGCATGTGTGGCACGCCGAATATGGGCAACTTGGCAGGCAAGCAACCAAAAGTTTGAGCGATGATGTGCACCGTGCACTCTATAAATGGGCTTCCGGCCATGAAATGAAAACCGACAGAGGCCCAATCAAAACTTGGTTCAGGGAAGACACCCAAGAAGCCCGCCAAATCATCGCCGCGTTCGAACCGATGCGCAAAGCGTTGCGTGAGTTACGCGACAGCTATGATAACACGGTGGGTCTCTATCGCGGAGAGAGCAAATCCGCTTTCAAATCTCCACGCAGCGATATTGCATCCTATTCAACGGATCGAGAAGTTGCCCGGAGGTTCGGCGAACAACTCGTTTATCGCCGTGTTCCCATTGACGACATTCTGTTTGTAACCGGGCTTGAAGGCGAACTCGAATTCGTCGTCCGCAACAACAAAATTCGCACCCCAAACGTGCGCCCGGTTACTGTTGAGAACTTTTCTCAGGCCAATTTCGATGAACGCTCCGCCATTTTCTACACCTATCGCAAGCGGGTTGAGAATTTCGACAAGGGTAAAAACCAACTCTATGTTTACCCCGATGAGCATTGGACCAAACTTAACTATGCGCTCGCCCTCAAAGAGAAATATGGGGAAGTCCCCAACGTTATGAAGCGCATTGATATCAGTGCTTTTGATAATGATTGGTCGAAAGTTGAGTGGGCCGCCGTTGCTGGACAATATCGTGATTTTCTCGCCCAATGGAAATTGCGCGACCAACTTCTCAAGGGCGCACTCAAACTTGGCAAACACCCCGACCTTCCATCCTTCGAAGACATTCGCTACATGGTCAACTTGCCCTCCGACACTTACGGGCAAACACACCCTCTCGTTGAATTGTTTGAGAAGTTCGCACAGAGTGGTTTCAGTGAGTTGAGTGCGGCGGTCAAAAACCTCGACCATCTCTCCCGCATGATGCAGGAAACCGTCACACTTCCCGAACTCTTCCCATATGCGGGCATCACTGAAAAACTTCGCGGCAACAACTTCCTCCCGCAGAAGGGCAAACCTGTTTTGGCGTTCAAACGCCCGGTGAATTTGTTGGAGGAAACGCGCGAAACTGTCATCGAGCAGATGGCAATTCGACGCCTTTCTGTGCTCGAAGCCTTCTCAAAAGCAAATTTGGTTGGGGCGACTTTTGTGAAGGGAGTTGCGGAGGAAATCACAAAACACCAATCTGCATATCGAGAAGCCCAAGACGTTGCGTCGCTTGCTTGGGGGATGGAAAGAGGCAAGGGGCGCGCACTCCAACAAGCCTTCTCGATGGACACATCGCCCGCATATAACGCCCTCAATCACATCATGGTTTTGGCCGATCGCTATGCAGAAAAAGCCATTGAAACCATGCTCAAGCCCCACATTGACAATTTCAACAAAATTCGGGGCACCAATCAAGCCGCCGATTTGTTTGAGTTCAACCTCTACACCCAAAGCAATCGGGCCGGTTGGCGTATTGAGGAAGCTGTTGAACGGGACAATGGGCGTGTTGCGTTCCGTCTCGAACAATCCCCGTTCAATCAACGGCTCTGGAAGAAGTTCTACAAAACCGACATGCCCACAACAGAAGACGGGGGCGCATTTCTCCCTCGCATGACTGCAAAAGACCTCGACAATCCGGTTGATTTGGAAGTTGGGGATTTGGCATACAAGGTCATTCGATCCTTTGATGATCTCAGCACCACAATCCTCCATAATGCCAATTTCCTCCGCAAACAAACCGGGCTTTCGCAACTCAACAAACGCCCCTACCACCTACCCCCTGGAAAACTCGACAGCAACACGTCCGTTTTCCTCTTTCGCAAAGATGGCAGCTATAAAAACGTGTTCACGGGGCGTACCCGCGCGGAAAGTGAAAGAATGGCCGAACAAGCCATGCAAGAAGGGGATGTGAAACGCACCTTCGACAGCATCAAACGTTTCAAGGAAGCAAGCATTCTTGACGAACCATTTTTCAAACCTGTTGATTGGTCGGACACCGCCCTTCAAACTGGCAAGGGTCCAACGGGCGCGATGTATAAATCGGTTGTGGATTTGGGCGCCCAACCTCTCAACGACATGGTGAGCAGCATCACAAACCAACTCTATTTGCTGGCGCGGCGCACACGTGGTTTGGTGTTTGAGCCCCAATGGAACTTTGCCAAATTTGCCCACAGCGCAAACGGTTTTCCCGAACACGAAATGTCGCCGTGGATTTTCTACAACAACGCAATCTTCGGCAACCAAGCCCTCACACCCCGCGGCACTCTTGGCCAAGTCTACAAGGGGATTGAGAATTTCTACGACACGCACATTGCTGCATTGTGGGACAAATATGCAGTCTCAACAGCACGTGGTGAGAGAGGGCGTGGAGGCGCCAGTTCTTTCCGAGAGTTGATGGGCGGGAATAAGCGTGAATATGATCGCATCGCGAAAGAACTCGGCCCGCACATGCCCTTCAAAGACACCGCCGAGTTTGTCGAAAACACCTTCCGTGTTTCGATGCCCCCTTCAATGAAACGGCACGCGGCAAAACTCAATCAGATTGCGAGCTTGCTCACTTTGAGATTGATGGAATTGGGCCACCCAATCCTCAACATGACCTCGCTCGCCGCAACAATCCCTCCCGTGATGAAGGCCCTCAAACGCCTTCCAAACGAGGATGTGGAAATCTGGCGCAATCGCATCGGGGCGTTTGGTTCAACCGTCACCGACAATGTGGCAATGTACAGCCCAATGCGTTCGGTCGCCGATGCTGTTTCATTCATGTTCACAGAAGAAGGACACAAAATCTGGCGTGAGGCTGCAAGAAAAGGTTGGTTCAAGCAAGAAGTTGCGGAGTTGATGCACACACTCACGCGCCCACAAGAAGGCTATGCGGAAAGTTTGGTGAGCAAATACACCGACATTCTCTCTTTCTTGTCCGACCGATCGGAAGAACTCGCGCGCGCCATTTCCTTCATGATGGGTTATCGAATTGGACAGCGTGGACTTGGGTTCACAAACCCGGATGATTTGGGTGCGTTTGCTTTCAGTTTTGCCAACAAAGTCATCGGCGACTATCGCCCCGTTAATCGCCCGCAAATGTTCCAGGGTGCTGTTGGGATGCCGCTTGGTTTGTTCCAAACCTTCATGTGGAACTACATGCAGCGTGTTTTCAGCTATATTGAAAACCGACAATGGCGCGCTCTTGCAGTCCAATATGGGATGCAGGCTTCGGTGTTTGGTGGATTGTCTGTTCCTGGGATGGATCAATTTGTCAACATGTTCGCAACCGCGAGCGATGGAAGTGCAAATATTGTGGATGGGGCGCGACGCATTTTTGGGGATGGATTAACCGATGTGATGTTCTATGGGGCAATTTCTACAATCCCCAAAATCTTCAGCGATGATGGAATTGCCCTCTATACTCGGGGCGCCATCGACCCCAAACTCTCCACCGTGCTCAACCCCGAAAACACTCCGGTTGGAAACATGATCGGGAATGCGATCCAATTCGCACGCAAATCCCTGGGTCAATTCCTCACCGGCGGCCAATTCAGCTTGCAACAACAGATGGAACTTGCGGGTGCTTATTCAATTTCCCGCCCATTGCGAGGATTGATGGAACTTGCAGCGGGTGTTTCCACAGACAAACGTGGTCAAGTTATCACAAACGAAGTCTACGATACGATGTCAATAATCGCACGCATTGTTGGCAGTCGCACCCTTTCCGAAACCGAACGTAGCAGTGCATATTATCGGCAACGCAATGCCGAATTTTCCCAAACGGCAATCCGCCAACGAATGAACTCCGCGTTGCGCGCCCTTGTTCGGGATGGAAAGTTCAACGAGGAAACCTTCGCAAATTACGCCTATTCCTACATCAAAGCAGGCAACAATCCCCGATACTTTGGACAAGCATTGCGTGATGCAATCATCGCCGCTGTTGTTCCACGTGATCGCCGCAAACTCATGGAAGTTTTGCGCAGCGGTCGAGGGGAAGAAATCCAACGTTTAATGGGCTCACTCGTTATGAGCAAAGATGACCCGGAGTTCAACCTACAATAAAGCAAAAAAAAAGAGGGCTGATACACTAGCCCTCAGTTGGCGGTTGCGGCTTCTGTGAGTAGCAATGTCTCCCTACTCACACAACTCCAAGGGGCTCATGCGGCCCCTTCTTTTTTCATAATGTTCGCCCAATCCTCAATTGAACACCAGCCCCCTGCGGCATGTTCGTGGCCGCCCCCGTTGTATTCCAAAGCAACCCGGCTCACATCCAACCCCTCTTGTGTGCTGCGAAACGACAAAATCACTCGGTCGGCGCGCATCTGATAGATGAGAACGTCCGGGTGCTCCAATTTCAAAGAGTCCGCCACATCACTTGCCATGTGTCCGGGCGCGTTGACTGCAAGAAACTCAACAAGCGAACCCTTATATGGGAGCATGACCGGGTGCGCGTGCACTTCGACATCCTCAACCCGCAACTTCATATAGTGGAGGATGGCTTTGCCCTCGCTGATACAAAAGCGAAGTGCGTGTTCATCAAACAATTGATACCATTTCCTGAAGTTGGGACGGTATGACATCAGATATGCGTGCAGCGCTTTCGTTTCCTCTCCATAATCCCACCGCCACAAATCTCGATCTTGAATGAGTCGGTAGAATCTGGGGAGCGGACGTGTTGTGAAATACAAAAACGACAACACGGCACCCGATTTGTTCATGTCAAAAATCACATGAACATTTTCTGGCAAATCGCCCCCTTCCAAATCATCGCGAGCGGTTTTGTGGTGGTCAATCACAACCACCTTTTTCACCTGCTCACCCAACCATTTGAGTTGATCGCGGGGGAACGAGAAGTCAAGAATGTAGATGGTTGTTTTGAGAAGTTTGCCTGGATCAACAAGATCAAAAGCCGCAAGCGCTTCCCAAATTGATGTCCCATACTGACACGGAATGAAAATTGCATCCGGATTTTCCAACCAGCACGCCAGCGCCGCGGCATATCCGTCATTGCAAGGACTGTGGTAGATGCAAACTGTGGTCATTTCTTGGCTCCCTTCTTTTTTCGAACATTGGCCCAAGGTGGCCGTTTCGAAACACGCACATCGTCAAAACGCTGCGGTAGTTTGGGCCGCAAAGCTAATTCGGCATCAAACAACATAGCATACTTGTGCAGCAGTCCCATGTCAACAGAATACTTTTCGCTTGTGAAATCGTGCTCCATGCACTCGACTTCAATCTCCCTGCAATCCAACTCCGTTGCAACATCAAACCGTGTCAATCCACGCGCCATCCGACAATATTTGAGTTGTTGCCCGAGTGTCATCACACTCATTCTCATCCTCCCTGCTCCCCTTCTTGCTCGCGTTTTCGCGGTTGATTTGTCGTCAACCCATATTTCTGATCGGTGAAGTTCACAACCCCTTCACAGTGAACCGCGAACGGTGTGTTCTTCACGTGGAAAAGCGCCCCATCCAAAAGCGCCCAAATCTCGGGCGACATCTCCTTGATTGTTTGCATCGCCTCGGGGAAACTTTTGGCATACGCAAACGCAAAATTCCCATCCAGCATCCTAAACACATACAAATAATAGGGCGCATAGACGGGTTCTTTTTCTGTTGGAGGGGGCACCGATTGATATGCCTCCTCATTGATCTCCTGTTCCATCAGTTTGAAGCTCGCGGCGGTGTGATGTTCGTTTGACCCTGATAACGCCCGCGCTTATCCGCATAGGATTGTTCGCAAACATTCTCCGGGTTGCTGTGGAACTCAACTTGCATGATCCCCTGCTCCGCATAAACTTTGGCGGGCGCCGGCGATGTGTTTGAAATCTCGATTGTGATGTACCCTTCCCATTCCGGTTCGAGCGGCGTCACATTCACAACAATCCCACATCTTGCATAGGTTGATTTGCCCGTGCACACCGCCTTAATCCAGCGCGGGATTGCAAAACGTTCAAGCGACAACCCGAGTGCGAAAGAGTTGGGCGGAATGATGATGCTTCCGTCTGTTGGGATGACCTCCTCAAACAAACGCGGGTCAAAGTCCAGCGGATCAATAACCAATCCGGCAGCCGGCCGAAAGATTTTGAACTCGCTGCTCAATCGCACATCATACCCATATGATGTGAGCCCATAACTGACTTTTCGACCGCGCGAACCCTCACTGAATGGGGTTATCATCCCCTCATGTGCGAGGTTGCGAATTTGCCAGTCTGCCAGAAGCGCCATTGTTCTGCTCCATTTCCTTAGCGAGGTTTGCGTGTGATGAAAACAAACTGAGGATTGTCGGCAACAAGCGGCACCAAAGCCGGACGCACAATGCGTTCCCAATTCAACCCCCCATTGCCACAACCGGGACGCGGGATCGCAATCCGTTTGATGTCGTGCTGCATAACAATCTCATGCAGCAAAATCATCGACAACTTGATCAAATCAATCTCGGCGAGATACCACCATTGGTGCTTCACAGGGAAAGTAACCAATCGCCATTCCTCAAAATAGAACGGCAAATTCCCTCCATTTCGCACCAACTTCCCCAACTTTGCCGGGAACGCGGGAAATCTTTCGGTTGCTTCTTGTGCACAACCGGCACCCGTCACAACACAACCCGAACGGTCAATCGTGCCGTTGGTTGTGATTGCAACGTGATCACCCTTTTCCCAAAAATCAGCCCACAAATCACCGTATTCCTCAATCATGCTTGATCTCCCTATTTTGCTGGCGCAATTTGCCATTCCAACGCGGCGGACCCGGCCACGCATTGTAACCAAATCCACGAACAAAACGATAAATTATGTTGGCCACAAGCCACCCTTTCTTTCGGGCAACTCGGCGCCGAAACTCCTTATCAACTTGTTTTCTCCGTGCCTCTGTTCCACCCAACCAATATTCATAATCATGCCACACACATTCCTCATGAATATCGGCGGCAAGTGACGGCCAAACTTTGTTGAGAAAGGTGCACCCGTCGCTTGTGAAACCTTCGGCAAAACGTTGTGGGTCGCGCGAAGCCATTATTCCGAGTCCTGTTCAATCAACCTAATACGGGGCCGATCATCAATCCCGGTTGCATGTGCACAATACTCCCTCAGAGCAAAGGCCCAAAACGCAACAGCGGTTGTGTGATGCACCCCGGTTTCTTCATCAACCAACTCCCCTTCCCAAAACGCAGTGAGATGTCGCAACAACGCCGCATAGCAACGACTGAATGACATCCCCTTTTCCCAATTACGCTCCCCATATTTGCGCGCACCTTGACCATAGAGTTTTGCAAGTTCGCGCAAAGGAACAACGGGAATTAGATCAAAACGTGGTTTGCCCGCATCAAATTTGTCGGCGGGTTCGTTCTTTTCCTGGGATTGTTGTGCGTGCTTCTGCTGTTCGCGAGTCATTTGCATGTGCTTATAGCAAGTGGTGCAAAACTCGGTGATGTTTTCCGGTGCAATGGGCGCTTTGCACGTTTTGCACCAACGAGGTTTCTTCGCAACATCGTTCATCACTTCCTCCGCGAGTTTTTGTGCCTGTTTGCAACTTGGACAAATTCTTTCCCAGGGTGAATTTGGATCATCCGTTAGTTCTGCTCCGCACCAAATGCACGGATAGACTGATGGAATTTTCTTCTCCAGCTCCACACGACAACTGGTGCACAATCCCATAAACGCGTTTGCTGGAACCGAAGCACCGCAACGTTTGCAAATGTGCTTTCTCACCCTTTTGCCCTCCGGTGCAATTTCACCAGCACCCCGAATTGCTTCTCACTTACGCGGGCGCGCTCTTGGTATGTGTTCAATCTCTCCGCCATGTCATCGAGAAAACCAACCTCCCAATCACTCGGATCATATTCCGATTGATTGATTTCCTTAATCATCTGCAAAATTGAACGCCATGGTGTGGGTCCGGTTGCTTCAATCTCACCATACATAGCGACCCCTCGCCTTTCGTGTTTCTTGCCGGCACCGATCCTTAAAGACTTGTTGATCTTGCCCCCGCATAATCACTCCCCCATTGCCATGCCGCAACATTGTGGTTTCAAGCACAGCATCCCTTGCACGCACAACCCCTCGGGAAAGTGCAATGTTGGTCGGGCGCCCCTTCTTGATCGAAAGAAAAGGTTTTGATGTTGCGGCTTGTTCCATCAAAAACTGCAACATGCTCAAACCCTTCTTCGGGACATCCCGTGGTTTCGCTTGTTGTGCAAGTTCACTCAATTTGACCATCATGCACCCCCACTCCCTTCTTTCGCTTTCACCGACAACAACTCAATAATCTCTGCATCTTTGGACTTTCTCCGATCAACAGCAACAACCATCGGTCCGTGTTTACTGTGGAGTTGTTCAATATCCCCCGCATTGAGCAAATCATTCAACGAGGGGGTGAAGTCTGAATATTTCATTTCTTTGTGCATCACGGCCCAGAGTGCATTGACTGAAACCGGACCGTCGGCGGCGCGCAAAAACTCAATCATTTTTTGCTTGGCGGCCCCAAGTGGGGACAGACCAAATTGCCCCAACGCTTCGGGCATTTTCTTTTCTGTCACACTCAACAACGCGTGTGCCTCCTGCATATCATGCAACTCAATCACATTGCTGCACCGTGCAGCCGCAAACAATGTTGCTGTTTTGATGAGGTGAACGTGGCGCCGCTCCTTATAATAAATAAATCGTGCATCATTAATATCAATTGGCGCCTTATAGATTGAATTAAAAAAATTCGCCGCTTCCTCAGTCTCACCAATCGGCCCCTCCATCTCCTTATGTATCTTTCGCAACGTCTCCCCAATCTGTTCCTTCATATCAGCCGGTCCAAACTTCGGGCGCGCAATGTCCTTATATGTCAAATCCCCGTGCACCAAAATCAATCGACTCATAAAACCTTTTCCAATGGCGGCGGGCGGAAACATGTCTGCAATATCATCCGCCGTTGTGGCCCCAATGATTGTGAGTTGCGCATTGCCCAAACGGTTTTGTGTGTTTTTGATCTTGTAATGATATGGGTCCCCATCATACATCTTATTCAGAAAGAGAAGCATCGCACTTGACCGCTCACCCATAAAACTTCCGAACTCAGGCGCGGCCACGTAAAGAACATGCTTATCCCGAGGATCAGGAATAGAACCGTAAGACATCTTCTCAAGAGCTTCAGCTGATAGCGTGTCGAGAGAGGTGGCTTCTGCCAATCCAAGTTCCTCCTTAAATTTTTCTTCTTCATCATCCTGTTTGTTCTCCAATGCAACAATCAAACCTTGTCGTTGTCCTGCCGTGTCATCCGGGGCAAATCGCACATCCGTATATTCAGCTACCAATTTCGCGGCAAGTTTGAGCGCGGTAGATTTTTTACCGCCCGGTGGTCCCACCAACAAAACATAAATATTAGGATAGATGTAATCAACACCATAATCAAAATAGCAACGGCGACCAAGACACGCAGAAACAGCACTAAGAATTGACCAAATGTGAAAGATGCGCGGGCTCTCAGTTTCTTCAACATATCGCAGATATAAATCCAGCAGTTCGTTTCCGGACCTCATACCGCCAAGTCCCCCGTTTATAACTACAGCAACGAGAAGAAAAAAGTGTGGGGTGCGTTTGCCAGGGGGGTTGGTTGTGGAGAAACAAACGCACCCCACGAACAGACTGGCTCCGGGAGGCAAAAGTGAACCAGTCTGAAGGAAAGACTAGGCGGTTGCCATGTCGTCGATCGCGTCCTTTAACGCATTGAGTTCGTTTGTGAGCTTGACCTGCATTTCCGGATGAATGCGGTCAAACTCCGGGTGAGGCATTGCGCTTCCCCCGGTTGTTGACGTCGCTTGCACGGTGACAAGCGTGATTATCTTGTCGATCTCCGCGTTGATGTTGTCCTGAGTTGCTTGCGCCGCAACACCACTCGGAACAGCAAGCCCGGCAAAGTTACTGCGAATAGCCATGTTGAACTACCTTTCGTCGTCTCCTGGTTTCGGTGCACCGATTGTTTTTGTTGTTGTGTCTTTAGAACCAAACGCGCCATGATACATGGCGTCAATGATTATGTTCTCAACAACATCCGTATATGCGTCCCAATCCTGGCAAACTTTGGCGAGTTGGGTCAAAAATTGTGCCGCCTCACGCGGTGACATGAGTTTTTTGATTTTGCCCACTTTGTTCATCTCGCCGCTTCGCCACCTCAACAGATCAATTCAGTTGAAACTTCTTCGCATATTCGCGCTCGTGCTCAACAATGTCCTCATAACTAACCCCCTTCTTATAAGGCATCATGCCCTTGCCCCAAGTCAATCCAACCGCCACATCAACCGGAACAAACATCGAGCGTCCCTTGATTGTAACAGACTCCTGCATAATTGTCAAGACTTCATCTATCATCTCCAACTTATCTTTTGGATTGAGAAACACAATACTGTCGTGTGATTGAGTCAGCAACAAAAGACCTCGCTGCTCAAGGTCAGTCCGGTAATAAATATGATTAAGACTGCGGTTAATATTACCAGCAGTGCCGCCCTGCCCAAAGAACGAACTGAGTTCCCTTTGGATCTGATTATCTTCAAGCACATTCCCAAAGAATAGATGATGGCGGCCAAAAGCACAAGTGCTACGATTTCCATTGCGTGCACACTCCTGGGCAGAAGATTTGAACCATGGCCGCAAACCCATATAGAGTTCGTGAAACCGTTCAAGTTGCTCATCACAAAACGCGACCAATTCTTCAATGGTCCAAAGGTGCGGGGGTTGACCGGCCGCGTTCACCTTTTTCATTGTGGTTGCGGCGGCAACAACTGCTTCATGCCCCATTGTGATATAGAGTGTGAACCCTGCCATCTGGAAGTTGGAGCCGTGAACAATGCGTTTGGTGTTTTGCCTCACCCCGAGAACTGGATGATCGACCCAATCCGCTCCAACCTTGTGACCTTCAACAATCTCCTCATATTTGAACCCGAAGAAAAACTCACCGTGGATTGCGTGCGTGTCCTTCCCGCTTTCCATCGTTGCAATATACTTGGCATCTTCACACTCATACGCAACAAATTTCGCATCACTCTGCGAATAGTCCATCTCCACCAACACATATCCATCATCTGCAACCAACATATCCCGCATCTTTTTGGGGATGTTTTGGATGTTGGTGCCGCACCAGAATTGGTGATTTGTGCTGGCGTAGCGCCCAAACTTTGTGCCCGCCGCGTTCATCTGGTACATAAATCTCCCGTTGAGATCATTGCACCGGATGTATTTGGAAATATTGTTGGCGGGCTTTTTTGTGTCCCAAATCTTCTGAATGAACAAACCAATCAGAGGGTGTTGGGTCGCGATGATCCTCAACACCTTTTCATCCGTTGAACGTTTTAATTTGTTTGCATTTTTGCCCCTCTTTTTCAGGGGCCTGGCGCCCAACACATCATAAATAAGTGAGGCAACTTGTGGCGGACTGTTCGGGTTGAACTCCTCATCATCCACCATTGTTTTCAACTCATGCAAATGCCTGAAATGTTCCTCCGTCAGCACACTCTCATAATATAATTTGCGACTCTGGTCCCACTTAAACCCCCGCATTGACATCGCAAGCGCGGGTCCAACTTGACTGCGAAACTCCACATTATAATTCTCGCGCGCCCAACCAATCTTGGTCATCGCTTGCAGGATCGCCAATCCACTAAGCAACGTATAATAGCAGTCGAGTGCATTATACCGCCAATATCGTTCGAGCTTTTCTTGTGTGTTGGGGAGGCGTTCTTCTTTCTTGGCTTTGTTTTCATCCTTCCAGTATTGAACATAATCCAACACCATTGAGGCGATGAAGTTGAGGGTTTTTGGGGCCTCCGGATAGATGCAATGAAACAAGTGGTATGTGTCAACAAACC
>Ga0256830_1001201_pt1 | contig 18625 bp, 14 predicted proteins | sample 128326metaG_FD_190537 | JGI IMG/M metagenome (GOLD analysis project Ga0256830, IMG submission 190537) | Hydrothermal vent microbial communities from Lau Basin, Pacific Ocean - 128-326 | ecosystem: Environmental > Aquatic > Marine > Hydrothermal vents | place: Pacific Ocean: Lau Basin | collected... | reverse complement strand
ATTGTCAGAGCACTGTCTGGATTTGAGGGGGCCAGAAAGAATGCATTCAGGGTTAGTGTCGGTAAAAGAGAAGAGAATGAAGCATTCATCGAAGCTCTAAAGGATGTGGTATGTTCGCGATAACAGGGACTCCCGGTGTTGGAAAAACAGCCGTTGCAAAAATTCTTGAAAGCAGGGGATACAGGGTTACAAATTTAAATGCCATTGCAGAACATTACGGATGCGTTGAGGAAAGCGAGGATGTAATCGAGGTTGATGTCGTTGCCTTGAATCAGCTTTTCAATCCTGATGATTTCGATTTTGACTTCGTTGAAGGGCATCTGAGCCATCATATTGCTGAGAGATGCATCGTGCTGAGGTGCAGACCTGACGTGCTTGAACACAGACTGAGGGAGAGAGGATGGGATGATGAAAAAATTGTGGAGAACATCGAGGCAGAGATAATTGATTATGTGCTTATTGAAGCTCTCAAGACATGTATTGATGTTCATGAGGTTGATACAACATTCCTCAGCCCTGAAGAGGTGGCAGACATTGTGGAAAATGTATATACAGGCAGTAAATCAATCCTTCCCGGTAATGTGGACTGGATAAGGGATCTTGGCGATGAAATTGATAGGTATCTGAAGTTGTGAGCGAGATTGCCGGGTTTGCATTGGAGGATTCGCATCCAAAAGTTTTATATTTCCAGAGCTGTTCAGCAAGTCTCACAAGATGCGGAGGCTTTCAGTCCAGAAAGCCTCTTAGAATGGGATACAAAATCCCCGAAACCCTCTAAGAGTTTGTAGTATATAAATCATCCAACGACAAAGCTTATAAATCACAGAATCACAATATGATATTACCAAGACCGCGGGACCGGCAAGGGTCCTGAAAGGGCACAGGCCTGAGATGTGGGGCCTTGTTCCTGCTCGCGGGATACCTAAGGAAGACGTGTTCGAACGAACACGTCTGAGATGGGCTTGTCAGCAAGGCAAATCCGGCGGGAGAAGGGACGTATTCACCTTTTCCCCGCCAATTCTGGTTGATCCTGCCAGAGGCCGCTGCTATCCGGCTGGGACTAAGCCATGCGAGTCAAGGGGCCTGTATTCCTTCGGGAGTGCAGGCACCGGCGGACGGCTCAGTAACACGTGGACAACCTGCCCTCGGGTGGGGGATAACCCCGGGAAACTGGGGCTAATCCCCCATAGGTGATGGGTGCTGGAATGCCCCTTCACCGAAAGCGCTCAGCGCCCGAGGATGGGTCTGCGGCGGATTAGGTAGTTGGCGGGGTAACGGCCCGCCAAGCCGAAGATCCGTACGGGCCATGAGAGTGGGAGCCCGGAGATGGACCCTGAGACACGGGTCCAGGCCCTACGGGGCGCAGCAGGCGCGAAACCTCCGCAATGCGGGAAACCGCGACGGGGCTAGCCGGAGTGCCCGTGCATAGCACGGGCTGTCGGGGAGCCTAAAAAGCTCCCCATAGCAAGGGCCGGGCAAGGCCGGTGGCAGCCGCCGCGGTAATACCGGCGGCCCGAGTGGCGGCCACTATTATTGGGCCTAAAGCGTCCGTAGCCGGTCTGGCATGTCCCCCGGGAAATCTGGTCGCTTAACGATCAGGCTTCCGGGGGATACTGCCAGACTAGGGACCGGGAGAGGCCGGGGGTATTCCCGGGGTAGGGGTGAAATCCTGTAATCCCGGGAGGACCACCTGTGGCGAAGGCGCCCGGCTGGAACGGGTCCGACGGTGAGGGACGAAGGCCTGGGGAGCGAACCGGATTAGATACCCGGGTAGTCCAGGCTGTAAACGATGCGGGCTAGGTGTCGCGATAGCCATGAGCTGTCGCGGTGCCGGAGGGAAGCCGTTAAGCCCGCCGCCTGGGAAGTACGGCCGCAAGGCTGAAACTTAAAGGAATTGGCGGGGGAGCACTACAACGGGTGGAGCCTGCGGTTTAATTGGATTCAACGCCGGGAAGCTTACCGGGGGAGACAGCGGGATGAAGGTCGGGCTGAAGACCCTACCAGACTAGCTGAGAGGTGGTGCATGGCCGCCGTCAGTTCGTACTGTGAAGCATCCTGTTAAGTCAGGCAACGAGCGAGACCCGCGCCCTCAGTTGCCAGCGGATCCCTTCGGGGATGCCGGGCACACTGGGGGGACTGCCGGCGCTAAGCCGGAGGAAGGTGCGGGCAACGGCAGGTCCGTATGCCCCGAATCCCCCGGGCTACACGCGGGCTACAATGGCCGGGACAATGGGTACCGACCCCGAAAGGGGAAGGTAATCTCCTAAACCCGGTCTAACCCGGGATCGAGGGCTGCAACTCGCCCTCGTGAACCTGGAATCCGTAGTAATCGCGCCTCAAAATGGCGCGGTGAATACGTCCCTGCTCCTTGCACACACCGCCCGTCAAGCCACCCGAGTGGGCCAGGGGTGAGGGGGTGGTCTATGGCCACCTTCGAACCCAGGGTCCGCGAGGGGGGCTAAGTCGTAACAAGGTAGCCGTAGGGGAATCTGCGGCTGGATCACCTCCTAACGTAGCGGGCCTTTCTCCCGCCGGAGCCTAAATGCTGGCAGGCCCATGGGCTCGTAGCTCAGCTGGGAGAGCGCCGCCTTTGCGAGGCGGAGGCCTCGGGTTCAAATCCCGACGAGTCCATTAGTTGTTAAAGAAATTCAGGTGCACCCGGCGATGAATAAGTCGTCGGGGAAGGGTCGATGCCCACTGGGCATGTGAGGCCGTGTAAGGGACAGTTCCCAGGTGTTAACTGGGACCGGTGAGGCTCTTCCGGCAATTATCCCGGCCAGTGGATGGCTGGGCTCGGGCGCCGACGAAGGGCGTGCCAAGCTGCGAAAGGCCCGGGGGAGGCGCATGGAGCCTTAGAACCCGGGATCCCCGAATGGGATATCCTGTCCCTTCGGGGACGCTCCCATCAGGGAGCGGGAACGCGGGGAAAGGAAGCATCTGAGTACCCGCAGGAAAAGAAAGCAAACGCGATGCCGTGAGTAGGGGCGACCGAAAGCGGCACAGCCCAAACCGAACACCTTCCCGCAAGGGAAGGCGGATGTGGTGTAGCAGGTCCCTGCCTAATGCCAGCAGGTTAAGCCGAAGTTGGCTGGAACGCCACGCCATAGAGGGTGATAGCCCCGTAGGCGTAAGCCTGCTGGCTACAAGGTGGGGTCACCTGAGTACCGCGGGTTGGAATTCTCGCGGGAAGCCGGGGGTCATCAACCCCCAAGGCTAAATACGTCCCGAGTCCGATAGCGCAATAGTACCGTGAGGGAAAGCTGAAAAGAACCCTCAGAAGGGGAGTGAAAAGAGCCTGAAACTGGCCGGGGATAGTGAGCGGTGGCTCGAAAGGGTAAGCCCGGTGAAGGAAAGTGCTGCAAAGCATGAGTACGAGCCGGGACACCGGAGTCATCGCGTACGTGTTGAAGAACGGGCCAGGGAGTGTACGGCAGAGGCGAGGCTAAGGGCATTAAGCCCGGAGCCGAAGGGAAACCGACAGCCCGCAGGCAGCGAGGGGCGGGGTGTGCTCGCCCGTAGTCTCTGTCGTACGACCCGAAGCCGGGCGATCTAGGCGGGGGCAGGGTGAAGCGGCTCGAAAGAGCCGTGGAGGCCCGCAGGGGTGTTGATGTTCAAATCGCTCCTCTGACCCCCGTCTAGGGGTGAAAGTCCAATCGAGCCCGGGGATAGCTGGTTCCCCCCGAAACATACCGCAGTATGACCCGTCCGGAGGCTGGTAGTGGGGTAGAGCACTGATTGGGGGAGTCGGGGGGTGAAACCCTCGCCCCCCTGTCAAACTCCGAATCCACTACCGTCGTAGATGGACGGAGTCGGGGCATGGGGTTAAGCTCCATGTCCGCGAGGGAGACAACCCAGACCGGGGTTAAGGCCCCCAAGTGCCGGCTAAGTGTAAACGATAAAGGAGGTCCCGGGTCGAAGACAGCGGGGAGGTAGGCTTAGAAGCAGCCACCCTCTAAGGAGTGCGTAACAGCTCACCCGCCGAGACTCGGGGCGCCGAAAATGGACGGGGCTCAAGCCGGCCGCCGATACCCCGGGGCACCGAAAGGTGATCCGGTAGGGGGGCGTACCGATGGCGCAGAAGCCTGTGGCGTAAGCTCGGGTGGAGCCGTCGGTAACGAGAATCCTGGCGGTAGTAGCAGCGTAGCCGGGTGAGAATCCCGGCCGCCGGAAGGGCAAGGGTTCCACGGCAATGTTCGTCAGCCGTGGGTTAGTCGGTCCTAAGGCTGCTCGTAACTCGAAGCAGCCGAAAAGGGAAGCGGGTTAACATTCCCGCACCCCCCGTCCGACTGCTATGCAGTTGCCGTAAGGCCCCGACGCCTCGGGATAGGCCGAGCGGGTTTGCCAGCCCGTCCAAGCGTCGAAGTCCCCGGAGTTCCGTAATGGAGAGAAGGGGGTGAAGGCGTGATGGCGCAAGTCGGCTGACTCCTGGGGCCCGTGAAAAGGGGGACGGGAGGACCGTACCGAGAACTGACACAGGTGCCCTGGCTGAGCAAGCCAAGGCGTGACGGAACATTCCGGCCGAGGGAATTCGGCAAGTTGGCCCCGTATGTTCGCTAGAAGGGGTGCCTGCGGTTTAGCAGACCGCAGGTCGCAGTGCCTCGGGGGGAGCGACTGTTTACTAAAAACACAGGGGGCTGCAACCCCGAAAGGGTTAGTACAGCCCCTGAGTCCTGCCCAGTGCGGGTACCTGAAAGCCTGGTTCAACAGGCCGAAGGGCCCGTAAACGGCGGGGGTAACTATGACCCTCTTAAGGTAGCGTAATACCTTGCCGCTTAATTGGCGGCTTGCATGAACGGATTAACGACTCCCCCACTGTCCCCGGCCGGAAGCCGGCGAACCCGACATCCCAGTGAAGAGTCTGGGGACCCCCGTTGGGAAGCGAAGACCCTGTGGAGCTTTACTGCAGCCTGCCGTTGCCTCACAGCTGGGGATGCGCAGGGTAGGCGGGAGGCTTCGAAGTCCCCTCTCCGGGGGGGATGGAGCCGTCGATGAGACACCGCCCATCCTTAGCTGTGGGGCTAACTCCTTCGGGAGGACATCGGTAGGTGGGCAGTTTGGGTGGGGCGCCACTCCCCCGAAAAGGTATCGGGGGAGCCCAAAGGTCGGCTCAGGCGGGTCAGAACTCCGCCGTAGAGTGCAAGGGCAAAAGCCGGCCTGACGTGACTCCGCACAATAAGGAGTCACGAGCCGAAAGGCGGGCCTAGCGAACCACCCTGGCCTTTTGGTGAGGCCGGGTGACGACAGAAAAGCTACCCCAGGGATAACAGAGTTGTCCCCGGCGAGAGTACATATCGACCCGGGGGCTTGCTACCTCGATGTCGGCTCTCCCCATCCTGGCCGTGCAGCAGCGGCCAAGGGTGAGGTTGTTCGCCTATTAAAGGGGATCGTGAGCTGGGTTTAGACCGTCGTGAGACAGGTCGGTTGCTATCTAACGGGGGTGTCTGGGCGGCTGAGGGGAAGGAGGCTCTAGTACGAGAGGAACGAGCCTCCGGCGCCTCTGGTCGACCGGTTGTCCGGCAGGGCACTGCCGGGCAGCTACGCGCCATGCGGTTAAAGGCTGAAAGCATCTAAGCCTGAAACCGCCCCCGAAAAGAGCCGCCCATAAGGGCGCGGGTAAAAGACCCGTTTGATAGGGCCGGGGTGTAAGCGGCGAGCTTCGGCGAGCCGTTCAGCCCGCGGTCACTAAAGCCCGTGCCGGACTGCCTTACCGGTCTCAGGCACTGACTGGGAACTGTCACTTACACGGCACGCAAAAAATTCATTATTTTTTAATGTCGGTACTTTTTGTGGAGCTATCAAAACTTTTCAGACTTGCAGATCTTTCAGCGTATGATGTCTGCCATGAAAAATGTGTTTTTGACCCATTCAGACACGTTTACAGATCAGGTAAGATGACACTGATGAAAACTCTCATAGGTTCTTCATGCTCCTACGACTGCCTTTACTGCTACAGTGCATGGAACAGAGGGTTCAGGGCAACTCCCGATGAAATATCAAGGTTTTTCACCTTAATGAGAGAAAATGGAATCGTTAAGGGAGCATTCATCTCAAATTCAATATCTGATCCGGAAAAATCCATGAATGAGATTTTAGAGGCTGGTGAGCTGATACGAAAAGATTTCAGAGGGTATCTCCATCTGAAAATAATTCCCGGCTGCAACAGAGACCAGATTGAAAGAGCAGTTGAGCTCGCAGACAGGGTGAGCCTGAACCTTGAAACCCCATCGTTCTCCATTCTTTCTGAACTGTGTTCAACAAAGTCAGGAACAGATTTTTTGAGAACTTTAAGGAATGCCATAAACTTAGCGAGAAAACATGGTAAAAGCTTCACAACCCAGCTGATAGCGGGAGTAGGGGAGACTGACAGGCAGATACTGAATGTTGCAGAGAGGTTATACATGAGAGGTGCTTCAAGAGTTTACTACTCCCCATTCAGGCCGGTAAAAAACACACCTCTCGAAAGAAAATCTCCTGAAAGGAAAAAAAGGATTGCAAATCTTTACAGGGCAGACGCTCTCATAAGGCTCTACGGATTTTCGGCAAAAAAGCTCTCTGATGTAATGGATTCTGAATTTCTGCCGGATGTGGATCCAAAAATACTTCTCGCGATGGAAAAAATCACGACCGGAATGGAGATTGCACCAATCGAAACTCCCGGAACAGGTTTGAAAAAAGCGAAGCTTATTGAAAAAGGTCTAACACTGCTGGATTTGAAGAAGAGGGGACTGTCGATTAAAAGAGAATCAGCATTTATAAAGTCACAGAAGAGACTTTCTGACTTTTTCGTATGCTGAGGTGTTATGTTTTTTAACAGTCCTGCCTTTCCTTCACCATGGATATATTCACACTGGACGTTGGTACAGGCACACAGGATTTTTTGCTTTTCAGAGAAAAAGAAAACGTCAGAAACTGCCCCAAGGCGATCATGCCCTCTCCCACCAGAATCGTTGCTGAAAATGTGAGGAAGCTTGCCGAACAGGGGAAAAACATACTTCTGACCGGCTATACAATGGGTGGCGGGCCATGCAGCAAAGCAATAAGGGATGCCCTGAAAAAGGTGAGAGTTTACGCATTTGAAAAACCTGCCCTGACGGTAAACGACGATCTCGATGCTGTGAGAGGAGAAGGAGTTGAGATTGTAAGCGAAAGGCCTGACGATCCGGGTATTGTCGAGGTCAGAATGGGGGATGTGAATCTGGAAGTTTACTCATCGATGCTCTCGATGTTCGGGATCGATCTTCCTGAAACTCTTGTCGTTGCGGTGCAGGATCATGGTTTCTCACCAAATGAGAGCAACAGAAGGTTCAGATTCAGGATTTTTGAGAGAGTTCTCAAAAAAAGGCCGTATCTCGACAGTTTTCTTTACAGCAGAAAGGACATTCCGGATTTTTACAACAGGATGAAGGCTGTTGCTGAAAGCACTGAGGACTTTGAAATGGAAAATGGCGTTTCATTCAATCTTCATGTGATTGACACCGTCTTTCCCGCAATAGCCGGAGCCATGATGGATGTCCGTGAGTTTCCTGCCATGATTGCAAACTTTGGAAATGGACACACAATATTTGCAGTTGTTGGCAGGGATGGGAGAATTTACTCGATGATGGAGCATCATACGGCAATTCTGAGAAAGATGGATATTGACGGGCTTATCAGAGACTTCGTAAGCGGAAAGCTGACAAACGATGATGTCTTTCACCAGGGAGGACACGGAGCATTCATCGGTGAGATTGTTGAAGTCAGGGACTTTGTTGCAACCGGCCCCAATTCCTCACTGTCATCTCTCAGAACAGCAAACCCGGTAGGAGATGTAATGGTCGTGGGAAATGCTGGAATGGTAAAACTGCTGATGGGAGATGAATTTTTCAAGCTGGCAGGAGTTTGAAGAGGCAATAAGAGAGATTCTCGAGGTTCATGGATTCTCCACAGAATTCAGGTATGTGTTCAGGGACGATAAGGGAAGGGCCGAGGTGGATGTTCTCGCTGAGAGATATGGCCTAATCCTTGCAATAGACGCGAAGAGATACACTGAAGGATGGTACAGACTTTCAGCCATAAAAAAGGAGGCTGAAAAGCATGCTGAGAGATGCAGTAGGCTTGAAAGAGTAAAGAAGAAAAAGGTAATTCCTGTGGTTGTCCCGCTAATAGATGACAGCATATACCTCTACAGAAAAAGCATAATCGTTCCGTATTCAAAACTGAACGACTTTCTTCTTAATGTACATGCATACCTGCATGAATTTGATTTTGACGCAGATTGATTTATAACGAAAAAATTTATTTTCGGCAATTCTGCATCTCTTCCAATGAAGTTTAGACTGCTGATACTCACGATCCTGATAGCTCTCAGCCTGAAAGATGAAACCTTATCTGTAGCTTTAACCCTCTCAACAATGTTCATTTCCGGCTATGTCATAATTGAAAGATTTTTCAGTGAGATTGATGACTTTATCAGGCTTTCTCTTTACATCCTTCTGAGCGTTATAATTTCGACACATCTCGTCTACTATCTCTCGCTCATTCTTGGCTACTCTCTATTGACGATCAGGATCTCCACCATAGTTCTCATACTCCCAGTTCTTTTTGTAAGGAAACCTGTTATAACCAAAAGCATGATTTATGGAGCTGTCACATACCTGATTCTTTTTTTCTTTGCCTTCTCAACACTCTATCACAGTCTCTGGTATGAAAAAGAAGATTACGTTGTTCTGTCTGGCTCAAACTGGCAGGACACCCCATATCATTACGAAATAATTGAGAGCATAAACAGCGGGAATTTCCCGCCTGAGGATCCGTCATTCTCAGGGTTTCCGCTGAGGTATCATTACTTCGTTGACTTTCATGCTGCTATCATGGAAAAGTCATTTGGTTATTATCCGAGAATCCTTCTTTTTCTGAACTCGGCCCTCTTTCCACTCTTCTTTTTCGCAGTCTTCTATCTGGCAATGGCTGTGACAGAGTCATGGAGATCAGCCGTGTACTCCGGGATAATCTCCGTGTTCGGATGGGGCTTCAACTACGTCTGGCTTTTCTCATCCATTTTGAGTGGCGAGTACGATCCGAAGAAAAGCTACGTGATGGATTATGCCGGAACATTCAACCTTGCCCCCCTTCTTGACAACCTGCTCCAGCAGAGACCATTGCTCACAGGCCTGCCAGGATTTGCCATGGCAGTTACGCTTTTCATACGGGGAATTCAGCTGAAAGATAGGAAATACATTCTCTTTTCGGGAATTTTAACGGGTCTTCTCTTTCCATTCCATGTTCTCGCAACCTTCTGTATTTTTCTTTTTGTTTTGATCTATCTTTTAGAGTCTGCTGTTCAGGAAAGACCCTTCTCTGTTCAACAATTAAAAGAGAGATTTACCGAACTTTTCAGAATTTCATACCCCTTCACTGTCTCTACAATCTTCTTCCTGCCCTTTATCGATTTCTTATCCAATGGGGAACTCGGAAATCCCTGGTTCTGGGAGTTTGGAAGCATGGAAAAAATTTTTGCAAATCTCGGTGTGCCATTTATCCTTGCCATCGTGGCCCCTTTCATGAGGGTGAAGAACTGGAGACTCTTATCTCTCTGGATGATCTCTGCTCTAAGCTTCATCTTTCTCCCATCCATAACTCCGAATGTATGGGACATGTACAAATTCTTTCTGTTTGCCTGGATACCGATAAGCATTCTCTCTTCCCAGACTCTTGCCTCCTTCAGAGGTAAAGCAGGGATTGCTGTTCCGGTTTTACTTGTTCTCTCAACCCTTTCAACCGTTCCCGTTGTGCTGTGGAATCAGACAGATTACGGGGCAGCAAGCATTGAAGAGCTCCAGACTGGGCTGTGGATAAGGAACAACACCCCAGAAAAATCTGTTTTCCTGACCTGGCCATCTCTTCACTCCCCACCAACTATGATAGGTGGGAGGCTGAGAATTCTCGGATACACCAACTGGCCGTACGGACACGGTGTGCCTTTTGATCAGATATGGGAGAGATTTGAGGACATCAAAGCCGCATACTCAAATGGAAGCGAGCTCGATAGAGTTATAGACAGATACGAAATTGATTATGTTTATTACGGCCTTGATGAGAGAATAAACTTCAAAAATTCCTATGAGGTTCTGATAAGCTCAGACAGACTCGTTCCCGTTTTCAGAATGGGAGGAAATGTGGTTTTCAAGGTTGTGAGGTAATGCCTGTTTATTCGACTAATTTATGGTGGTATCTGAATACAAAAGCCGGATACCTCATTTTTTCCAAACTCTTCTTTTGAAACTCTGATCACTTTCATCTTAACAGTAAACGTTTTAAATGCTGAATCCACATTTAAATTATGGTGATTGGAGTTACAATGGTTAACGTCTCTCCGGGTAAGGAGAAAATCGTTTACAGAGCCGTGAAGGACATGAAGAATGTGAGGGAGGTTTACCACGTCTTCGGAGAATTTGATTTTGTGGTGATCATAGAGGCAGGAAGCCTCTCAGAGCTTAACAAGACGGTTGATGCCATAAGGGATATTGACGGCGTCACAAAAACTCAGACGGTTGTTGGGGCTGAAATATAACCATGACATCCAAGCACAGGGAAATAAGCATAGCTGAATTTTTTGAAAAGAACAAGCACATTCTTGGATATTCAAATCCATCAAAGGCTCTGATTACATGTGTCAGAGAAGCGGTGGACAACAGTCTCGATGCATGTGAGGAAGCCGGAATTCTGCCGGATATCCTTGTGAAGATAACAAGAACTGGAGAGAACGTTTTCAGGATTGTTGTTGAGGATAACGGGCCGGGGATAGAGAAAGAACACATTCCAAGAGTTTTCGGGAAACTGCTTTACGGATCAAGATTTCATGCAATAAAGCAGAGCAGGGGACAGCAGGGCATAGGGATCTCATCTGCTGTACTGTATGCACAGATAACAACCGGAAAACCCACCACTGTTATCTCAAAGACTGAAGGTGGGACAGCCTGCAGATTCGAGATAATGATCGACACAAAAAAGAATGAACCGGAAATCATGAGTTTTGAGGAGACAGAGTGGTTCTCTCCTCATGGGACAAGGATAGAGCTTGAGATAAAGGGGAGCTATGTTAAGGAGAGGAAGCAGAGTGTTTACGAGTATCTCAAGGAGACGTCTGTTGTAAATCCCCACGCCAGAATAACCTTCATAACTCCGGATGGAGAGATACACGAGTTCAGGAGGATAACTTCAGAGCCTCCTGTACCGCCGGTGGAGATAAAGCCCCATCCCCATGGTATTGAAATTGGTCCCCTTATTGCGATGCTGAAGACAACAAAGGCAAGGGAGCTGAGAGGTTTTCTGAAAAATGAGTTTGTCAGGATTGGGGACAGAATAAGCGAAGAGATAATCCAGAAATCCGGCCTGGATTCCAGAGCAGATCCCCGTTCTTTAACGAGAGAAGATGCTGAAAAGCTTTTAAACGCTTTCAGACTTACAGATCTTCTTCCTCCCCCCGTTGATTGTCTGTCTCCAATAGGTGACAGGCTCATAATGAAGAGCCTGATGGAGGGGTATTCACCTGAGTTTGTTTATGCCGTTACAAGAAAACCGAGAGTGTATTCAGGTCATCCTTTCCTTGTTGAGGCTGGAATTGCCTACGGGGGTGAAATAAAGGAGGACAAAATAACTCTGCTCAGATTTGCTAACAAGATCCCTCTCCTTTATCAGCAGAGTGGATGTGCATTAACTCAGGCTGTTGTAAGTGTGAACTGGAAGAACTACGGTTTACAGCAGTCGAAGAACGAGCTGCCTGTTGCTCCTGCTGTGATTCTCGTTCACGTTGCATCAACAAACGTTCCTTACGTCTCGGAATCAAAGGAGGCAGTTTCAGGAATTCCTGAGATAATTGAGGAGGTAAGGCTTGCTCTGCAGGAATGCGGAAGAAGGCTCAAGGAGTATGTGGAAAGGAAAAAGACCATACAGAAAAGAAAGAAAAAAGAGGAGGAGTTGCTTAAAATTATTCCGCTTTTAGCCCGGAAAATAAGTGAGGTGGTCGAGAAGGATCCCGTTGATCATGAAAAGGTGATAGCGAGGATAATGGGGAAGGTTTACATCACCAGAAGTACAGATAATGGAAAAGCTGTCATAGAAATATGCAACTTTTCCAGTTCAAGAAAGAGGTTCAGAATTTACGAGATGTGCGAGGGAGGGATAAATGGAGAGAGAATTGCAAAGTGGGACGTTGAGGTTGAACCAAAAGAGACGGTCAGGATCGAGTATGAGTTCAGCGGAAAACACATCAATGTAAAACCCCTTGTTGAGGGGATCGAGAATGAACTCATAGCAGGTGCAGAGGTGGTGAGATTTGGATCTGGAGCAGAAGGCACTGAGAGCTCTGCTTGATATAGCGGAGTCAATTTACAACCAGCTCAGAGACGGAGTGGTTCCTGAGATAGAGATATCATCCAGAACAAAGTACAACATAGAGTTTGACGAGCAGAGTGAGGTCTGGGTTTATGGCGATAGAACCTCCACCAGATCTGCAAAAACGCTGAAAGGGGCCTACATGCTCCTGAGAATGGCCTATGTCATGGGATTTCTCAGGGATCAGCTCAAGGTTAACAGGTCATCCACACTCAGGGAACTCTACTACATTTCAGAAAACTGGGGTCTTGCAAAGTTTGACGAGCAGTCAGACAGCGACAGACTCATAGAAGATCTGGAAATTCTCACAGCCTTCCAGAGGGAGCACTTTCACATCAGACCAGAGGAGGATGGAGCTACTGTTGTTGGGCCCATAAAGATTAGAGAGGAGACGAGAAGGGGTGTGAGAGAGATTCACTGTCAGGATGATGTTGGGGAAGGGGGCTATCAGATCCCCGTCAACGTTGACAGGCTTGAGTTTGTTGAACATGATGCGAAATTTGTAATAGCCATAGAGACCGGAGGTATGAGGGACAGGCTGATTGAGAATGGCTTTGATGAGAACTTTGATGCCATAATTGTGCATCTGAAGGGACAGCCTGCAAGAAGCACGAGAAGGTTGCTGAAGAGAATGAACACCGAGCTTGGATTGCCAGTAGTTGTGTTCACAGATGGCGATCCATGGAGTTACAGAATTTATGCGAGCGTGGCTTATGGAAGCATCAAGTCAGCCCACCTCAGCGAATACCTTGCAACCCCATCGGCGATGTTTGTTGGCATAAGGCCATCTGATATTGTGAAGTACAAGCTTCCAGCTGATAAGCTTTCCGAGCAGGACATAAGGGCTTTGAATGCAATACTCACAGACCCCAGATTTGACACCGACTTCTGGAAGAGTGAGGTTAAGCTGCAGCTTGAGCTCGGCAAGAAATCAGAGCAGCAGGCTCTTGCAAAGTACGGGCTTGATTACGTTACAGATGTATATCTGCCAGAGAAACTTTCCGAGCTCGGGGTTCTAAGAGCATAACATGGATTTTCACACATGCTCTTCCCTCACACTGGTGAAAGTATAGGGGTAGCTCTTCCATGATACTCTCTTATACGGGATAAATCAACATCAGAGCTTCATAACTCTGGATGTGTCTCTGTGATGAATTGATTCCCAGTTAAAAAGGTCGTTGGGCCATACACAAACAAAACCCCTCACCGAGAAATATATTTACCCCAACCTTTATGATGGATTTGTGGAGAAATTGATTGTCAAGGACAGCTGTGTTGGATGCGCCTTTTGCATGCTTTCATGTAAATTCGATGCAATCGAGGTTATTGGAAAGGCACAAATCGACCGTGAGAAGTGCACTCTCTGCAGGAGATGTCTGCTTTACTGTCCGATCTCAGCTCTGGTGATTGAATGAAGGTTGGCATTGTTGGTGCAGGACTTGGAGGTCTGCTTGCCGGAGCTTATCTATCCTCAGAGGGTTTTGAAGTAGAGATATTTGAAAAGCTCCCGTTTGCAGGAGGAAGATTCACCTCAATGAACTACAGGGGATATGAGGTCAGCACGGGGGCTCTTCACATGATTCCTCACGGAAGGAGAGGCCCCCTCGGCAGAATGTTAAAAGAACTTGGATGTGATGTAGAAATAGTGGATTCAAAGCCCGAAGGAGAAATTCTATGGAACGGGGAAAGGGAAATGCTGACAAGAAAGAGCTTTTCGTGGTTTGACGTGCTCAGGCTCAATATCGAGTTCTTCATGAACAAACTGGGGAGAAAAAGAACCCTTGAGGAGTTTGCAAGGGGGTTGAGCGAGAAGTCATACCTGTATGTCAGGTCGTTCCTTGGCTGGAGCTTCAGCATATTTCCCGAGCAGATGATGTTTGAGAAGATCGTCCCAATTTTCAGGAGAACGGAAGTCTACGGCGGCCCTGGGGTTCCTGTTGGAGGATGTAAGGCAGTCACAGAAAGTCTCGTGGAGATAATCGAGTCCAGCAGTGGTCGGGTGCATCTGAGAAAAGAGGTGAAGGCGATAAAGTCGGGAGAAAAAGCCAAATTCATCCTTGAAAAGGAGAAAAAGGAATATGATCTGGTAATCTCCGATGTGGGACACAGGATAACGTCAGAACTTCTTGGTGAAGAGCTCGGTAACCATCCTTCCGAGAGCAGAGGAGTCAAGTACACAATTGCCATTGACGAGCCGTTCATAGGCCATACTGGAGTTCTATTTGTTCTTGGAAAGAACATAGCAGGTATGAATGAGGTTACAAATGCTGATGAGAATCTCGGCAGGAAGCACATGCTTCAGGTGCATCAGCCACTCAGGAATGGAAGCAGAGAGGAGATTATTCAGGGGTTGAGAGATATTAGGGAAATATTAAGAGGATACAGCTTTGAGGTGCTTGCGGTTCAGAGCTACAGAGGGGACTGGCCTGTAAACAGGGTTATGGCAGGAATGGACATGGGCAACAGAACAAGGCATGATAACATATTTGTTGTGGGAGATGGAGCCAAGGGTGAGGACATAGAGGTTGATGGAATTGCACTGGGTGTTGAGAACGTTCTGGAGGCTCTGCTGTGATTGTGAGGCTTGAGAATATTGAAAAATCCTTTGGGAGGTTCAAGGCTCTGAGGGATATAAGTTTCACTCTCGGGAAGGATGAGAGGCTTGCACTGCTTGGCCCCAATGGTAGTGGAAAGACAACCACTGTGAGAATAATAAGCGGGCAGATAAAGCCAACAAATGGGAAACTGGAGATATTCGGAAAAAGAAGGGTCGACGAATCGGTTAAGAGGAGAATGGGGGTTGTGAGTCACAACACATTCCTCTACGAGGATCTAACGGGCTATGAGAACATGGAATTTTTTGCCAGTCTCTACGATGTGGATGGAGACAGGATAAAGGAACTCCTTCAGGAACTGGGACTGTGGAAGAGGAGACATGATCTGGTCAGGAACTATTCAAGAGGTATGAAGCAGAGGCTTTCAATAGCGAGAGCCCTTCTGAACAAGCCTGAGCTCATCATACTCGACGAGCCAACAACCGGACTGGATGTTGAGGGAAGAACAAGGCTTTTTGAAATGCTTTCGAATTTCAAATCTGCCATGATATTCACAACCCACAACCTTCAGGAAGCAGAGCAGATATGTGAGAGAACGGTTTTGATAAGGGAGGGCAGGGTTGTCTACGATGGGAGCTCCGAAAATCTTGAGAGTGTTTTTCAGGAGGTAATGCAGTGAAATTTTTGAGGATAGCTATCAAAGATCTCAGAACAGAGTTCAGAACAAAAGGTACCATAAATTTCCTCTTCCTCTTCGCCTTTCTCTCAATCATGCTTTTCAGCGCAACCGTTGGCGATCCTGAACCTGCGCTTCTCTGGGTTGTTTTCATATTCGCTGGAATGCTGGGTTACTCAAGGGCTTTTCTGAGAGAAGTTGAAACCGGAACTCTGGATGCTCTCAGAATCTCGCCCGTCTCACCATCATCCATCCTGTTTGGAAAGATAGTTTACAATGCCGCGATAATGCTCATTCTTGAGGTATTCGTGATTCCCGTATTCATGGCGGTGTTTGGCATATATCCGAAAAATGTTCTCCTGTCTGTGATCATTCTGACAGCCGGCAATCTTGCGTTTGTTATTGTCAGCAGCTCTCTGTCTGTTCTTGTTATTAAGTCGAGAGCCAGGGAATTGCTTCTGCCGGTACTCCTGTTCCCCATAGTCTTTCCGGTAATAATCTCAACTGTTCAGGCCTTTACAATGGCTGTTTCAGGAAATCTTGATGGAATTCAGGGTCCGATCTCTGTAATTCTTGGTTTTTCAACAGCAACTCTTGCGGTCGGGTATTTGACCATCGATTACGCCCTCATCGAGTAGGTCTCTTACTGTCTGCCTGACAGCCTTCTCACTGCCATATCTGGCCCTCCATCCAAGGGATTTCAGCCTTTCAACTGATAAAAGCATTACGGGAACGTCTCCTTTCCACCCCCTATCCCCTCCAGTGAATCTGAACTCCGGATTCAGTCCGAGCACCTCACATACTATTTCTGCAATCCTCCTCACCTTTATCTGATCCTCGCTGCCTATGTTGAAGATGTTTACTGCCTCATCTGACTTCTCAACGGCCGTCATCATTGCATCAATGCAGTCATCGATGTAAATGTAGGACTTGTTCTGCTCTCCATCTCCCAGTATCTCAAGCACATCTCTGTTTTTTCCAAGCTTGATTATGAAATCAAATATCACCCCATGTCTGGTTCTCCTTCCGATTACATTTGCGAATCTGAATATCCATGATTTCATTCCGTAGGTGTGGCAGAACGAAGCAATCATCGCCTCACCTGCAACTTTTGATGCTCCGTAGACGGAAATTGGCAGTGTTGGATAATCTTCAGGTGTCGGAATTACCCTGGCTTCACCGTAAACAGTTGAGGTGGATGTGAAAACTATCCTGTTGACACCCTCTCTTAGCATGGCCTTCAGAACGTTCCACGTCCCCAGAACGTTGTTGTCGTAAATGTCATCTGGCTTCTGGGCTGAAAGTCTCACGTCTGGATTTGCTGCAACGTGCCACACCTCGTCCACACCTCTGATTGCATGAAGAACGTCTCCGATATTTCTCAGGTCTCCTCTGATCGTTTCAGCTGATGGATTTATGAACTCCTCGGAGCCGGAAGAGAAGTTGTCAAGAACTCTCACCTCATAACCCTTTTCGATGAAGTAATCTGTCAGATGACTTCCAATAAACCCAGCTCCACCTGTGATGAGAATCATGTTTCAAATTCAGGAAAGATATATATACTATTTTTGATAAATGTATGGACTGCTTAAAGCTTTATTTGGCTATAAAACGAAAAATAATGATAGAATGAGGTGATGGAAGGTGCTACCGAACCAGATGGTCAAATCGATGGTTGGCAGAGTGATTAGAGTTGAGATGAAGGGTGAGGAAAACAGCCTTGTTGGCAGGCTTGAGAGTGTTGATGACTACATGAACCTTCACCTCTCCAACGCCATTGAGTACAGGGGAGGGGAGAAGCTAAGGGCTCTTGGAGATATAGTTCTCAGGGGAAACAATGTAATCCTCATCCAGCCATTTGAGGACTGAAAATGGAAATCCGGGACCAGATTCTCAAACTTCTTGACGAGAAGGGATCTGTTCTCCAGAAGGATTTGTGGAAGGAACTCAGCATAGACAGCAGCAAGTGCTCAAGAATACTCAGAAAGCTGGAAAAGGAGGGTCTGATAAAGAGGCTCGAGATTGTTGTTGATGGTGTGAAAACGTTTAAAATTGTTCCGGCAGATGCAGAGGAGGAAGAAGAGGAAGAACTCACTTTAATGGAAATAATGCACAGGTTCGAAGACATTACAGGCTTGCCTCCATGCTTTGGGTGCAGAACAACAGAATGCGATCCGGCAGAGTGCATAAAGATCGAGGTCTGGTTCCTGAGAAAAGCTACGCTGGGATAGACAGAATTTTTTTATAACTTTCTTTCAAAATTTATGGGGGAGCGGCAGAGGGCAGCTCCCGCTCTCGCGGAGGAAAGTCCCCCCACCGTTAAAGGCGGGATGCCGCAAGGCATCGTGCCGAGAGGCACGGCAACGGAACAGAAACGACACTCCTGCAGGGTAATGCGAGGAAGCCGAAAGGCCGAGATCACCTGCAGGAGTTGAAACGGCCGTCCCCGCCGGTGCAACGCTATGCGGCTCAGACGGATGCTGCCTGAAACAGAAGGGGGCTTACTCCTGCCACTCCCCCGCATTGCGTTTTTTTATGGGCTGATGACAGATGTTTCAACTGAGACAAAGGTATTTATCTTGTTTCTGCTTGGATCTTTTGGCGCAGATAAACACTTTTATCTGCAGTATTTGAAATGAAAGGGGTGAGGCTGTGTTTAAAGGTACCATGTCTGGATTGCTCACAACCGCATTTCTGCTGGTTATCACTTCAGCAGTGAATGGAGCAATGATCTATGTTCCGGATGATTATTCACGCATTCAGTGGGCACATGATAATGCATCTCAGGGCGATGTTATTGTTGTGAGAGATGGATTTTATATGGAGAATGTTGTCATATCAAAGCAGATCACGATGACTTCTGAGAACGGATCGATGTACACGTTTTTAATTCCTGAGAATCCAAACAGCAGCTTTTTTAAAGTAATTGCAGACAATGTCACAGTATCTGGATTCAGTATAAGCGGTGTAAGTGGGCAGTATAAGGCAGGAATCTATGTTTCCGGAGCTGAAGGATGTGTGG
>Ga0256830_1001200_pt1 | contig 18630 bp, 18 predicted proteins | sample 128326metaG_FD_190537 | JGI IMG/M metagenome (GOLD analysis project Ga0256830, IMG submission 190537) | Hydrothermal vent microbial communities from Lau Basin, Pacific Ocean - 128-326 | ecosystem: Environmental > Aquatic > Marine > Hydrothermal vents | place: Pacific Ocean: Lau Basin | collected... | reverse complement strand
CACTAATCATTGAAGGGTGGAAACCTAAAGAAGATCGAACTAAAAAATTTAGACAAGATTGGTATTTACTCGTTCTTGAAAAAATTGAAAATGGACTTCCTCCAGAAACACAGCGTCCTTTGGCGATAGAAGCTGCTCTTCAGCAACTACCTCCAATTGAAGAAACAGCAACAGTAGTCGAACTGTCTCCTAAACAACAAGCCTGCCTTTACCTCCTAATGACTTGGATCGAAAGTGACCCCGATCGTGAAGAAACACCCGCAAAAGAGTGGCGCCAGCTAAAGCAGCTAAAGGAGGCAATTTTCGATAATCTTGCTACCCCTCCTTATCGCCGTGGAATTTCTGGTCGTATTAGGCGTTTGGATGGTTATTTAAGAGAAAGAAGTAGGGAGATACTAAAGCGCGTAGCAGAACTGGAGCCATTCTCAGATTTACCATGGAAGGATAAAATAAAGACTGCCGCTGGCCGTGCTCGACTCCTTTTTCTCGCCCAAATGGTAAACGAAGCAAGAAATTTACCGCAACAAATTTTAGCTTTAACTTCTTTTGCCATTGTCGAGCGTTATATCCAGCACTATAATCGACAAACCGATGGAAAGTTATCCCAGGCCGATGAGCTGCGCTTGGCGGCCATTCTTTCCCCTTTTGCTATCCGTGCTTCTTATCGCCTCAAAAGAATCAGCCGATTTATGCCTCCTTCTTGGCTTGAAAAAACTGCCCCTTGGCGAAATAAAATAAATGATTTTGTAATAAGGATTAGCCAGGTCCAAGAAAATTTGCAGATACCTCCGGGCGATAGTATCTTAAATAGGTTTTTAGTCGCTCGCGCTAAACCACCAACCCAGAGCCAGGAAAAATGGCGTGAAGAACACCGAAGAGACTTTGTTTTAGAAGCAGCGATTAAACAAGCCTTAAAAGACCCTCATCAATTGGTTCTGCAAGCGGCCAAGAAACGCGCCCTTTCTCAACCCAACCTAAGCAACAGACGCATTGAAGAAATTTTGCAAGCAACAGACCTTGATAGTTTACGCCAATGTGGGATTGAAATTGACCCCAAAGAATACAGAACAATCTTAGCTCAAGAAGCCGCCCAGCAAGTTCTAGAAAGACTTCTTCTCCCGGAAGAAGTTGATGCTTTACTTTGGGAAAGAGCAAAGCAAAACGAAAAAACACTGATGCGTGCCCTGTTGAGGACAATCCAAGAAAAAGTCATGGAGGAGTATCCTGAAAGAAAATCCTTAGAAGCTGCACTTAATAGTGACGCCAAAGCCGAAACTGTAAGAATCTCCAGTTTACTGAAGGCGGAAGATTTAATAAATGACCATAGAGAAATAAAACACTTACAAAGAGAATTTGAATCAACAGCCAGAATAATAGGAACGACACAATCGGGCGACCCAAGAACTTTGGAACGATTAAAAAACAACCTAGGAATACTACACGAGCAAATAGCGCGAAGAAAAGAAAAATTTTTAATAAAAGCCTATTTTGTCGCCCGCCGAGATTGGTTTTTAAGAATTTATGATGGTAATTGGACTTCTTATGAAGAAAGAATAATTAATCTATGGAAACCGGGAGAAACAATAACTATTCAAAGCTTGGCCCAGGCACTGGACATTCATCCCCTGCTTCTTGAAGATTTAATTCGCCGGCACTATCTGCAAGGCCAAGCAAGTAGAGAAGAGATTGAAGAATATCTCCAGAATTTAAGAGCGCCGACCGATTTTCTCTTTGGTGACAAGGGTTTGTTTATGTATTTATTAATAAATACGAGCGAAAATTATGCGTCAAAAATTAGCAATCACTAAACGAAAATGAATCAGAACAGCTGGACTCAACAACTAAGTTACCTCATTCAAATTAGCCTCCGCAATCCGCGGCGACGACGCTTTTATCTCGCCAACTTTACTCTTCTCAATCAAGAAGAACAAGAGGCTCTGGCACGGATTTTATGGGATTTATTCCAATTACAAGTTAATGAAGCAATTCAAGAAAAAAAAGAAGAAATGATTATCGACCTTGCTCTTAATCCAGAGGCTACCTATAACTCCGCGGAGTGGAATAAAATTGACGAACAAATAGAACGACAGTTAATTGCCCGGGCCTTAGCCACCAATGAAGAGCAAGAAATCAATAAAGCTTACGAGGCTCTTAAGGCTCTCGGCGCAGCCTTAAACGCAACTGGAGGCTAAGGGAATAATCTTTTCTAAACTCTAAAATTCCTCCCCCAATTTAGTACAATAAACTAAGTCTCTTTATGATTATGAAAAACAATCAAAAGTTGCGGCAAAAATGGGCCTCACTAAAAAAAGCTCTTGGATTAGAAGAGCTAAAAAAAGAAATTCGAGCTTTGGAAAAAAAAATGAAAGAACCTAATTTTTGGCGAAATCCCGCCCGCGCCCAACAAGTTCTTCAAGAATTAGCGGCAAGGGAAAAATTATGGCAGGAAGTTCAGGACCTTGAACAAATTTTTCGCCAATCACCTTTACCCCCTAGTCTGGCCTCGCGACTGCAAAAATTGGAACTACAAACTTTTCTCACTTCTCCTTATGACCGCTATCCGGCCCTGCTTTCTTTACATGCTGGACAAGGAGGAGTCGAGGCCATGGACTGGACGGCAATGCTGCTGCGAATGTATCTTCGTTACGGAGAGAAAAAAGGCTGGCCGATGAAAATTATTCAAGAAATACGAGGCGAGGAAGCGGGCATCAAATCCGTTACCGTTGAAATCAATCAACCCTATTGCTATGGTTATCTTAAGCATGAACACGGAACCCATCGCCTGGTCCGTCGTTCCCCTTTTAATGCCAACAACCTTCGTCAAACATCTTTTGCTCTCGTTGAGGTTTTACCGTTATTAGGCGAAGATACTCTTCCGCAATTACAAATTCAAGAAAAAGATTTATTAGTCGAGACTTTTCGTTCTTCGGGGCCCGGAGGGCAACACGCCAATAAAACCGAAAGCGCAGTACGACTAAAACACCTCCCCACAGGTTTAACCGTAACTGTTTCTTCCTCGCGCTCCCAGTTGAGTAATCGTAAAACAGCTCTCAATTTATTAAAAGGAAAACTTTTTCAGCTCATGCAACAACAAAAAGTAGCTCGGATTCAGGAACTAAAAGGGCATTATGTGCCTCCCACTTGGGGACAGCAAATTCGTTCCTATATTCTCGACCCTTACCAACTAGTTAAAGACCACCGCACTGGGGTAACAGAGAAAAATGCCCAAGCGGTCCTTGATGGAGATCTCGAAGCCTTTATTAGTGCAGAAGTAAGAAAGATCCCGGGGAAAAATTACTCCAACCGAGCGTAAAGCGAGTAGATCCACCCTTCCCTCTCACCAATTTTTATCTTATACCACCCTCCCTGAGTCTCCCGCCAATCATAAACTTCTCCCGGATAAATCCGTTGCAGCAAGGAATAATTAAGACCTGGACCCGAACGGACATTAAGATAACCGGTCGGGGTATTAAGAACCGTTACTTTCTTGGTTGATGATTTTTGTTCATTGACAGGGAAAAGGCGTCTATAAAGCTCGCTCAGTTTTTCCCTGGCCGCGCCGGGAACTTGATCTAAAGAAGGAGGCAAAACAACAACAATCGGAACTTCGCCTTCTTCCAGATCTAATAACGGTGAAGACGAGTTCTCTAACCATTTTGCTACCGCCCATTTTTCGTTTTCCGCCCCCTGATAAACTTGTCCCGCTTCATCCAGAACATAAATAAAGGGCAAATCAGGTAAATGTAATTCATTTTGCGCCCAAAACTGTGCTCCTTTTAACCAATCGGAAACCTTGACTTGTTCTGTGGCCAACTTTACTTGCCAAATTTTAATCTTCTTCAGTTCCTGTTCGGGACAAGAATCAGCGGAACAATTGCTAGGCGCTGCGCCCCAATCAGAGCGATTAATTATTTCTGAATCCGCTAGTGCAATCTTTCCTTGATCGGGTTGCCAATTCCAAGTTTTTAAATTGGCCCAAGGATCTAAAGCTAAGCTCAAATCCAAAATCAGAGACTCCCCCCGCGGCAAAACCAAATCTTTTTGCCATTCTCGCCAACCTTCCTTTTTTAAGAGTAAAGAAAACCTTTCCTTTTCTAAATTAAGCACCAAAGGAGTTACTCCAATTTCTTTTTTATCTAAAAAAACCTTTACTCCTGCCGGATTTGAAGTTAAAGCTAAAGTATGACGAGAAGAGGGCTGATAATAATTCAATAAACTAATTTGATTAAAAAAACGACAACATAAACTAGCTTCTAATAATGTTTTTCCACTGGGAGATAAATTTATTGTCCCCTCCCAATATTCTCTCTCCCCTTGGGATAAATTTACCCAATAAAAACCAGGGGATAAATTTTGTCTTTGCCAGGGACTTTGCCCCACTTTTTCTTCATTCAAAGTTATCTCTAATGATGACGGGTGGGTTTTAATTACTAATTCACTGGAGGGGGTAGAAAAAGAAAAAAATTTTTTAGAAAGGAAGAATGCTGCCAACAATAATAAAAAGAAGAAAAAAAAAGCTAAAAAAAGCGGCCGTTGTTTCATCACCACGAAGCTTAAGCTTCGGATTCCTCCATCCGAATCGGCATGATGATATGGAAATAATCTTTTTGCTCCGGAGCCGATAATTTAATTGGGGCAAGAGGATCCTTTGCCTCAAGTTTTAATTCTTCGCCGTCAATTGCTTCAACGCCTTCCCTCAGAAAATTAACATTAAAAGCCATTTTTAAGGGGCCTCCTTTTATCTCTGCCGGCAACTCAATTCGCGTTGAGCCCAATTCTGCACTCTGGGCCGCTAGAGTTAAGTGATCTTTATCAAAGGTCAGATAAACAGTTTGTCCGTTGTGTTGAGCAAAAATTGCTACCGAACGCAGAGCTTGCAATAGTTCTCGCTGGGACACAACAGCGTTAAGTTGGAAATCCTGCGGTAAAATTTTTTCGTAATCCGGATATTCTGCTTCTAAAAGGCGCGTTGCTAATTGCAAATGGAGAAGATCAAAAATTATCTGGTTTTCATCCTGAGTTAAGTAAAAACGAACTTCATCACTCCCCGCGGAAAAAAGTTTTTCCAATTCTTGAAAAGCAGCAACAGGAATAATAAAGCTTCGTTCAATTGTTGAAGGAGTTTTTAATTTTCCGCGAACTTCACTAAGCCGAAACCCATCGGTTGAAACCATCGTAACTTCATTTTCTTTTACCTTGACCAAAATTCCCGTCAAAACAGGGCGCGATTCTTCGATGGCTGTGCTAAATTTAACCTTTTTTATTAAATAAGCTAAAGTTTCGGTCTGAAAACGGAATAAATCTTCTTCTTTTTTTTGCGGAAAAGTTGGGTAATCATCAGCGGGCATGGTTACAAAACTGGCTTCAGCCCGCTCATCTTTTAATTGTAATTTACTTCCCTCTAATTTTATTTCAACTTTATCTCGGGGCCAAGAAGAAACATAAGCTTGAAGCGCTGAAGCCGGGGCGGTAATTGCCCCCGCAGATTTTATTTCCGCAGGAATTTGAAAATATAGAGAAAGTTGCAAATTAGTGGCCAAGATCGCTAAATGAGCTTCTTCGGTCCGCAAAAGAAGGTTATTTAGAATAGGTAATTCTGAACGAGAAGGAACAACACGCGCAGCTAAAGATAAAGCTTGATTCAATTTTTCGTGCCGACAAATAAGTTCCATTGTTTCTTCATTTTAACATAAACAAAAATTAAAGTCATGGTTGAGTAAATACTTAAATTTTTAAAAGCTTTATAAATTTGTTTGATTTTTTTTGTTAATAAATTTTTTGAAATTAAAAAGAAAATAAATAGTTTATTTAACTAGTAATAATAATAAGTTGGCTGGATTTGTGTAAATAAATTTTTTTCGCTTTCTTTAAGGCAAGATGAAGATGAAAATTGTGGAAAGAAAAATTCTTTTCTTAATAAGAAATTTCTTTTTAGTGTTTTTATTTCTTTTTTACTACCCTGTTTTTATTTTGTTGATCAAAGGTTTAATTATTGTGAAAAAAATAAAAGGGGATTTTTGTCTTATCCACAGTATTACATTATTGTCTACATATTATCCACATTAAATATATATTTACCAACATTTAATGTTTTTTTAATCAAAAACTGTTTTTTAAGATAAAAGTAAAAGGTAAATTAAGAATATTGGAATCGCGGCGCTCGATGAGGCTTAAGGTGAGAATTTAAAGTGAATAAAAATTATGGTTAATAGATTTGGTGGCGAATTTGACGAACTGCGTGAAGGACGCGGGGGTCTTTTTTTTGTAAAAGTTTACTAATTTTTTCCACTCCGTGCATGATTGTTGTGTGGTCGCGCCCTCCCAAAAGGTCTCCGATGTGTTCTAGTTTTAAACCAAGGTCATTGCGGAGTAAATACATTACAACTTGGCGCGGGATAACAATTTCGGCCCTGCGTTTGCGGCTACAAAGATCGGAAATAGTTGTATTATAGATTTCATTTACCAATTGAAAGATATATTCAGGAGTTAGGCGGGGTTTTTTCTTACTCGGAAGATTATTTTGCTGGAAAATATTTTTCACTACGGCGAGATTACAGGGAAGATCACGGGCTAGCGTTTCGCTGCGGATACGTAAAATAAGACCTTCGATTTCCCGCACACTTTCCCCGGCCACTTGAGCAATAAATTCCGCCGTGGGCATGTCTATTTCTAATCCCAGATTAGCTGATTTGGTTTTAATAATTGCCAAGCGCATTTCATAATCAGGTGGAGTTAATTCGACCATTAATCCTCCGGCAAAACGAGTAACCAGCCGCTGGGTGAGGCGTTTAATTTCTTCTGGAGGGCGATCAGAAGTGATAACAATTTGTCGGGAACGATTATAGAGACGATTGAAAGTATGAAAGAATTCTTCTTGGGTTGAAATTTTATCGCCGCCGAGGAATTGGATATCATCAATGAGGAGGCAGTCATTTTCACGATATTTGCGTTTAAAATGACTGGTATTTTTGTAGCGCAGCGAATCAATGAAGTCATTAATAAAAGTCTCAATAGGAAAGTAAAGCACCCGTTTAACCTTTTTATTTTCTAAAAGTCGGTTTCCAATAGCGTAAAGAAGATGTGTTTTTCCTAATCCGGATTGTCCATAGATAAAAAGTGGATTATAAGCGGTGCCGGGTTGTTCGGTAACGGCTAGAGCTGCGGCATGAGCAACACGATTAGCGTTTCCGACAACAAAATTTTCAAAGGTAAAACGAGGGTTAATATTATGTTCGGGAGGAGCGGGGGTAGAAGTTGTTTGTAATTCGCGGGGTGGTTGATCAAAAAGAGGTCCTTGTTCTGTTGTGGGTGGGGTTTTTTGGAGACAGAATTGGAGTTGATAATGTTGTTTGGTTAACTGCCAGAGGCAGTTTTTAATAGCTTCTTGATATCGTTTTTTAAGAAGTTCTTCAACATAAGGGGAGGGGCAGGAAATAACAGCTTTATTAGAATCAATTTTTTCCAATTGGGTTTGATTAAACCAAGTTTTGACAATTGAAGGAGAAAATTTCAATTCCAGTTGGCCGAGGACACTTTGCCAGATTTGTTTGGGATCGTGCATAATTAGCTTTTTAAGAATTTTGTGGATAACTGTCAATGGTGATTTTTGTGGATAAATAAAAGAGGGTTGGAAAGGGAAATTTTGTTTTTTGACAATAGAGCTTAATTTTCGTATACTTGCGGTGTAATTGAACTAAATTATGCCTAAACGGACTTATCAACCTAAACGCCGTAAGCGCAACCGTACTCATGGTTTTCGAAAAAGAATGAGTTCACCGGGGGGACGACGGGTCTTAAAAAGAAGAAGAGCCAGGGGTCGTGAGCGTTTAGCGGTTCATGCCGGAGTTTAAATTTCTTTCTAATATTAATGCTCAAGAAGCGCTATCGTTTAGTTGATGATTATCTTTTCCGTCGTTTGCGTCAGAAAGGGCAACGGCGTTATGGTGGTGATTTAATTTTAAGTTTTCTCCCCAATAAACTCCCCTATTCACGCGTCGGGTTTATTGTTTCGCGGCGTTATGGTTCGGCGGTTAAAAGAAACCGAATTAAGCGTCTTTTACGCGAAGCATTGCGCTTACATTGGGCGCAAATAATTCCGGGCTGGGATATGGTTTGGGTTGTTCGTCCTTCTTTACCTTCATCTTCTTTGGCTGAAATTGAAAAGAAAGTTATCAGGCTTCTTCAGAGCGCGGGGTTGTGGCGAAAAATGTTATAATCGTTAATTGTGGATGAAGAGAGTAGTTTTGGCTTTAATTAGATTTTACCAAAAAGCTCTGAGGAATCCTTTGCACCTAGGCGGAGTGATTATTTTAGGAGGCAGTATCGGTTGTCGCTTTGAGCCTTCTTGTTCAGAGTATCTTTACCGAGCTGTTAGCAAGTATGGGTTAAAGCAGGGTTTGCTTAAAGGTAGTCGCCGAATTATACGCTGTCATCCTTGGTCCCCGGGAGGTTGGGACCCTCTCCCCTAGTTTTAGTATTCATTGCTAATGTGGGAACTTTTTTTTAAAACACCACTCTTAAATTTATTAATTTTCTTTTACCAAGTTTTGGGGCATAATCTGGGATTAGCAATTATTGCGCTAACTTTTTTTCTGCGCCTTTTATTATTACCTTTAACTTGGCCGGCATTATCATCGGCCCAGAAATTGAAAAAATTACAGCCCCACCTCGATAAATTAAAAGAAAAACATGGGCAAGATAAAACAGCGTTAGCTAAAGCGCAATGGGAACTTTATCAAGAGCATGGCTTTAATCCTTTGGCCGGCTGTTTGCCTTTATTGCTTTCACTTCCGGTAATGCTAGCTTTATATCAGGTTCTCTTACAGGCTTTAAATTTAGAGTTTTGGCAGGAATTGAATGCTAAATTGTACTTTTCTTTTTTGCAGATTAAGGGGCCGGAAGAGTTAGTAACGCGGTTTTTGTGGTTTGATCTTACTAAGCCCGATCCTTTTTTTATTTTGCCTCTTTTAGTTGGTGTGAGCCAATTATTAAATGCTTATTTGATGCCCTCTCCTGCGCCGGCGGCAAGTAGTAATAAAAAGGGAGAAAGTGAGGAATTAATGAAAATGATCCAGCAACAGAACCGCTACCTCTTCCCCCTTTTTTCCGCTTTTATTACTCTTCGCTTACCCGCAGGAGTAGGGCTTTATTGGTTCTTTAGCACTGTTTTTGGTATAATACAGCAGTTTATTATCAATCGCCGTTCATGAATACTCAATTTTTAGAGGAAGTAGAAAATTTAACCAAAGAATTATTAGCCCTGCTCAAAGTTGAGGCCCCGGTAGTGGTAGAGATTGGGGTTGAGGGAGTGGTAGAAATAAATATTGGTCAAGAGAGTGAAGCGGGAGAAGGAGAATTAGGCCTGTTAATTGGTTATCGGGGGACAACATTACGCTCGTTACAAACAATCTTGTCGTTGATTGTTAATCGGCAACGCGAGCGATGGGTAAAGTTGTTGGTGGATATTGGTGGCTATCGTAAACATCATATTGAAGCCTTGCAGGCTTTAGCGCGCCGTTCAGCAGAAAAGGCGCGTTTCCTAAAAGAAGAGGTGATGTTGCCTCCGATGAATTCTTTTGACCGGAGGATTATTCATTTGACAATTGCCGAGATGCCCGACATGATCTCGGAGTCAGCAGGGGAAGAACCGCGGCGTCGCGTCATCATTCGTCCACGGCAATAGCGGTGTGGGCCCGTCTCTTTTTTTGGACTTTATTTTGGCAGACACGAATCCCTCTTTGTTGCCCTGATTCCAAGATTGATTATTTAATCCCCTTTCTTTATTTAAGCGATATTATCTTTGGCTTTTGGTTTAGCAAGACTTTGTTTTCTGCCCCCGCGCGGCGTTCGTTGTTGCGTTTTTTAGGCCAGCAGAAAAAGATAATTTTACTTTTTTTATTTTTCCTTTTGTTGGGGTTTTTATCTTTTAGGGTCTCATTATTGCCGCGAGCAAGTTTTTACCGTTGGTTGCGGATAGTGGAAATATTTTTAGCTCTTATTTTTCTTACTTGGCAATTAGTCGAAGAACGGATCAAAGTTGCTTTTGTTGTTCGAAATCTTGTTTATGGCTTAATTCCCTTGGCCCTTTTGGGGTTAGCGGAAGTGAGTTTACAACATTCATTGGGGTTTCAATTAATTGGAGAATGGAGTTTTGACCTTAGTACTCCGGGAATAGCAACTATAGTTATCCAAGGACGGCGCTGGTTGCGTCCTTATGCTACTTTCCCCCACCCCAATGTTTTTGCCGCTGCTCTGTTGACAGCAATTTTATTAATTAAAGGAAAGCCGAAATTATTTTCGCCCTGGAAAGAAAAGATAATTGTCTCTCTTTTTTTTCTTACTCTCTTAGCAACTTATTCGCGTCTTTTAATTTTGTTAACAATAGTTCTATTATTAATTCAATTAACTTTAAAGTATTTTCTCTCCGCTTCACGATCCTTACAGTTGAAAAAAGAATTTTTCTTGATTTTCTTTTTTCTGGCCATCCTCGCTTTTTCTCCCTTAGGCATTTATTTGGGGCAGCTCTGGAAAAGACCGGGATTAAGCTGGTTTCAACGGCGGGATTTGTTTTTGTATGGGCTTGATTTAGTTCAGCGCTTTCCTTGGCTGGGAATAGGGTTAAATCAATTCCCTCTTTGGGTGCAGAAGGAAGGTTTTTCGCGCTACCCTTTTCTTTGGGCCCAGCCGGTCCATAATCTTTTTTTATTAATTGCCGTAGAACAGGGTTTAATTTCCTTTTTTCTCGCTGTAGTAGCTTTCTTTTATTTTTTCGGGCGAGGATGGTGGTATTGGGGACAAAAGAAGAAAAAAGCAGTGCTTTACCTTATTCCTTTAGGGTTAGGATTTTTGCTCAGTAGCCTGGCCGATCATTTTTGGTGGACTTTGCCTGCTGGGAATTGGCTTTTAGTTCTAATTTGGTCTTTTCATTGGAAAGAATTAATTATCCCTCCCCCCAGGACTTCTTCATCTTGATAAAAGACAGCGCTTTGCCCCGGCGTGATAGCAAAGGCGGGTTTTTTGAGAACTATTTGGTATTCTTGGTGATTGAAAGAACTTGGTTTGATTCGGCCCGGGATCAACGGGCCGAGATTGCGTAAGCGGACGAGACAACTTCCTTGGTAAGGTTTTTCTAAAATCCAATGTAAATCCTGGACAAAAAATTTGTTCGACCATAAATATTCTTGAGGGGCAACTATTAGGCGATTACGGGCTAAATCTTTATCATAAACATAAAGAGGTTGGCCATGATAATGGTGAATTTTAAAACCGTGGCGTTGGCCGCGAGTATAAAACCAGACTCCTTGATGAGTTCCGATTACTTCTCCTTGGAGATTTAAGACAGGACCTTTTTGTGGAGGAAGATATTGCTTTAAAAAATCAAAAAGTTTAAGGGGCCCGATAAAGCATATTCCTTGGCTGTCGGGCTGGTTCCAGTTGCTGAGGCCCTTTTGCTGAGCATACAGCCGGACTTCTTTTTTGGTTAATTCAGCTAAAGGAAAGATAATCCGTGCCAGCTGTTTTTGCTGAAGACGGTAGAGAAAATAGCTTTGATCTTTACTCTTATCTCGTCCTTGATAAAGATGGTAAAAACGACCTTTTTTTTTGATAGCTGCGTAATGTCCAGTGGCAAGATAATTTATCCCCCATTGCTCTTGTATTTTTTTTAAGAAGAAACCAAATTTTATTTTTTGGTTGCAGACAATATCAGGGTTAGGAGTTCGTCCTCGGCGGTATTCAGTAAAAAAATAGTTCAAAACAAATTTACGATATTCGCGACGGAGATCTAAAGTTCGAAAAGGAATTTCGAGTTGACTGGCGACTCTTAAAGCTCGGGCGCGGTCTTCTTGCCAATTACAGCCCCAAATTTCATCCCAGCACCAGAGGTAAACACCAATAACTTGATAGCCCTTTTCTTTTAATAAAGCCGCGGCAACAGCACTGTCGACTCCACCCGAAAGTCCGACTGCGATTAATTTTGGGGAATGGAAGTTTATTTTGGTCATTTTTATTTTTTTAGATAAAATTCATCGCGGGGCCAATAATGTAGTTGATATTGACGAAGACTTTGATAAAGAACAATTTTGGTGTTCACCCAGGAAAATGGAGAGAAAGAGTTGAGTTCTTTGCTTAAGCCCTTCAAATTGTTGCTTTTAATTTTAATTTTGCGGGCAACAGTAAGATGCGGGGGGTGAAAAGAAGTGGGACCGAGTTCTAGTTTTTCGGCCAATTTTTTCAGTTGCTGTTGTAGAGGATATAATGGCGGAGAAGAGGTAAGGCTAAGGAAAAGAAGGTGGGAATGAAAGGAAGGAAAAAACTTCCACTCGCTACTGGTAAAGGAAAATCCAGAAAAATGAGAAAAGATTTTTTTTGCTTCAGTAATTAGTTCTCGTTCTTTGGCTGCAGAAACTTGGGGCAAAAAAAGGATTGTTATATGCCAGTCACGGGGGGCGATCCAATCCCAATGAGGAAAATTTTTTACTAATTTTTGCAAATGCTGCTGGAGGTATTTAATAGTAGATTTGGGAGGAGGAAAAGCAAAAAAGAGCCGCATCCTCAGATCTAGAAAACAGCTGCGACAATCCAATACATTAGCAGCGTTAGAGCCAAATATTCGGTGATTATCTCTAAAGTTAAGTTTTTTTCTTGGTAGTGGTGAATAATCCCCCAGAGAGGGTACAGAGATATTGCGGCAGTGGCAAGAGTGCGTTGAAGTTGAGGATTCGTAATAAAGTAAAAGCTGATTAGAACAGAAATGATGGTAATTAAAAGGAGGAAATATTGGAGGGTATGTTGCCAGAAATAACGGTTCATTGTGCTAATTTGATTATAAAATTGCTCCCAAACTGTTGAAAATAGTAATTATTAGCATTACAAAAAGCATCATTCCGTGGAGCAAGGAATGTGAATTGCGGCGCGGTAGGTTCCGGCGCCAAAGGATAAGGGAGTCAGTAAGAAGAAGGAAAATTAAAGAAAGCAAGAAAACAATTGTTATTTTTTCACTTAAGCCCCAATTTTGAGGACGGACGGCTACTGCGAGACGGGTACGCCAGGAGCGCCAGTTTTGGTAATTTTGTGCCTCCACTCCCGGCGGCAGCGGAGGTTTTTGCTGGTTGTGAACTAAAAGATTTATTGGAGTTAAAGGAGGGCTAGTAGGGGTAGGAATTAGTGTGGGTGAAGGCAATGGCGTTGGAGTTAAGGAAAGAGGAATTATTGTCGGCGGGGCTGGAGATGGTGAAGGGCGATTATTATTAGCTGAAGCAGGCCCCTCTAAGCTATTAGCAGGGGTTCCGAAGAGCTGAACGACCAGTGTTGTCTCTTTCCCGAGCAAGGTTCCATTAAGAACAGCAATTCCCATTTCTTTAAAATTAGGATTTAGAATATTGGCCCGATGTGAGGCTGAAGCCATCCACGCTGCAACCACTCCGGCAGAAGTGTTGAAGTCTTTGGCTAAATTTTCTCCAGCATAACTGTATTGGTATCCTACCCGAGTAAAAAAATCCCAAGGCGTAGTTCCATCAGGAGCCACATGAGCCCAGTAGTTTTGCTGGAACATGTCTTCAGCTTTAAGTAGGGCTGCTTGATCTAAGAGAGAGTTTTCTTTTAATGGAGGAAGTTGATTGCGGGCGCGTTCTTGGTTGACTAGAGTAAAAAAATCTTGCTGATAAATATTGCGCGCAAAACCCAACACTTGGGGGGTAGAAGAATGGAAGAGAGCAAGATTGATTTGAAGGAGAATAAAAGTAATAGTTAAAGTAAGAAGGCTGTAATGACGCAAGATAAAAGCGCGGTGCTGATTTTGTTGGTGGGGAAAGAAAAATAACTTTATTGTTTTTAACATTTGGCAGTTTCAATATATCATAAGCTTTTTTATTTTTTGTTCTTAATTTTATGAGAAAAATTTTAGATATTATACTATATCGTGTTAAGTTTTATTATAGGATTATTTTTGTGGTCAATAAAAATGAGCAAGTTTTTTGTACATATTGATTAGAATTTCGTTAATAAAAAGAAAAGACAATAATATAATAATTGTGAAAAACTTAGAGTGGCCCCGGTTCGAGGCAGGGTAGATAAAATTCCCAAAACTTCACCTTCGTCTTCTGTCGGCGAATTAGAAGAAAGGTTTTTTGTTGATAATAGAGGGGTGCTAGTATTTGACAATGAAGTTGATTCGAGGCAACCAAGAATTAGATCAAATTTAATTTTTTCTCCCTGCCATTGATTGTGGTCTCGCTGGGGTTGAAAAGTTATTTGGAATTGCCAGTTTGCCTTCTCCCCTCCTTCTAGGGTTGTAAGTAAAAATTCCTTGTCCGGGGCAAGGAAAAAACTTTTTATTTCCCGGCCTTCTTTTTTTATCGTGAACCAAAATTGTTGCAAGAACTGCCCTGTGCCTTGGGATGGAGTTACTTTTAAGCCAATTTTTTGCGGGAAAGAGGTGATGTTTTCCACTTGTAGTTCTTCTTCAATTGTGTCGCCGGGAAAGAGATTATTTTCTTGAAAAAAGGCGCGTTTTTTCCAGTTTAATTGAAGACATTTTTCTTCAGCTTTAAGTTGGGGAAGGGAAAAAGTCCCTCCGTTAACTACCAATAAGAAAAAGATAATGAAGAGGAAAAAAATTCCCTTCACCCTTAATTTTATTTTTCCTTTGCTCAACACTTTCAATTTAGATTGCGCAATAAAAATTAGAGCTCCCAGTTTTGACAACTAAAATTATCATTATGGCGTGCTTGGACTGCATAAAAATTGAGGGTTATTTGCACCAAATCCGATTGAATGCGATTGTCAATCTCGCTTCCGTTACAGTTTATTGTTCCCGCTTCTGTGGCTCCGGGCTCAGCAGCACTAACGGTTAGTTCTCCCAAGCACCAAATTTGTCCCAGATAAAGAGATCCTTTAGCTGCTTCCCACGGTTGATTTAGTGTTGAACCAAAAGCATTGTTTTGGGCGTCAATTAAATTGAGGCGTTGTCCGGCATTATTGTCTCCTTGCGGGAGTTTGGCAGCATTCTGTTGCAAGATTACTTTTTCGTTAGTTTCCCAAATGTTATCTCCATCATCAGCCCAAAAAAAGAGTTGCAACGAAGTAGCCAATTCTCCGGCCCAGTTGCCGTCACTAAGATCGCCGGCAGCTTCTTCTATTGCTTCGAGCCCGTTTTCAGAATTTTGTGTGAGTTGTAAATGGGCACAGAGCCAAGCTTGGTCATTGTTAAGATTTAATTCAACTAAATTTTGCCCCCAGTCTCCGGGAAGAAGATCTTGGCTATTAAAAAATAGATGCTCCCCTTCTTCGCCTAAACTCCAGCTATTATTGGCTATTGCTCCATTTTTAGTGGCGGTGTTAGCTAATTGGAGATCAAAAGTTGCCGCGCCCAAAACATTATCACTGCTAGTTTCACTGTCGCTAAATAAAGCTTGAACAGTTTTGAAAGTCAAAAATACCCCTGCTCCTAATAAGATTAGAATAAAAAGTGTTTTCTGCTTTATTTTCCTCACCTCCTTTTGTTTTTTGTTTTTTTGCTAGTTAATTGTGGTGAAGAAGAAAGGGGAAAACTAAGGAAAAAACGGACAGGGGCTGGCAGTAAGGCCCGAGTGCGCAGCATTTTTCTTTTTTTTATCGTATTTTGAAGGAATGAACAGTGTCAAACCTTAATTTTATTTTGCAAAAAAGTAAGAAAAAAGATAAGGGGATTTTTTTACTGTTTTAAGGCCAAATTACTTTTTTTAATTTCGTAAAGGTAAAAATTAAAACCAGGGAGAGGAGAAAAAACTTTTTCTGCTTTCCATTGAGGAATGGGGTAGCGTGCGGTAATAATCCGCGCTCGCGGGGGAAGTTCTTTTTCTAGTTTAGGAGCCAATTTTTTTAACAGCGATGAAGTTAGGTACAAAAGCAGTAAATCAAAATCGTTTAAGGGAACGGAGAAAAAATTTTGCCGATAAAACTTAATTTGTTGCCGGTAAGGGAAAACAAATCTTTTTAGCTGCGCTTTGAGGTAGGGCCAAGGAGCAATTTCGTAACCAGAGGCTTGGGCTTGAGGAAATTTGCTGATCGCGGCAAAAAGCAAGCGCCCGTCACCACAACCAAGGTCAGCGATTTGTTGCGGTTGATGAGGGATGAAGTCAATCATTATTTTTACTGCGGATGAAGGTAAAGAAACATAAGGATCTCCGTAGTGTGTTGAAATAAGAGCAGATATAAAATGGCTAAGGAGAAAAAAATCAATAATTAAGATTAATAATAAAAAAATAGAGGAAATAATTAGCATTTTTAGTATTTTAGAGTACCCTTGAAATAAGGACAAAGTAAAGTGAAGGGACAATAATTACACATAATGCCGGGTTGAGGCGGGAATTCTTGCGCCGCTATTTTTTCCCAAGTTTGGATTATTTTTTTCTCTAAAATTGCTAGGTCATTCTCGTCTCGGGAAACAGAGATTTTTTTGCCTTCGGGCAGAAAAATAAAACTGAGTTTTTGTTTTTCTAGAGGGATGCCCATGACCGCGGGCTGAGTGAGAGCCCAGGCGTAGAGTGTTAATTGAATATCTTTAGTAACTTGAGAAGGTTTTTTACTGCGGCCAGTTTTATAATCGATAATTTCAATTTCGCCATTTGCTAATTGGTCGATGCGGTCAATTCGGCCCGAGATTCTAAGGTGCCCGACATTAACAGTAAAAGGAAGTTCTATTTTTAATACTTGTTGTTGGGGATGGTAGAAGTTTTGGTAATAGTGATCGAGCATTTTTTCTGCTTCTTTTTTTTGTACTTTTTCCGCTGCGCGGCTAGGATAGCCATAGCTTTGCCAAAATTGTTCGAGGATTTCTAATAAATTAGTCAATGTAAGCTTTTCGCCTGTACTATGACGACGGTAGAATTCGGCTAAAGTTCGATGGATGACATCGCCAAAGATTAGCGAGACTGCCGGTGGTTCGGGAATTTTGATTTGGTAGCGGTATTTATACTGCAAGGGGCAGATTTCATAGGTATTGATTTGGCTAAAAGAAAGTCGTCCTTTTTCCCAACTCAAAGTAGGTATTTCTTTGTTGGGGGTTAAAGCAGTATCTTTTTGATAATGAAGGAGTGAAAGTTGATTGGTGGAGGAAAGAGGAACAAGAAATGGGGTGAGGTCCTTTCCTAAGACTTCGTAGACAAAAGGAGAGAAACGGCGGGGCTTTTTATTTTCATAGTAAAAACGGGCTCCAGTAAAAAAAAGATATTTTTTCGCCCGGGTCATTCCTACATAAAAAAGGCGTCTTTCTTCAGCAAGGTGAGGATCATCAAGAAGTTGCGGTTCTTTAATTAGGGCGGCGGGTAAGGGAAGGGGCTCGCGTCGCTGGCGTGAAGGAAAGCGTGTTTCAACAAGATTAAGCAAAAAAACAACTTCAAATTCTAAGCCTTTCGCGGCATGGAAAGTTAGAATATGAACCGCCTCTTCGGCCAGCCATTCAATTTCGCTAGCGCGAGGTGATTCTCCTTCATTAATTAGAAAATCCAAATATTCCAAAAAAGAACCAAGATCACTCTCGGGCTGCTGTACTTCAAAAGCTTTAAGATAATCAAAGAAGCGGGCGATATTTTTTATTTCACGATCTTGAAGAGCGCTTTGTGGATCCTGGTAATATTGTAGGAGGCCGCTTTGTAGTAAAAATTGATAAACGAGTTCTCCGGGAGAATGGTCAGGGACCAGAGCGAGAAGACGATTTAATAGCTGATAAATTTTTTCGCTTTGCGAATAAGTTTCTTTAGTGAGTCCGGCAATATTTTTAATTTGACCTAACATTTCCCAGAGAGTTTTATTATTACGGCGGGCTTGCGCGTTAATTAAGGTGAGGTCGCGTTTATTAAAATGCCAATAAGGGAGAAGAAGGAGGCGGTAAAGGGCAACGCTATTGTAAGGATCGAAAAGAAAATGGAGATAAGCAGTTAAATTTTTGATTTCTGGTTGCAGGAGGAGTTTCCCCGGGCCGGAAAATTGGTAAGGTATCTGGTAGCGTTCAAGGGCTTGGGTAAAAGGAGTGGCATGCTTATTAGCGCGGACTAATAAAGCAATTTGGTCTAGTTTTAAGTTTTTTTCTTTTTTCAAAAGGGCGTTAATCTGTTGGGCGACAGCCTCTGCTTCCTCTTCGACACGATTGGTCCAGATAACTTGGATATCCGGCCCGGTGACAGAAGAAGCGGCTTTTAATTTTTTGTCAATTTTTTCTTGTATTTCAAGGCGATAAGGGTTATTTTGTTGGATAAAGTGGTAAGCCCGGTCTAAAATAATTTGGCTGGAACGATAGTTTTGCGTTAAGGTAATAATTTTGGCTTCAGGGAAATGCTTTTTAAAATCTAAAACATTGTAAAGAGCTGCTCCCCGCCAGCGATAGATACTTTGGTCATCGTCACAAACAGCAGTGATCATTTTTTCTTTCCCCGCGAGCAAAATCGCAATTTCGTTTTGGAGATAATTAGTATCTTGGAATTCATCGAGCAAGATAAAACGGAATTGTTGTTGATATTTATTTAAGATTGCCGGTCGTTGTTGGAATAACTGCAGCGTATAAAAAACAAGATCGGCAAAATCCATTACTCCTGCTTCTTTTTTTAATTCTTGGTAGACACGATAGGTTTCGGCTAATTCTAAATAGTGATATTC
>Ga0256830_1001199_pt1 | contig 18633 bp, 17 predicted proteins | sample 128326metaG_FD_190537 | JGI IMG/M metagenome (GOLD analysis project Ga0256830, IMG submission 190537) | Hydrothermal vent microbial communities from Lau Basin, Pacific Ocean - 128-326 | ecosystem: Environmental > Aquatic > Marine > Hydrothermal vents | place: Pacific Ocean: Lau Basin | collected... | reverse complement strand
TCATGACCAGAGCATTGAGAGAATTGTATATGCTGTATTGAGTCATCTTAACAAACAATGGGGAATGAAACCCTTAAAAGAATTTACACAAAAAGGTTGACATTACCCATGCAGGAGATGGTTTGTCCATCGGTGAGGAAATCATTTATAATACAAGGATGGCAAAAAGATTAACTATCCAGAGGGGTTACGGTTAATCAGACGGTACCGATACAGGGAAGAGAGGTAGGAGGAATGATTGTAATACCTGCAATTGATCTGAAGGACGGACAATGTGTAAGGCTGCTTCAGGGCCGCAAGGATGAGGTAACAACATATTCCAGAAATCCAGCAGAGATGGCAAAGAGATGGGCAGACGAGGGTGCAGAACTGCTTCATGTGGTTGACCTTGATGGTGCCTTCTCGGGAAACCAGAAGAACCTGAAGAGGATTGAAGAGATAAGGAAGGCCGTGGATATAGATATTGAAGTGGGTGGCGGCATAAGGGATATGAAGAGGATTGAGTATCTTATCCAGTCAGGTATCAACAGGGTCATACTGGGGACATCTGCCGTAAAAGACCCTGATTTTGTCAGGGAGGCCACTGAGCGATACCCCGGAAGGATACTGGTTGGTATTGATGCCCGCGACGGACGGGTTGCCATAAAGGGCTGGGTAGAGGTCACAGGGATAGATGCAATGGGGTTTGCAAAAGAGATGGAATCACTTGGTGTGGCAGGTATCATCTATACGGACATCGTCAGGGACGGAATGCTCTCCGGGCCAAATATTGAAACCACTGAGAAGATGGTGAGGGCGCTCAACATCCCCGTGATTGCATCAGGAGGCATCTCGTCCCTTGATGACATCAAAAGACTGCTTACCATTGACGGCCTCTGGGGTGCCATCACCGGCAAGGCACTTTACACAGGCACACTGAAACTCAGAGAGGCGATAGAGCTCTGCAGAAGCACTGCCTCCTAAACCCGCTTCCTCATGAAGGCAGGAAGGTCATAAGGGTCATCATAAGACATAAGGTCTGTGGGTAGTTTCTCCTGCCTCTCTCTGTTCATACTCTTTGAGAGTATCCTCTCTGTGGGTTTGTGGTCATGCCTCTTTATGGCCTTTTTTGTACCTGCAGAGACGGATGTATAGGAGGGCCTCCACTTTTTCACATCCTCAAGCTCAACCTTCTCCTTCCTTGGCTCAAAGGAGGTGGCGATCACTGTTACCTTTATCTCGTCTGTGAGGTCCGGGTCTATCACAGCGCCGAATATTATATTGGCATCCTCGTGGGCAGAGTCGTATATAAGGGCGGTGGCCTCCTGCACAGCACTGAGTGACATCTCTATACCGCCTGTAATATTGATCAGTATCCCCCTGGCACCATCAATATTTGAGTCCTCAAGAAGCGGGTTGGATATGGCCTTCTTGGCAGCTGTAATAGCACCCTCGTCACCATTGCCGGTACCAATACCCATGACAGCCCTGCCTGAGTTTTCCATGATTGTCCTCACATCGGCAAAGTCAAGGTTGATCAGCCCTGGTATCAGGATCAGATCTGATATCCCCTGCACAGCCTGCTTCAACACATCGTTTGCAATGGAGAAGGATTTCATCAGAGGTGTGCCTTTCTCAACAACAAGGGCAATCCTGTCATTGGGGATGACAATGAGTGTATCCACATATTCCCTGAGCTCCTTGATGCCCTCTTCGGCGTTTCTCTGCCTCTGCTTCCCTTCGTAGAAGAAGGGCTTTGTTACAATTGCCACAGTCAGTGCTCCATGCTCTCTTGCTATGGATGCAACCACAGGTGCAGCACCGGTGCCTGTGCCACCTCCCATGCCCGCGGTGATAAAGACCATGTCAGAACCTGTAACAGCCTCAGCAATTGCCTCCCTGTCATGAAGTGCTGCCTCCCTGCCGATCTCTGGATTTGACCCGGCACCCAGGCCCTTTGTAAGCTCAGCGCCTATCTGAATCTTCCGTGGTGCAAGGCTGTTGTCAAGCACCTGGAGATCGGTATTGATGGCAATAAAGTCAATCCCCCTCAGGTTTGAATTGATCATGTTGTTGATGGCATTACCTCCTGCCCCTCCAACACCAACAACCCTGATCTTGGCTGAATGATTCCTTACCTCTTCAATCTCAAACATAAAATACCCCCTTTCGCAATGTATTTATTGTCTACCAAGGAAACCTTTTACCCATTGTTTCATCCTCTTCAGGATTCCACCGAACATATCCCCTGTGATGACAGGCTGGGCTTCGTTCTGTGCCCCGTACATCAGGAGCCCCACCCCGGTGGAGTACTTCGGATCAGCCACGGTGTCACCAAGGCCATAGATATTCTCAGGACACCCTACCCTTACAGGTAGCCCAAGCACCGCCTCTGCCATCCTGTCAAGCCCCTTGAGCTGAGATGCACCTCCGGTAAGCACAACACCATAGATGGCCTCTTCATAGGCACCGCACTTCTTCAGTTCAGCCTTTATCAGCTCCAGCAACTCCTCACACCTGGGGCTTATGATCTCGTAGAGATAGCTCCTCGGGATGGTCTTTCTTTCACGACCAGCCACCATTATCCCTATCTCCTCACTGTCTGTGGAGCCAGGGGGCAGCACCGCTCCATAGGCCATCTTTACCCTTTCAGCCTCATCTACAGGAAGTCTCAGCCCTATGGCGATATCATTTGTGATGTGGTTACCTCCAATGGCAATAACAGATGTATAGGCAAGGCTCCCCTTCTTGTAAAAGGCCAGGTCTGTTGTTCCACCTCCAATATCAATCATCACCACACCCTGCTTCATCTCATCCTCTTTCAGCGTCGCAAGTGAGGAGGCAAGGGGTTCAAGCACTATGTCAACCACCTGCAACTGGGCCTTCTCGCAGCATCTTATCAGGTTCTGTACCGCTGATACAGAGCCTGTCACTATCTGCACCTTTGCCTCAAGCCTTACACCGGTCATCCCGATGGGATTAATGATACCTTCCTGGTCATCCACAACGTACTCCTTTGGGATTACATGGAGCACCTCCCTGTCCAGGGGGACATAGACAGCCTTTGCAGCATCAAGCGCCCTCTCAAGATCAGCCCTTGAGACCTCCCTGCCCTTTATCCCTACAGCACCGTAGCTTTCAAAGCTCTTTATATGGCCACCAGCAACCCCCACATACACGGAGTTTATCTCAACCGATGATGTGTTGCTCACATCCTCAATGGCCTTCACGATTGACTCCACTGTTGACTCAATATTTACCACTATCCCCTTCCTGAGCCCGTTGGAAGGAGCAGAACCAAGGGCAAGTACCTCCATCCTGCCCTCTTCCATCACCTGTCCCACAATGGCACAGACCTTTGTGGTGCCCACATCAAGGCCTGCTATCAGCCCGGCCTTACCCACTTATCCTCTCCTTTACGGGATGCACTATTACCCTCCTTGAGAATCTCAGGTCAATGTACTCTACAGGTATGCCCTTCCTGGCTATCTGCTTCTCTATCTCTCTGAACCTTCTGAGCTTGGTCCTGTAATCTCCCTTACCAACCTTTATAAGCAGGTCATCAACCTTGAGGGTGATATCCTCTAATTTCCTTGCCTTTATCTCAACCCTTCTGTCATCAAAAAGGTTGTCCCTCCTTATCACAGATGCAAGTCTGATCACCTCTTTTAAAAGCCTCCTGTTCTGTCTTTTGAGCGATATAACAGGCAGGAAGGTCTCCCTCTCCTTCACCCTGTCAAGTATCTCACCGTCTCTGCCCAGAAGATAGAGCCTCCTGCCCTTCTTCAGAAGCGCAACAGGCTCGGCCTCCCTGATCCTGATTATAAGGGTTCCCGGGAGCTCCTTCCTGATGCTCAACCCCTTTATCCAGGCTGAGCTGGCAAGGTTCTTCTCAATGTCCTCGCTTTTGATCCTGATAAGGCTTTCGCCTCTTCTGAGCTTTGCAAGGGCAATGATATCTCCTCCTGTGAGATGTCTGTTACCTGTAACGACTATCTTCCTGATTGTAAATGTACGTTCCACAGCCATGTAGAGCATTACCACAGCAGCTACCAGTATTCCTGCGGCAAGCACCACCGTAACGGCATATCTGAAAAGGGGATGGAGGATCATCTCACTTAGATTGTTAGAGCCCCTTTTCAATCTGTTCTTCCTTTTTCTCTTTTTCCTGAAAATCATCTCAGGGCCTCCCTGAGTATCTCCTCCAGAAGGTCTATAAAGTCATAGCCACCCTGCCTGGCTATCTTTGGCAACAGGGATGTCTCTGTCATTCCCGGGATTGTATTGACCTCAAGCAGGTATATCTCCCTGTCATCATCTATCAGCAGGTCAACCCTTGTTGCACCGCTACACTGGATACACTGATGTGCACGAAGTGCAATCTCAGAGGCCCTCTGATAGAGCTGTGCATCTATCTCCGGAGGGAGTATGTACTCTGTGGCCCCCTCTGTATACTTTGCCACATAATCATAAAACCTCCTCCTGGGCCTCACCTCAACGGCACCAAGCACCTTATCACCAAGGATGCCAACCTGTACCTCCTTTGCCCTGATATACCTTTCTATCAGGACAGGTCCACCGTAACTTGAGGCCACCTCCAGTGCCTGTGATAGAGCAGAACTGTTGTCCACAATATTGACCCCCACGCTTGAGCCCTCCCTTGAGGGCTTTACAACCCATGGTAAAGGGAAGTCAGGCTCAGCGTATTCATGGGCATCCACAACAATGTAGGGTGGAACCTTCAGTCCGTGAAACTGGAACATCTGCTTTGAAACCACCTTGTCCATTGCTATTGACGATGCAAGCACTCCCGAACCTGTATAGGGTATACCCATCACCTCAAGCATCCCCTGCACAGCACCATTCTCACCCCAGCCACCATGCAACACAAGGAATGCCACCTCTGTCCCTGTCTCCCTTATCCGCTCACAGAGGTCCTCTCCGGCATCAATGAAGACCACATCATAACCCTTTTCCTTCAATGCATTGTAGACAGCCCTGCCGCTTCTGAGGGAGACCTCCCTTTCCGCTGAGAGTCCACCTGCAATCACACCGATCCGTTTCCCCGTAACAAGCATCCTAATCCTTCCCGTAGATCCTTATCTCTGGCTCAAGCACCACGCCATGGTCTTTGAGCACCTTCTCCCTTACCATATCCATCAACCTGATAAAGTCCTGAGAGCTTCCCCTTCCTTTATTGATAAAGAAGTTTGCATGTACCCTGCTAACCTCAATATCCCCAACACGCATCCCCTTCAGACCGGACTCTTCAATCAACCTGCCTGCTGATACCCCCTCCGGGTTCTTGAAGACGCATCCTGCCGAAGGCTCCCCGAGGGGCTGTGTCTTTTTCTTTTCCCTCAGGTATCCCTGGGCAGCCTTTTTTATCTCCTCACTGTCACCCTTCCTCAACAGGAGGTGGACACCAAGGACAACATCGCCTTCAAGGAAGCCTCCTGTCCTGTATCCGTAGTAGAGTTCCTCTCTATTGAAGATCCTCAACACCCCCTCCCGGAGAATGGTGACCTTCTCAACAACATCCATAATCTGATATCCATATGCCCCTGCATTGCCGAAAAGGGCGCCTCCCACCGTACCGGGTATTCCAATGAGGCCCTCCATGCCCGTAAGTCCCTTATTGATAGTCTCCCTCACAACAGCCTGAAGGGAGACGCCTGCCTGGGCAAAATATACAACATCATCCCCATCATCACGCACTATCTGATGTGTCCCGAAGTTCTTCAGGCTTATGACAACCTCATCAACACCACCATCCTTTATGAGCATGTTCGTGCCACCACCGATAATGAGGTATCCCCTGTCCTCAACCCTGAGGATATCCACAAGGCTCTTCAGCCCCATGGCATCATCAGGCACCAGGAGACAGGGGGCCTCCCCGCCTATCCTCAGGGATGTATAATCCCTCATCATTACACCCCGGTAACACTGGATATGGAACTCTTCAATAAACTCGTTCAGCAGGCTCTTCTGCTCCGTCATCCTGTAAGCTCCTCCGCTACCTTCCATACATCCCCTGCACCAAGGGTTATCACTATATCATCGTCATTGACCACCCTTTTCAGTTCCGAAACAAGGGTATCTCGCTCGCTAACATAATGTACATCAACACCCTTCTGCCTGATCGCCGTGGACAGTTCCCTTGCATCAACACCTTTTATGGGTGGTTCTCCTGCGGGATAGATATCCATCACATAAAGCCTGTCTACATCGCCAAAGGACTCCGTGAATTCGTTGAAAAGGTCCCTTGTCCTGGTGTATCTGTGAGGCTGAAATATGGCAATCAATCTCCTGTGCCCATCTGCCCTTATTGCCTTCAGGGTTGCCTTTATCTCTGTGGGATGATGACCGTAGTCGTCATACACGGCTGCCCCGTTACAATAACCCTTGAATTCAAACCTCCGCTGAATGCCTGAAAACCCTTCCAGTGAGACCTTTATGGTTTCCACCGGCACGTACAGCTCACGAGAGACAACAATGCTTGCAAGGGCATTCAGGACATTATGGTTTCCCAGAAGGGGGATATTAAAATCACCAAGGTCTTCACCCCTGTAGATAAGATGGAAGCTCATCCCACCCGATTCTGACCTCTTGATCTCAACAGCCCTGACATCAGCGTTCTCTGAAAAACCATAGGTGATATAGCGCCTGCTGAGTTCATTCATGATATTGCGCAGGTATATGTTTTCGTAACAGAGCACGGACAGCCCATAGAAGGGGACCTTGTCAAGGAACTCCCTGAAGGCAGCACATATGGAATCCATGGTCTTGAAATAATCCATATGCTCCCTGTCAATATTTGTTGCCACAGCAATGGTTGGTGAGAGCTTCAGGAAAGAGCCATCGCTCTCATCAGCCTCTGCAACAAGGAAGTTCCCCTGCCCGAGCCTTGCATTGCTACCGGTGGCATTAAGCCTTCCTCCGATGATGACAGTGGGGTCAAGCCCTGCACTGGTCAGTATGGATGATATAAGTGATGTGGTGGTTGTCTTGCCATGGGCACCTGCAACAAGGATACTGTACTTGAGCCTGCCGATCTCCGCCAGCATCTCAGCCCTTGGTATCACAGGGATTGAACGCCTTCTCGCCTCTATGACCTCTGGATTGTCATCCTTTATCGCAGAGGAGATTACCACCACATGTGCACTGTCAACATTCTCGGCCCTGTGTCCGATCATTATCCTTATCCCCAGGGACTGGAGCCGCCGTGTGTTGGCTGACTCCTTCACATCAGAACCGGTAATCTCATAGCCAAGGTTATGGAGCACCTCGGCGATGCCGCTCATACCTATTCCACCGATTCCAACAAAGTGTATGATCCTGTAGTTTTCAAACATCTATCCTCCTGCCTCCTCCAGACCCGAAACCTTGCAGCCCTTTCCTTCATCCCTTGCAGAGAGGGCGCTCATTATATCTGCTATCTTTTTCACCGCATCGGTCCTGCCAAACCCCATGGCACTGCTTCTCATCCTCTCCCTCAGGTCAGGCCTTTCAAAGAGCCTCCTGATCTCCTCGGAGAGCCTTTTGCCGGTGAGTTCGGAGTTCCTTATCATTACAGCGGCACCAAGGCTCTCAAGCTTCCTTGCATTCATCTCCTGGTGGTCTCCTGCAGCATGTGGATAGGGTATGAGGATGGCTGGTTTACCAACGGCACAGATCTCTGATATGGTAGTGGCACCTGATCTTGACACCACCAGATCTGCCACTGCATAGGCCTCTGGCATCTGGTAGATGTAGGGTGTCACGGTACCCATGTAATCATAGCTCCTGTAGGCCTTTTTTACAAACTCGTAGTCCCTCTCACCTGTCTGGTGCAGGAACTGTATCTGCCCTCTCAGATCAATGAGATACTGAAGGGCATCCACCATTGCCCTGTTGATTGCCGATGCACCGGAACTACCTCCAAACACAAGGACCGTGAACACCCCCTTCTTCAGCGAAAAGATCCTGCAGGCTGCCTCACTGTTACCGTAAAGCACCCTTTCCCTCACAGGGTTACCTGTGAGGTGAACCTTACCTGAGGGGAAATAGCGCATACTCTCCGTGTATGTTACACACACAGCCCTTACAAAATTGCTCAGGAACCTGTTGGCCCTGCCCGGCACGGAGTTCTGCTCCATTATCACTGATGGTATGGAGAGAAGCCACGCAGCCATCACAGGTGCCACAGACACATAACCGCCTGAACCAACAACAATATCGGGTCTTATATCGTCAAGATAGCGGTAACTCAACCTCAGCCCCTTTATAAAACTTACAATGGAACGGAACTTGCGAAGAGGGGACCTGCCCACAAACCCCTCTGTGGGGATGAACTTTATCCTGTATCCCTCCCGTGGCACCACCCTTGCTTCTATACCCCTCTCACTTCCCATAAAGATCACCTCTGCGTCAGGGTCTCTCCTGAGTATCTCCTCTGCAAGGGCAAGCCCTGGATAGAGATGCCCACCTGTTCCACCACCTGCAATCACAACCCTCATCTTATCTTCCTCCTGAGCATTCTTGCCTTAAGCCTTGCCCTCTTTCTCACAAGCCCCTCTCTGGTTACAATGCTCATCCTTTCAGGTTCTGACCTTGAGAGTCTCAAAAGGACACCCGCTGCCATATAGTTAACAAGCAATGCTGAACCACCGTAACTTATGAAGGGCAGTGGCAGCCCCTTTGTGGGGACAAGGCCCGTAACAACGGAGATATTGATTATCGCCTGTACTGTCACCATCAGGACCAGGCCTGTTGAGAGATAGAAGGAGAAATTACTGCGAGCCCTCTTTGAGATCACATTGCCACGGATGAAAAAGAGGACGAAGAGGGTGATCACCACAAGAACCCCGGCAAATCCAAGCTCTTCGCCTATCAGGGAGAATATGAAGTCTGTATTGATCTCGGGGAGGAAATTCAGCTTCTGTCTGCCTGAACCAAGCCCCACGCCAAACAATCCGCCACTGCCAAGGGCAACAAAGGACTGTACAAGCTGGAACCCGCTGCCATAGGGGTCCTTCCAGGGGTCAAGAAAGACCATTATCCTCCTGAGCCTGTAGGGTTCCATCAGGAGCGGTACAAGCAGGGGTGTGATAAATGCAAAGAGCATTGCAAGGTATTTTATGGGAGAACCTGCGATATAGAGGATGGCCATGGTGAGGATTCCCACAGTAAAGGCACCGCCAAAATCGGGCTGCATAAGGAGAATGCCCTGTATCAGGAACATGATGCCAACGGGTATCATGAATGTCTTTAATTTCGCCCTGATATCCTCTGTCTCGGAAAGATACCTGGAAAGGAAAAGCACCATGGCAAACTTTGCAAACTCACCGGGCTGGAATGTGGAAGGCCAGAGCCTCAACCATCTCCTTGCACCATTGATCTTTAACCCCAGCCCTGGAATGAAGACTGCAAGGAGCAGCAGTATGGCAATAATAAGCATGGGGTAGGAGAGTCTCCTCAGGTTATCGGGAGAGAGCCTGTAGAATACAAACATTACGAAGACAGAGACAAGCAGTGTGAGGAGATGCTTCTTCAGATAAACGAACTGGTATCCCTCACGGGAACTGGCCACACCTCTTCCGCTTGCAATAGGCATAAGAGCAGTGGAGCTGTAGACCATCAACACCCCCACCACCGTGAGCGCAATCACGGTGAAGAGAAGCAGGCGGTCAATCCTGTATTCCCTGTGGAGTTCCATCATCCTCCCTTCAGCCTTAAGACCTCTTCCCTGAATACCCTGCCCCTGTGTTCAAAACCCTCAAACATATCAAAGCTTGCACATCCAGGTGACAGGAGCACGACACCTGAAGGTCTTGCAATGGAGAAGGCCCTGTTGACAGCCTCTGCCATATCCTCAACCTTTATAACATCTACTACATCCATCAACTGCATACCTATCTTTTCCCTGCACTCACCCAGTGCCACAACAGCCTTGACCCTCCCCTTTATATAGGGTGCAAGGCTGGTAAAATCAGCACCCTTGTCCTTGCCTCCAAGGATGAGCACCACAGAATGGTCAAAACTCTCAAGGGATTTTATGACTGCGCCGATATTTGTGCCCTTGGAATCATTGTAGAAACTGACGGAGTCAATGGTATCAACATACTCAAGACGGTGTTCAAGCCCCCTGAATTCCTTCAGGATGCTTCTCAGGGATTCCATATCAGCACCTGCAAGGCCAGAGGCAAGCGTGGCAGCAAGGGCATTCTCAATATTGTGTACACCCTTCAACTGCATCTCATCCAGGGAGACCACCTCCTGGCCATTCAGATAGATGGTATCCTTGATCAGGGTCGCAGCAGCATTGTCTGAACCGTGTAAGGAGAAGAAATGTGCTACCGCACCGGAGCAGGCTCCCATGGCTCTCACCACAGGATCGTCAAAGTTCAGTATCAGCATATCCTCTGCCTGCATATTTCTGAATATCCTCTTTTTCGCTTCAATGTACTCATCAATATCCCTGTACCTGTCAAGATGATCAGGTGTGATATTGAGTATGACTGCTATACGGGGCCTGAATCTCCTTATGCTCTCTAACTGGAAGGACGAGATCTCAGCCACTATGTAGTCGGTCCTCTCTCCAGAGCCACTGTATACATTGTCCTTGATCAGACCCGAAAGGGGCACACCAATGTTGCCACCCGTCAATATCCTGAAACCAGCCCTCTTCAATATCAGGTCTATCAGGGTCGTGGTGGTTGACTTACCGTTTGTTCCAGTTACAGCTATCCAGGGGATATCTGCAGATGAGAGGTAGGCAAGCTCAATCTCACTGATAATGGGGACACCCTGTCCCCTTGCCTCCCTTATAATCGCATTTTCAGGACCAATACCAGGACTGACCACGATCAGGTCAATGCCATCAATCATTGCACTGGAGTGTCTTCCCGTTTCAATGGTTACGCCCTCTGGAAGCTGCATTATATTGCCCACGAGCTCTGACTCATCCCTCCTGTCGGTAATACGTATATCCGCACCATGGTCTGACAGGAGCCTTGCCGCAGCAATACCACTGAGCCCCAGCCCCACAATCAAAACCCTTTTGTTTTTGAAATCACCTATATCTTTCATGTCGTATAGAACGCTCTCTTCCCCGATCATCTACCCTGACTACCTCACCTTCAATGTTGACAGGCTCAGCAATGCAAGGAGTATCCCGATTATCCAGAACCGCACCACTGTCTTCGGTTCCGGCCACCCCTTGACCTCAAAGTGGTGGTGTATTGGTGCCATCCTGAATACCCTTCTGCCTGTCAGCTTGAAGGAAAGCACCTGCATTATTACTGAAACGGTCTCTATCACGAAGATACCACCCACAATTGCCAGAACAATCTCATGCTTCGTAATCACCGCAAGTGTACCCAGGGCACCACCAAGACCGAGTGAACCCACATCCCCCATGAAGACATCCGCTGGATAGGCATTGTACCAGAGAAAGCCGATTGACGCTCCGAACATGGCACCACAAAAGACGGTCAGCTCACCCGTCATGGGGAGATAGAGTACCTGGAGATACCTGGCAAGCCCTGAATGTCCGCTTATGTATACAAGCAGTCCGTTTGCAAGCACCGCAATCGCAACAAGCCCTATGGCAAGGCCGTCTATGCCATCGGTGAGGTTGACGGCATTTGAGGAGCCAACAATGACAAAGACCGCAAAGGGCAGATAAAAGATCCCCAGGTCAATAAGCCATCTCTTGAAAAAGGGCACACTTAGCTTTGTGCTATAGGGATCATGGGGCACCTTCAGCAGGAAGAGGCTTATGCCAGCAGCAAGCAGAATCTGTGCAAGGAACTTGTAACAGGGTCTCAATCCCTTGTGGTTTGCCCTCCTTATCTTCAGAAGGTCGTCACAGAGGCCTATCGCACCAAACCCTGCCGTTGCCACTATCAGCACCCAGGTGTAGGGGTTCCTCAGGTCCATCCAGAGCAGTGCGGTAATGACAATGCTTAACAGTATAAGCACACCACCCATGGTAGGGGTACCGGCCTTTGAGAGATGGCTCTGGGGGCCATCATCCCTGATCTGCTGCGTAAGGCTGAGCCTGCGCAGCCTCTCAATAACATAGGGGGCAAGGACAAAGGTCAGCAACGAGGCTGTAATGACCGCAATGGCAGTCCTGAAGGTGATATAACGAAAGACATTGAAGGGGAAGTAATATTCATGCAGACCATATAGTAACTGATACAGCATTATACCTTCAGGACCTCCTCCATTTTCATCCCCCTGGAGCCTTTTATCAGCACCGTGTCACCCTCTCTAATCAGATCTATTAACAGCCTTCCAGCCCCTTCGGGGCTGTCCACATGGTGAAACTCAATCCTGCTTCCCCTTCCGTTTAATTCTTCCTTAATATATCTTGTATAGTCCCCTACAGCTATCACCACATCAATGGGCAGTGTGGCGATGAGTCTGCCAATCTCCCTGTGGGCAGCCTCGGCATAGGCACCAAGCTCAAGCATGTCACCAAGCACTGCAATGGCACGCCCCTTTTTCAGATGTACCAGCTCCTTCAGTGCCTCCTCCATGGATGCGGGGTTTGCGTTATAGAGATCACTTATGACAGTGGCCCCCTTGAGTCTGTCTATTTCAAGCCTCTGGGGTACACCCCTGAATGTTCCGAGCGCCTCCACTACCGAATCTTCAGGGATACCATAGAGCATACCAACCGCTATTGCAGCAAGGGCATTGTATATATTGAAAAGGCCATAGAGGGGGAGGTGAAGATGGAACTCCTTGCCCTCCTTCAGGATCACATTGAAGTCAATCCCCCTTTCGCCATACACAATGGATTCGGCCCTGACATCTGCATCGGATTTGATTGCAAAGGTGACCACCCTTTTACCTTTCAGTTTCTCTTCGGGGACCTTCCTGATCATCCCATCGTCATGGTTCAGAACCACGGAATCAACGTATCGGAGCATCTCCATCTTTGTCTCAAACACACCCTGCACACTGCCGAAACCCTCCAGGTGAGCTGGTCCGATATTGGTAATCACCCCTGTGTTTGGAATGGCTATCTGGCAGAGGTCATCAATATCACCCTGCCTGCTTGCACCCATCTCAAGCACAGCCATATCCTGCCTGTCCAGTTCTGTCAGTGAAAGGGGAAGCCCTATATGATTATTCAGGTTACCCCTGCTGGAAAGCACGTCATACCTTGATGAGAGTATCTTTGCGATCATCTCCTTTGTGGTTGTCTTTCCATTGCTTCCTGTAACCGCCACAACCCTGATCTTCCTGCTCAGCCGCCTGTACCTTGCGATACCCTGCAGTGCCTTCAGGGTGTTGCTCACATAGATAATGCTCTTGCCCCGATGGGGGATAAGCGGGGGCAGGGAGACCAGCGCACCAGCACCCCCACTGTTCAGTGCCTGTTCAAGAAAGTCGTGACCATCAAAACGTTCACCCTTCAGGGCGACGAATAACTGGGCCTCTCTGATGGTACGGGAGTCAATTGAGATACCAGAGAAGTTCTCTGCTCCTTTCAGTAGAAGCCTTCCACCTGTGGCCTCCAGTATCTCTGTTAATGAGTATATGGCCATATCTATATACCAGCCCCTTTCATGGTTTTCAGGGCCTCAAGGAGCACCTCCCTGTCGTTGAACCTGTATCTGACACCCCTTATTTCCTGGTAATCCTCGTGACCCTTGCCTGCAATCAACAGGAGATCACCCCTGTCTGCCATGCCCACTGCCCTGAAGATGGCCTCCCTGCGGTCCGGTTCCACCCTATAATTGTCCTTCTTTATACCTTTCTTTATATCTTCAATGATCAGTTCCGGTGGTTCTGTCCTTGGATTGTCAGAGGTGATCACCACGAGGTCACTCATTTCAGTGGCAATGGCACCCATCTCCGGCCTTTTTCCCCTGTCACGGTCACCGCCGCAGCCGAATACAGTTATAAGCCTTCCCCTGCATATCCCTCTCAGGGTCTCAAGGACCTTTCTGAGTGCATCAGGGGTATGGGCATAATCTATCACGGCAAGGAATCCCCTGTCAGTCCAGACCGTCTCCAGCCTGCCCTCAACACCTCTGAATCTGGATATTGCCCTCACTATCTGATGCCAGCCCACGCCAAGGCTCCTTGTCAATGCCACAGCAGCCAGTATGTTATAGACATTGACCATGCCAATGAGAGGTGATGTTATCCTCATGTTTGCTTCCGGGGCTACAACCTCCAATTCCGTCTCATGCTCCTTCTGTATGATCTTGACGGCCCTGAAATCTGCCTTCCCCTTTAAACCATAGGTGACAACCCTGCAACTGCTCTTCCTGAGTTCATTGTAGAGCCTTCTACCATAGGGATCATCGCTGTTAACAACAGAGACCCCGGGTTTAAGGTCAATGAAGAGCCTTTTCTTTGCAGAGAAATAGCCTTCCATATCGTGATGGTAGTCAAGGTGGTCCCTTGAGAGATTGGTAAAAAGGGCCGCATTGAAGCTGCAGTAGTCAACCCTCTTCAGGGAAAGCCCGTGGGATGATACCTCAGCAATAGCAACCTCAACACCCTCCTTCACCATCTCTGCAAGGAGCGCCTGGAACTGAACAGCCAGTGGTGTTGTAAGGCCTGACCTTATTACCCTGTCTTTGATCATGTATCTCACAGTTCCTATCAGCCCTGTTGCCCTGCCATCCTCTTCAAATATCTCCCTGACCAGGTAGGATGTGGTGGTCTTACCGTTGGTCCCTGTGATGCCTATAAGGGTGAGAGACTCGGAGGGATTGCCATAGAATCTGCTTGATACGCAGGCAAGGCAGTCCTCTATGTCCTCCACCTCTACCCATGCGCATCCCCTGTTACCATCCAGGGGCCTCTCGGTGACCACTGCTACAGCACCTCTTCTGATCGCATCATCTATGAAGAGGTTGCCATCGTGTCTCAGCCCTTTCATGGCAAAGAAGAGATCCCCCTCCTTCACAGACCTTGAGTCTGTGGATATGCCATGTATATCAGCTTCACCATGTAGCCTTCTTATCCCAACACCTCTGATCAGTTCACTCAATCTCATTTCTCTGCCACAGCCATCCTCTTCAGCATTATGTTCTCATCAGAGCTTACATAAAGGAAGATATCCTTCAATCTGTCCTCCCTTGGTATGAACCTGTATGCCAGCGCCTTCTCAGCTATTGCCCTGAACACAGGGGCTGCAACCTCACCACCATAGTACATCCTCTCTGGCCTCCATATGACCACGATCATGACAAAGAGGGGGTTCTCTACAGGCACCATGCCCACAAAGGAGCTCACAAAGTCCCTGTATGAGTACCTCCCTGTCCTTTTATCAACAAGCCTTGTGGTACCTGTCTTACCTGCAACGGTATTTCCGGGGATTGCCGCCTTAGGAGCGGTACCATCCTCAGAGACCACCGCCCTAAGGGCCACTTTAAGCTGTCTTACCGTCCTTTCGGAGATGATCCTTCTGCCCCTTGCTCCCCTGTTCTTTTTCAACAATAACCCCTCTGGTGATATAACCTTTGACACAACATGGGGTCTTATCTCATACCCACCGTTTGCAACCACTGCATAGGCCCTGAGCACCTGAAGAGGTGTTACCATCACCTCATAGCCTATAGCCATTGCACCTATTGTTGTGGCTGACCACTGAGAGGGGTCCTTCACAATACCTGGTGATTCACCTATCAGGTCTATACCTGTCTTTTCACCGAAACCATACAACTTCACATACTTGTAGAGTCTGCCGGGACCCAGTTTAAGGGCCACCTTGACAGCACCTACATTTGATGACTTCTCTATAATCTCTTTAAGTGTCAGTATGCCGTGCTTGTGGGAATCGCGGATCCTCTTTCCACCCACTTCAATATAGCCATCTGAGCAATCAAATCTTGTATTCAGGGTGGCAACCCCTTCCTCAAGGGCAGCTGTAGCTGTTACAAGCTTGAAGGTGGAACCTGGTTCATAGAGGTCTGTGATCGCCCTGTTTCGTCTTGATGATGCCCTGTAGCGACCGGGTCTGTTCGGATCAAAGGTTGGCCTGTTTGCAAGGGCCAGTATCTCACCTGTAAAGGGATCCATCATTATAACAGTGGCTGCACTGGCCTGCCACTGCCTCACAGCCCTGTCAATCTCCTCTTCAACAATAGCCTGTAGCCCCTCATCTATGGTCAAAACAATACTGTTACCGGAACTTTCAAAGTTGCCACCTCTATATAATATATTACCCTTTGCATCCCTGGTAATGTAAACCCTCCCCCCATCGGCTATCAGAAAATCCTCATATGTCCTTTCCACACCCTCAAGACCCTTGTTGTCTATATCTACAAAACCCAGCAGATGTGCTGCGAGTTTTCCCTTCGGGTAAAATCTTTTTGTGTCAGGAAGCATCCCCATGCCCTCAATCCTCAATGATTGAATCCGGGATGCCACCTCAGGAGAGACCTTTCTTGCAATCCAGGCAAACCGCCTCTCGCCTTTCAGGAGCTTTACAAGCCTTCTCTTGTCAAGCTTCAGGATTCCCCCCACCTTTTGGGCAAACTCACCTGGCTCCTCTATCAGCTTGGGATCACAGTAAAGGGACGGCCTTTCCAGGTTGACTGCAAGCTCCCTGCCCTTTCTGTCATAGATAATCCCCCTCCTTACAAGCACCTCCTGCTCCTTTGTCTGCTGGACACGCGCAATCCTGCTCAGTTTTGCATGCTTTATCAACATGAGGTCAACAAGGCGGAGCAAAACCAGAAAAAACAGTACAAAAATAGTGGTCTTTACAAAAAGGGCCCTTTTGTTCATCTACTTTCTCTGAATTTTATTTATTGTTATCCAGTCCTGCTGTATAAGGTGCTGGTGGTGCCACCTCCTTTACATAAAAGACCTTTTGCCTGTCAATATATCTAAGTCCCATCTTTCTGGTAGCAACAAGCTCTATCTTCTTCAGGGAGGTGGCCTTTGCCCTCCGGGCTATGAGTTCGCTCTTTTTATTGATGAGCCTGAGTTTTTCCAGCTGGAGCTGGCCAAGCTGGTACTCAAGTGCAGTAATGCTGCTCCTGAGATACACAACTGAGAAGACCAGCACAAGGGGTAATAAAAGAGATAACACCTTTAAAATAAATGAGCGCCTTATTATCATATCCTCTCCCCCGCCCTGAGCTTTGCACTCCGTGATGAGGGGTTCTCCCTCTTTTCTCTCTCAGAGGGTGTTATTGGCTTCTTGTTGATCCTTCTGAGGATGCCCTGCCTCTCCGCATCTCTGAGAAAGAACTTTACCACCCTGTCTTCTGCCGAGTGATAGGAGATCACACATAACCTTCCCCCTCTTGCAAGGATTTCAACCGCTGCCTTCAGGCCATCCTGAAGTGCCTCTATCTCCCTGTTAACAGCAATCCTCAGGGCCTGGAAGGTCCTTGTTGCAGGATGGATGCGGCCTCGCCTTCTGTATACAGACATTACCAGATCAGCAAGCTCCCTGCATGTATTTATCCTTCTCTTCTGTCTTGCCTGTACTATCCTTCTTGCTATTGCACCGGCCCTTTTTTCATCAGCATACCCTCTCAGAACCTCCTCTATCCGCTCCCTGCTCCAGGTGTTTACTATCTCCCATGCTGTCAGGGTGGAACGTCTGTCCATCCTCATGTCAAGGGGGGCATCAGAGTAGAAACTGAACCCCCTCTCCTCATCCTTCAGCTGATACATGGATACACCAAGGTCCATCAATACCCCGTTGACCTTCACCTGCGTCAGATCGGGTATCCTGTCCATATCAGCAAAATTGAGATGCAGGAGCCTCAACCTCCTGTCCTTAATCCTCTGGGCTACCCTCTTGAGTGCCTCCTCGTCCCTGTCAAGCCCGATCAATGTACCCCTCTCTGAGAGCCTTGACAGTATCGCCTCAGCATGCCCCCCACCTCCTATTGTTGCATCCACATAGATACCGTCCTCTTTTATATCCAGCATCTCCATCACCTCGTCAAGCAGTACAGGTCTATGCACCATATATTAAAGACCCATCTCGGCAAGTTCTGCCTCATAGGCCTCAGCATCAATATTCGCTGGATCCTGAACCCTGTCCCATTCGGTCCTGTTCCATAGCTCAATCTTGTCTATTGATCCAACAATGGCTATCTCACCATTAATATTTGCATCCTCCCTGAGATCAGCAGGGATAAGGATCCTTCCCTGCTTGTCAAGTTCACATTCATGGGCTGATGCTATGACCCGTCTTGTAAAATACTTGACAGACTTCTTTGATCTGGGAAGGCCACGTACCTTCTCCTCTAACTTCTGCCACTCCTCAAGAGGATAGACGTGGAGACATTTATCAAAGGCCGCAAGTGTAATATATAATGTATTACTGTTATAATTCTTCTGGAGGATTGATCTGAGTTTTGAGGGGATTAATAATCTGCCTTTTTCGTCAACCTTCTGATAGAATTTGCTTAAGAACCCCGGCACGAAACCTCCCACTTTTTACCACTTTCTACCACTAAATGATAATATAAAATCATTTTTTTGTCAAGCAAAAAATCTTTTATTTCTGCAAAAATCAATATATAGTGCTTTATTTGGGGATTCTCATACTATATATTCAGGTTGATCATATCTATGCATAGTGGGAACGGAAAACTGAGAATATGTTCAGTAAAGAAACAAACCCAATAGGCCCAGAGGTGGTGAAGAATGCCATGTAGCAATAGTATCAGT
>Ga0256830_1001198_pt1 | contig 18636 bp, 25 predicted proteins | sample 128326metaG_FD_190537 | JGI IMG/M metagenome (GOLD analysis project Ga0256830, IMG submission 190537) | Hydrothermal vent microbial communities from Lau Basin, Pacific Ocean - 128-326 | ecosystem: Environmental > Aquatic > Marine > Hydrothermal vents | place: Pacific Ocean: Lau Basin | collected... | reverse complement strand
AAACGCCCAAACCGTGGATGCGATCCGGGGGTTGGAGGGCGATGCCGCACGGACGTACTTCAGCGTGTTTCAGCACCTGATCACGACGAACCACGAGGAGTTCCGGTTCAACGGCCGTTCCCGGAGGCCCCCGCGGGACGAGGTGAACGCGCTGCTTTCGTTCGTGTACGTGCTGCTGCTGCACGACATCCGCTCTGCCCTGGAATCCGTGGGGCTGGACCCGCAGGTGGGATTCCTGCACCGAGACCGCCCCGGCCGGCCGAGCCTGGCCTTGGATCTGATGGAAGAGCTTCGCCCCGTGCTGGCCGACCGGCTTGTGCTCTCGCTGATCAACCGACGCCAGGTGCGGGCGAAGGGGTTCGAGCGCCAGGAGACAGGGGGGGTGTTCATGGACGAGGAGACCCGACGCACGGTGCTCCTCGCCTATCAAGAGCGGAAAAAGGAGGAGCTTCGCCATCCCTTCCTGAACGAGAAGTGCACGGTTGGCGCTATCCCGCGACTGCAGGCCCTGCTGCTGGCCCGAAGGCTTCGCGGGGACATCGACGCCTACCCTCCCCTGTTTTGGCGGTAGCGGGAGATCAGCCATGATGGTGGTGGTCAGCTACGACGTCTCCACGAAGGACCGCGAGGGAGAGCGCCGCCTCAGGCGCGTGGCCAAGGCCTGCTTGGACTACGGGCAGCGGGTACAGAACTCGGTGTTCGAGTGCCTGGTAGATCCGGAGCAATGGACCCGCCTGAAGCTCCGCCTACTCGACGAGTACGACCCGGATCAGGACAGCCTGCGGTTTTACTTTTTGGGGGCCAACTACAAGCGGAGAATCGAGCACCACGGAGCGAAACGGGTGCCCGACCTGAGCGACCCGCTGGTCCTCTGAGGCCACCGCGAACCCTTGGCGACCACGAAACCTCGGGGAGGTTCGCGACCGGCGGGAACCCCCCGTCTCCCAAGCAACCATCGGCATACGGAGGTCACCATGGATCCACCGCTCTGCCTAAAACGCCTGCGGTTCGCGCATGCGCAGCCAAAAAAGCCCGCCGCGGCTTAGTTTTTCGTAGGAACTGTCGCCCCCCGCGCGGGGGCGTGGATTGAAACGCTATCGACCGCTTTTCACGCCGGGCGAAAAGGCAGGTCGCCCCCCGCGCGGGGGCGTGGATTGAAACCACGGAACCGCTTGACGTGTTCGGCCAGGGCCAGTCGCCCCCCGCGCGGGGGCGTGGATTGAAACCGTCAAGGTGATGGATTTCGTCGCCCTTGCGTGGGGTCGCCCCCCGCGCGGGGGCGTGGATTGAAACCTTGCAAGGTGCTCCGGTCCTGGGATGGAACCGGGTCGCCCCCCGCGCGGGGGCGTGGATTGAAACACAGCTGTACGCAACGGCCACGCCCACGTGGTGGGGTCGCCCCCCGCGCGGGGGCGTGGATTGAAACTGGTCTTTAGCCTTGGTCAAGGCCTCCAAGGCCTGTCGCCCCCCGCGCGGGGGCGTGGATTGAAACACAGCTGTACGCAACGGCCACGCCCACGTGGTGGGGGTCGCCCCCCGCGCGGGGGCGTGGATTGAAACACGGCGGCCATGGGCATTGACCGGTTTGGACCGGAGTCGCCCCCCGCGCGGGGGCGTGGATTGAAACCCGGCAGATGGTGGGTTTGATTGTGAAGGAATGTGTCGCCCCCCGCGCGGGGGCGTGGATTGAAACACCAGGGCCTTATGATGCCTCTTGAGCTCCTGGGGTGTCGCCCCCCGCGCGGGGGCGTGGATTGAAACACAAGCTCAAGCTGTGAAACGGTTCACAAAGTAGTCGCCCCCCGCGCGGGGGCGTGGATTGAAACCACTCTTTCATACCACACCTCCGATGAGAAAGGGGTCGCCCCCCGCGCGGGGGCGTGGATTGAAACCACCTGGGCCGCTCTCCGCATCCGCTTCCACTCTGTCGCCCCCCGCGCGGGGGCGTGGATTGAAACCTTGCAAGGTGCTCCGGTCCTGGGATGGAACCGGGGGTCGCCCCCCGCGCGGGGGCGTGGATTGAAACCCACCTGGGCCGCTCTCCGCATCCGCTTCCACTGTCGCCCCCCGCGCGGGGGCGTGGATTGAAACCCCGGCAGATGGTGGGTTTGATTGTGAAGGAATGTAGTCGCCCCCCGCGCGGGGGCGTGGATTGAAACACAACGGGCCCCTAAGGGTCAGGGGCCCCACATAGTCGCCCCCCGCGCGGGGGCGTGGATTGAAACGGGCCGGAGCTGGCGGCTCCGGCCCCTGCCAAGGGTCGCCCCCCGCGCGGGGGCGTGGATTGAAACCGTTGAAGAGAAGGGGTTAGGGGAAGGGGATCAAGTCGCCCCCCGCGCGGGGGCGTGGATTGAAACTGGCCTTCCTGGGGCGGCCTCCCACACGGGGGGCTGTCGCCCCCCGCGCGGGGGCGTGGATTGAAACATGCCGCACCTCCGTTGAAGAGAAGGGGTTAGGGTCGCCCCCCGCGCGGGGGCGTGGATTGAAACCTGAGCGTCGGCGCGGACCAGGTGGACCTCAGCGGTCGCCCCCCGCGCGGGGGCGTGGATTGAAACTACACCAACGATCCGCACCGCGACGGGCTCGTGGGTCGCCCCCCGCGCGGGGGCGTGGATTGAAACCCGGCGGCAAGCGCTGCGGATGAGAACGACGGCGGTCGCCCCCCGCGCGGGGGCGTGGATTGAAACAAGAAGGTCCAGGCGGCGGCCGGGCTCACCAACGGTCGCCCCCCGCGCGGGGGCGTGGATTGAAACTCGGGTTTGGTAGCCGAAGAACAGCCGGCATCATCGTCGCCCCCCGCGCGGGGGCGTGGATTGAAACACCGCAGCACCGCCGCCAGCAAAAGGCCGTCCAGTCGCCCCCCGCGCGGGGGCGTGGATTGAAACACGATTCTTGCTGGTATTGGAGGTATGTACGTCCGTCGCCCCCCGCGCGGGGGCGTGGATTGAAACCCATCGCCTCGGCTAGCCCCAGTACGTAGCCCGCGTCGCCCCCCGCGCGGGGGCGTGGATTGAAACGCGAGGGTAAGAGTCGGGCCCGGTGGGGCCAGAGGTCGCCCCCCGCGCGGGGGCGTGGATTGAAACCCTGTTCGAGTTGGGCCTGCTTGGCAGATGCGATAGTCGCCCCCCGCGCGGGGGCGTGGATTGAAACAAGCATCTGCAGCACGTCAAACGGAACCTCTCTAGTCGCCCCCCGCGCGGGGGCGTGGATTGAAACGCGAGCTCGGTATAGGGCCATGGGACCTCCTCCTGGTCGCCCCCCGCGCGGGGGCGTGGATTGAAACCAATGTATCGGACAATGTATCGGATCAGTGTCGGTCGCCCCCCGCGCGGGGGCGTGGATTGAAACGGCCGGATCAAGATCGGGAGGGAAGAACCGGTCGTCGCCCCCCGCGCGGGGGCGTGGATTGAAACGGTTGATCATGAGGGCGACCGGGGCGATAGTCTTGTCGCCCCCCGCGCGGGGGCGTGGATTGAAACCTTTGCGGCACCAAACGGCCCCATGCCAAGGGTGTCGCCCCCCGCGCGGGGGCGTGGATTGAAACACGCATCATGCGGCGCCAGGTTTCGCTAGCGAACGTCGCCCCCCGCGCGGGGGCGTGGATTGAAACCTCACCCGCGTGCTGGAGGAGGCCGACGCCAAGGCCGTCGCCCCCCGCGCGGGGGCGTGGATTGAAACGAGACACGAAGACCGGTGAACCCCGGAGGGTGCCGTCGCCCCCCGCGCGGGGGCGTGGATTGAAACGCCGCGTCGGTCATGGCTCGCCCTCCGCGAGCCCCGTCGCCCCCCGCGCGGGGGCGTGGATTGAAACTGCAGCGCCCGGCGGTAGTAGGCGTCGGCCAGCTCGTCGCCCCCCGCGCGGGGGCGTGGATTGAAACCGCCTGAGCCGCACCCCGTACCTGCGCGGGGTGATGGTCGCCCCCCGCGCGGGGGCGTGGATTGAAACGAGGCGGTCGGGTTGACGTACACGCGGCCGGCGGCGTCGCCCCCCGCGCGGGGGCGTGGATTGAAACGGCCCAGGTCACTCCTCTAGAGTCCCCACAGCCGCGTCGCCCCCCGCGCGGGGGCGTGGATTGAAACTCGGCGAAGGGCAGGGACTCCTGCCGGTCGCGGGTCGCCCCCCGCGCGGGGGCGTGGATTGAAACCAAACAGCCCCGACGAGTCCTGGGCTTGGCGGGAGTCGCCCCCCGCGCGGGGGCGTGGATTGAAACTACCGGGTGTTCTCCGGGCAGGCCACGCCCGAGATGTCGCCCCCCGCGCGGGGGCGTGGATTGAAACGGTGCGACTTCCCAAACGGGGCCCGGGTGCAGCGTCGCCCCCCGCGCGGGGGCGTGGATTGAAACCTCGCGGGTCAGATCCCGCCCTTCATCCCGGGCGTCGCCCCCCGCGCGGGGGCGTGGATTGAAACTCGATCTCGATGATCTTCGCGTCCAGGTCCTGGGTCGCCCCCCGCGCGGGGGCGTGGATTGAAACGGAGGCAGGAGGTCGTCACTCCCCTCGCCCGAGGTCGCCCCCCGCGCGGGGGCGTGGATTGAAACTCCCAGTCGTAGGCGGTCGGGGTTGCCGGCGGCTCGTCGCCCCCCGCGCGGGGGCGTGGATTGAAACGGTACTTCGCCGTGGGTTGGAAGCCAAAGCCGGGTCGCCCCCCGCGCGGGGGCGTGGATTGAAACTACCGGGTGTTCTCCGGGCAGGCCACGCCCGAGAGTCGCCCCCCGCGCGGGGGCGTGGATTGAAACAGAATCAGGAGAGAGACGATGGCAGAGGGAGTGCGTCGCCCCCCGCGCGGGGGCGTGGATTGAAACGTCACGCCGCATGCGGTGCAGCGGTACCGGGAGAGTCGCCCCCCGCGCGGGGGCGTGGATTGAAACCCGCCCGACCCCGACGACCTCACGGCCTACCGGAGTCGCCCCCCGCGCGGGGGCGTGGATTGAAACCCATCCGTGGCGCCGACCGCTCACGCGCCCTGGGTCGCCCCCCGCGCGGGGGCGTGGATTGAAACGGCTGGCCTACCGGCATCTGGCCCGGCAGGGGATGTCGCCCCCCGCGCGGGGGCGTGGATTGAAACCCTCATTCTTAGGGCGGTCAGCGTGTACATCGTCGTCGCCCCCCGCGCGGGGGCGTGGATTGAAACTCTCTCTGCCGTCGCCGTCGCAACTCAAGCGGCGTCGCCCCCCGCGCGGGGGCGTGGATTGAAACGCGTTCCAGCCCCACTCGATCTCGTCGTCGCCGCGTCGCCCCCCGCGCGGGGGCGTGGATTGAAACAGGATGGGCGGATCCTCGACCTGGCCCCCTCCGGGTCGCCCCCCGCGCGGGGGCGTGGATTGAAACCGGCGGCTCAAAGAGGGAGAGACAGCCGTGGTGTACGTCGCCCCCCGCGCGGGGGCGTGGATTGAAACTGCGACATGGCTACGTCTCCTCAGAAGGTCTTGGTGTCGCCCCCCGCGCGGGGGCGTGGATTGAAACCCCAGCTGCACGCACCGCTCATCGGTGTGATCGGTCGCCCCCCGCGCGGGGGCGTGGATTGAAACCACTCGGAGCTGGCCGCCCTGGTCGGCCAGCCCGTCGCCCCCCGCGCGGGGGCGTGGATTGAAACTCCCACGCGGTGAAGAAGTCGGTATGCCGGGTGCGGTCGCCCCCCGCGCGGGGGCGTGGATTGAAACGGCGAGCGGACAAGCGGGGCCCGGTGGCTGGCCGTCGCCCCCCGCGCGGGGGCGTGGATTGAAACGGGACCTGGGGGCCCGGCTGTACCGGGCGGCCAAGGTCGCCCCCCGCGCGGGGGCGTGGATTGAAACCTGGGTCGGCCCCCAACCCGGGATGCCCTCAGAACGTCGCCCCCCGCGCGGGGGCGTGGATTGAAACTGGGCGGCCCCACATACGGGAAGGGGATCAAAAGAGTCGCCCCCCGCGCGGGGGCGTGGATTGAAACCCCGGTAGATGGGTGGTTTGATTGTGAAGGAAGGTCGCCCCCCGCGCGGGGGCGTGGATTGAAACTGGGACCTGGGGGCCCGGCTGTACCGGGCGGCCAGTCGCCCCCCGCGCGGGGGCGTGGATTGAAACTGGGCGGCCCCACATACGGGAAGGGGATCAAAAGAGTCGCCCCCCGCGCGGGGGCGTGGATTGAAACTAACGGAAAGAGTGGTCAATAGGGGTTGTATGGACGTCGCCCCCCGCGCGGGGGCGTGGATTGAAACGGACCGGAGCTGGCGGCTCCGGCCCCTGCCAAGGCGTCGCCCCCCGCGCGGGGGCGTGGATTGAAACTTTCATGTTGCACCTCCGATTGATGGATGAGAGAAGTCGCCCCCCGCGCGGGGGCGTGGATTGAAACGTCACGCCGCATGCGGTGCAGCGGTACCGGGAGAGGTCGCCCCCCGCGCGGGGGCGTGGATTGAAACAATCTGTGGTGGCTACCGCCACCGCCTGTTCCTGTCGCCCCCCGCGCGGGGGCGTGGATTGAAACTTGATCGGATCGGCGGTCAAGATCGGCTCCACCCTGGTCGCCCCCCGCGCGGGGGCGTGGATTGAAACCCGGTGATTGGGTGGTTTGATTGTGAAGGAAGGTGTCGCCCCCCGCGCGGGGGCGTGGATTGAAACCCCGGTGATTGGGTGGTTTGATTGTGAAGGAAGGTGTCGCCCCCCGCGCGGGGGCGTGGATTGAAACTCCGAACCCAGCCACCGAGCCGGCCGCTTCAGGTGTCGCCCCCCGCGCGGGGGCGTGGATTGAAACGGCCAACGGGAGAGACGGGCAGGGTGGTCTTGGAGTCGCCCCCCGCGCGGGGGCGTGGATTGAAACTCCGAACCCAGCCACCGAGCCGGCCGCTTCAGGGTCGCCCCCCGCGCGGGGGCGTGGATTGAAACATCATCGGAGGTGTGATCATGAAAGAACTGAGACGGTCGCCCCCCGCGCGGGGGCGTGGATTGAAACGGGCCGGAACTGACGGCTCCGGCCCCTGCCAAGGTCGCCCCCCGCGCGGGGGCGTGGATTGAAACGGGCCGGAACTGACGGCTCCGGCCCCTGCCAAGGGTCGCCCCCCGCGCGGGGGCGTGGATTGAAACTGGGATATTGGGGCCCGGCTCTATCGGGCCTCCAAGGTCGCCCCCCGCGCGGGGGCGTGGATTGAAACCCCCATCATCGGAACTGGGGGTTGTCGGTCCCCCGTCGCCCCCCGCGCGGGGGCGTGGATTGAAACCCCCACCCGACAGACTGTCAGGTGGTACTCCTGCTGTCGCCCCCCGCGCGGGGGCGTGGATTGAAACGGCTAGATGGACTTCCCGGGAAGCCCTTGGCTACCAGTCGCCCCCCGCGCGGGGGCGTGGATTGAAACTGGGACCTGGGAGCCCGGTTACTCCGGGCTTCCAGGTCGCCCCCCGCGCGGGGGCGTGGATTGAAACTACCGCTGTATTTGGGGGGAGCACCACCCAACACCGTCGCCCCCCGCGCGGGGGCGTGGATTGAAACAACCCCCCGTACCGACCAACCCTGGAAGCCCGGAGTCGCCCCCCGCGCGGGGGCGTGGATTGAAACGCGATGCCGAGATCGAGCGCGAGCGCCTGGCCGACGTCGCCCCCCGCGCGGGGGCGTGGATTGAAACGACCATGGCCGCCCACGACATGGAGCGCACCCTGGTCGCCCCCCGCGCGGGGGCGTGGATTGAAACCTCGCCTACTCGGGCAGCGAGACCGACTCCGACCCGTCGCCCCCCGCGCGGGGGCGTGGATTGAAACCCGGTGATTGGGTGGTTTGATTGTGAAGGAATGTGTCGCCCCCCGCGCGGGGGCGTGGATTGAAACAACCAACGGAGGTGAAAGGTGAAGGAACTGCGGAGGTCGCCCCCCGCGCGGGGGCGTGGATTGAAACCTCATCGGAGGTGGAGCATGAACAGGAAGCAGAGAGTCGCCCCCCGCGCGGGGGCGTGGATTGAAACATCGGTTTGGGCCGGAATTGACGGCCCAAACCCCGTCGCCCCCCGCGCGGGGGCGTGGATTGAAACCAAGTACTGGACCCTACGGGTGTGGGACCCGGACCCGTCGCCCCCCGCGCGGGGGCGTGGATTGAAACGGCCAACGGGAGAGACGGGCAGGGTGGTCTTGGAGTGGTCGCCCCCCGCGCGGGGGCGTGGATTGAAACCTCCGGGGTCTGGTACCCCAGAGCCTCCTGGGCTGGTCGCCCCCCGCGCGGGGGCGTGGATTGAAACACCTCCGTTGGTTGAAGAGAAGGGGAAGGGGTTCAGTCGCCCCCCGCGCGGGGGCGTGGATTGAAACTGGGACCTGGGAGCCCGGTTACTCCGGGCTTCCGTCGCCCCCCGCGCGGGGGCGTGGATTGAAACCCGAATCGCTACTTCCCATCCGGCTACTGGGCCGACCGTCGCCCCCCGCGCGGGGGCGTGGATTGAAACACACGATCACCAGGGCATCCGCATAGACCGCGTTCGTCGCCCCCCGCGCGGGGGCGTGGATTGAAACCCCGTGGTGCTGAGGGCCTGAGCCATGGCCAAGCCCGTCGCCCCCCGCGCGGGGGCGTGGATTGAAACCTGAAGGCCGTGTTCTCGGCCCTGGGCGGCGGTGAGTCGCCCCCCGCGCGGGGGCGTGGATTGAAACTCGGTGCTCTGCGGCCACCGGGGCCGTGAGGAGGTCGCCCCCCGCGCGGGGGCGTGGATTGAAACGGGGCCTACGGGGCCCAACTCGCCTGGCGGGTGGTCGCCCCCCGCGCGGGGGCGTGGATTGAAACCAAGAGCTCAGAGACCGATGGGCGGGATAGCACCGTCGCCCCCCGCGCGGGGGCGTGGATTGAAACCCGGTGAAGATCTCCCATCCTGGGCCCGTATCCGGGTCGCCCCCCGCGCGGGGGCGTGGATTGAAACCCCGCCGTACCGTCACCCGAGCCGAGCTGGTAGGTCGCCCCCCGCGCGGGGGCGTGGATTGAAACGGGGAGGCCGGCGACCGGGCCCGGCAGATCCTCGAGTCGCCCCCCGCGCGGGGGCGTGGATTGAAACCGACCACCGGGATTAGGCTACCGATCAGCGCGCGTCGCCCCCCGCGCGGGGGCGTGGATTGAAACAGATGCACGAACCAGGGGGTGTGCGTGCCCATCGTCGCCCCCCGCGCGGGGGCGTGGATTGAAACCCCAGCACGCCGAAGGTGATCGCCTCGGCAACGGGTCGCCCCCCGCGCGGGGGCGTGGATTGAAACCCCGAGCGCGACTGGGCCTCGGAGGTCAGCGAGGCCGGTCGCCCCCCGCGCGGGGGCGTGGATTGAAACACCAGGGCGGCTCCCTCCGAGTCGAACGCCTTGGTCGCCCCCCGCGCGGGGGCGTGGATTGAAACCGCAGCGCATCTCGCACACCGGCAGCACCCGGATCGTCGCCCCCCGCGCGGGGGCGTGGATTGAAACATCGACTCGACCACCTGGCAGCAGGCCGAACGGGGTCGCCCCCCGCGCGGGGGCGTGGATTGAAACTCCAGGAGGGCCTGGCGGAAGGCGTCCACACCGCGTCGCCCCCCGCGCGGGGGCGTGGATTGAAACTTCCTGGCCGATGTCGCGGTCCGGCATCCGGAGAGGTCGCCCCCCGCGCGGGGGCGTGGATTGAAACTTGGTGCGCTCCCCCGGGATGGTCCACCACTCGCCCGTCGCCCCCCGCGCGGGGGCGTGGATTGAAACACGCCCTCGGAGTCGGAGGAGTACGAGGGCGAGGGTCGCCCCCCGCGCGGGGGCGTGGATTGAAACGTCGCGGCCACGAGTGAGACGGAAGCCCTCGGCATGTCGCCCCCCGCGCGGGGGCGTGGATTGAAACGAGTCCTGCTCAAAATCTGGATCAACGCCAGAAACGTCGCCCCCCGCGCGGGGGCGTGGATTGAAACCGGTACATCGTGTCCGACGATCGGGGGATGAGATGCGTCGCCCCCCGCGCGGGGGCGTGGATTGAAACGTGGTCACCTACCCGGTCCGGCCGCCGGGGAAGGCCGTCGCCCCCCGCGCGGGGGCGTGGATTGAAACTTGGGTCGGCCCCCAACCCGGAGTTCCTTGCAAGTCGCCCCCCGCGCGGGGGCGTGGATTGAAACTCCATACAACCCCTATTGACCACTCTTTCCGTTAAGTCGCCCCCCGCGCGGGGGCGTGGATTGAAACTGGGACCTGGGGGCCCGGCTGTACCGGGCGGCCAAGTCGCCCCCCGCGCGGGGGCGTGGATTGAAACCCGTTGCCGGAAGGTCTGGTAGCCCAAAACCTCGTCGCCCCCCGCGCGGGGGCGTGGATTGAAACATCCTACCGGCCCGATGATCCGGCCCCTAATCCGTCGCCCCCCGCGCGGGGGCGTGGATTGAAACCCTTGGCAGGGGCCTTAGCCGTGGGCTTGGGCTTGCGTCGCCCCCCGCGCGGGGGCGTGGATTGAAACATCCTACCGGCCCGATGATCCGGCCCCTAATCCACGTCGCCCCCCGCGCGGGGGCGTGGATTGAAACACAAGCTCAAGCTGTGAACTGTTTCACAAAGCAGCGGTCGCCCCCCGCGCGGGGGCGTGGATTGAAACTGGACCTGGGCACGGGGTCGACGGCCCTGCAGCAGTCGCCCCCCGCGCGGGGGCGTGGATTGAAACTTGTCCCTCGAGCGCCTCCTTGACGACTTCAAGGTCGCCCCCCGCGCGGGGGCGTGGATTGAAACGTAATCTTGAAGAAACGCTTCGCGGTCAAGTGGGGTCGCCCCCCGCGCGGGGGCGTGGATTGAAACCCTATCGAATAGTCACCTTTTGCCCCGAACCAAGTCGCCCCCCGCGCGGGGGCGTGGATTGAAACAAACCCTTTTCCCAGACCTTGCTCCATCGCAGTTGTCGCCCCCCGCGCGGGGGCGTGGATTGAAACCGATTCGTCCCAGTAAAAGACTCCACCTCCCCCGGTCGCCCCCCGCGCGGGGGCGTGGATTGAAACCGGGACGAGTCGGCGGCCACGAGAGCGACCGACGCGTCGCCCCCCGCGCGGGGGCGTGGATTGAAACGTTGACCTCGGTCGTGCGGTCGAAGATCGTGAAGGTCGCCCCCCGCGCGGGGGCGTGGATTGAAACGGGACGGTCATCGTCACCGGGGTGGAAATCGCCGTCGCCCCCCGCGCGGGGGCGTGGATTGAAACTCCTTGTTCATGGTTTCGGCCTCCGCGGGCAGGGTCGCCCCCCGCGCGGGGGCGTGGATTGAAACGACGCCCGGGCCCCCGACACGAACCCGAGTCCGAGTCGCCCCCCGCGCGGGGGCGTGGATTGAAACGTCGAGGGTCCCGAGGAGCACGTCCCCACAGATGGTCGCCCCCCGCGCGGGGGCGTGGATTGAAACGCCTCCGAGGCCCTCGTCACCGCGGGCGTGCAAGGTCGCCCCCCGCGCGGGGGCGTGGATTGAAACACGTCCCTGGGGACCGGTGACCCGTCCGACCCCAAGTCGCCCCCCGCGCGGGGGCGTGGATTGAAACCGGAAGGGGTATATCGTGAACCGAATCGACGAACACGTCGCCCCCCGCGCGGGGGCGTGGATTGAAACCGTTTTTCAAGGCCGACCTGCCCCCCGAACGACCGTCGCCCCCCGCGCGGGGGCGTGGATTGAAACTTCCAAGCCCGGCGATCGTGGCGTCCTTGGCCGTCGCCCCCCGCGCGGGGGCGTGGATTGAAACCACACCTTGCGACACTCGTTCATCTCCCACCTCGGTCGCCCCCCGCGCGGGGGCGTGGATTGAAACGACACGGACGACCAGCTCCTCTACCGCTACAACGGGTCGCCCCCCGCGCGGGGGCGTGGATTGAAACGCCTGGGAGATCTACCGGGCGCCGTCCGTGGACGTCGCCCCCCGCGCGGGGGCGTGGATTGAAACCCGCGCCCATCGGTCGCACACGATGAGGCAGGTGTCCGTCGCCCCCCGCGCGGGGGCGTGGATTGAAACGCCACGGGCGACGTGGCCCTGGTGCGGCTGCGCGTCGCCCCCCGCGCGGGGGCGTGGATTGAAACCGCTTCCTCCTGAACAGACCCGTGGCCCACATCAGGTCGCCCCCCGCGCGGGGGCGTGGATTGAAACTGATCGATCCCGGCCACGGAGGCGAAGATCCCGGTCGCCCCCCGCGCGGGGGCGTGGATTGAAACTTGGCGCCGTCCTGCCCGCTCATCACGATGAGGTCGCCCCCCGCGCGGGGGCGTGGATTGAAACAGCATAATCGAATTCGTCTTTTTGAAGCTTGCTTTGGTCGCCCCCCGCGCGGGGGCGTGGATTGAAACAGGAGGAAGCGAAACGATGGCGCACGGACTCATTGTCGCCCCCCGCGCGGGGGCGTGGATTGAAACCGATCCGTCCCAGTAAAAGACTCCACCTCCCCCGGTCGCCCCCCGCGCGGGGGCGTGGATTGAAACGGTCGTAACCGTCCCTGCCGGGTCGTCGGTCGCCGTCGCCCCCCGCGCGGGGGCGTGGATTGAAACCAGCACGTGGATCGCCTGGGCCTCTGGGGTGCGCCGGTCGCCCCCCGCGCGGGGGCGTGGATTGAAACTTCGGCGTGTGGGCCCCTGGGGAGCCGTGGCACATGTCGCCCCCCGCGCGGGGGCGTGGATTGAAACTGGAGCATCCCCACGAGACCGGTCAAAAGTCCCATGTCGCCCCCCGCGCGGGGGCGTGGATTGAAACCGCCGGTGGTTGTGTGGGGCGGTCTGGCGGCGCGTCGCCCCCCGCGCGGGGGCGTGGATTGAAACGACTCCTTCTCCAACGTCAAGGGCAAGGCCAGTGTCGCCCCCCGCGCGGGGGCGTGGATTGAAACGGGAACCGCTCCTCGTCCGAATCCGCCTCGTCCGTCGCCCCCCGCGCGGGGGCGTGGATTGAAACCTCAAGCGGCTCGACGGCGGCGGCAAGCCCAAGGAGTCGCCCCCCGCGCGGGGGCGTGGATTGAAACTGGCGTCAAGGTTTAGTCTAGGCAAACTCTTGGGATGTCGCCCCCCGCGCGGGGGCGTGGATTGAAACCACCTGCCGGCCTGGTGCTCCAAGTTCGTACCGCGTCGCCCCCCGCGCGGGGGCGTGGATTGAAACAACGAGGCCTCGCGTGCGCTGGAGGAGGCCCGGGCCGTCGCCCCCCGCGCGGGGGCGTGGATTGAAACACGAGTTCGGTCATCGTGGCGCTAGCGTCGTCCTTGTCGCCCCCCGCGCGGGGGCGTGGATTGAAACCCACGGTCGGTGCACCGCTCGGCCGGGTCGGTGGTCGCCCCCCGCGCGGGGGCGTGGATTGAAACGTGGCGAAGGACGTGTGCGACGCGCTTGGAATCGTCGCCCCCCGCGCGGGGGCGTGGATTGAAACGACCTGGGTGTGGCGGCAGCGGTGATCAAGGAGGGTCGCCCCCCGCGCGGGGGCGTGGATTGAAACTCGTTGCCGGCGGTGCCGTCGCCCGAGCCGAGCGTCGCCCCCCGCGCGGGGGCGTGGATTGAAACACCAACGAATGGAGGTAGGAACATGAAACTACGGTCGCCCCCCGCGCGGGGGCGTGGATTGAAACATCGCCGCAACCGTGGGTCTGATCGCGCTGGTGTGTCGCCCCCCGCGCGGGGGCGTGGATTGAAACACTGATACGATAGCGCGCACGCTAGTTGCGCCTGCTGTCGCCCCCCGCGCGGGGGCGTGGATTGAAACATCGCCCACGCGGCCGAGGGCACCGCGGCCCGCGGTCGCCCCCCGCGCGGGGGCGTGGATTGAAACCCGCACCCCATGTGTGCGGACAACCCAATCAACGTCGCCCCCCGCGCGGGGGCGTGGATTGAAACTCGATGTCGGCCCTCAATGAGCAACTGGACCGGCTGTCGCCCCCCGCGCGGGGGCGTGGATTGAAACTACTGGGATGAGACCGAGCCGAAGTCGAACCACGTCGCCCCCCGCGCGGGGGCGTGGATTGAAACTACTGGGATGAGACCGAGCCGAAGTCGAACCACGTCGCCCCCCGCGCGGGGGCGTGGATTGAAACAACAGCTATCCATACAGCGGCACGACAAGGGACGCCGGTCGCCCCCCGCGCGGGGGCGTGGATTGAAACACCATGCAAGACGGGAGGAATCACGGATGAGTCACGTCGCCCCCCGCGCGGGGGCGTGGATTGAAACCATTTCGGCGCTTTTAGCCGAAACGCCGGATTCGGTCGCCCCCCGCGCGGGGGCGTGGATTGAAACTGTGCCTCGGGCTGATCTTAACGCTCTGTATCAGTCGCCCCCCGCGCGGGGGCGTGGATTGAAACCTTTGACGGCGAATGTGACAACCCTATCCTACTGTCGCCCCCCGCGCGGGGGCGTGGATTGAAACGAATAAGACTTGACGTTTGCATCGAAGAGCGGTCCGTCGCCCCCCGCGCGGGGGCGTGGATTGAAACGGACCGGTTGCCCCAGATGGTGGAGCGCATCACCGAGGTCGCCCCCCGCGCGGGGGCGTGGATTGAAACCGGTGTAAGGGTAGCAATTGAACTCGCACCCGTAGGTCGCCCCCCGCGCGGGGGCGTGGATTGAAACTGCATCGTCGCTCATGTCAAGGCTGCCGCCCCCGTCGCCCCCCGCGCGGGGGCGTGGATTGAAACTGGAGCAACCCCACGAGACCGGTCAAAAGTCCCAGTCGCCCCCCGCGCGGGGGCGTGGATTGAAACGATTTCGGTCACTAGGTATTGCTTGTACCGCTTGTCGCCCCCCGCGCGGGGGCGTGGATTGAAACGGGCGCTACGCGAGCCTCCACGAGGGGTACGGGCTGGTCGCCCCCCGCGCGGGGGCGTGGATTGAAACGAGCTGATATTTGTCCACCTCAATCCAGTCCCCTAGTCGCCCCCCGCGCGGGGGCGTGGATTGAAACCGGAGGACGGCGAGATCCTGGTGCTCCTGGTGGAGGTCGCCCCCCGCGCGGGGGCGTGGATTGAAACTTGTTGTGGGGCTGGATCTCGGTCGGCTTGGGGATGTCGCCCCCCGCGCGGGGGCGTGGATTGAAACGCGGCCCGCCCATAGCCATCGCCACGTGTGGGGTGTCGCCCCCCGCGCGGGGGCGTGGATTGAAACCGATTGGTCCTTGCCATCGTGTCCCTCCTGTGTGTCGCCCCCCGCGCGGGGGCGTGGATTGAAACACGAGGAGGTGACGGAATGCGATGCCGGTACTGGGTCGCCCCCCGCGCGGGGGCGTGGATTGAAACGGGTGGATCGCATGGCTGTACTTCACGAGGAGGTGTCGCCCCCCGCGCGGGGGCGTGGATTGAAACGTCCGTGGGTTACTGCCCCTGGAGGTATTGGAGGGTCGCCCCCCGCGCGGGGGCGTGGATTGAAACACGGCAGTCCGGAAAGGAGGCAGGGGTGCAGGAGCGGTCGCCCCCCGCGCGGGGGCGTGGATTGAAACACTCCCCAACGACCGGCCTCTGGTCCCTGGCCGGTCGCCCCCCGCGCGGGGGCGTGGATTGAAACACACGCAAAGACGACGCCAAGGACGAAAACCTGCGGTCGCCCCCCGCGCGGGGGCGTGGATTGAAACGGGCCGTGGCCATCGTGGAAAGCGGCGAAAACCCCCGGTCGCCCCCCGCGCGGGGGCGTGGATTGAAACCGCAACGCGGATGCGATCTTGACAAGACGGTGCGGTCGCCCCCCGCGCGGGGGCGTGGATTGAAACTGATCTTACTGCGGAGGTGACCCGTGGGCCTGTTGTCGCCCCCCGCGCGGGGGCGTGGATTGAAACGTCGGCAAGGTGCCGTAGGTGTCCCCGTACGCGGCGTCGCCCCCCGCGCGGGGGCGTGGATTGAAACGATGTGCTTGACGTGCTCAAGCAAAAAGCGAAGGTCGCCCCCCGCGCGGGGGCGTGGATTGAAACTAGTCTTTGGCATGTTACCCTCCCGTGGCAAGCGTCGCCCCCCGCGCGGGGGCGTGGATTGAAACAACCATTCGAGCCCCCGCAGCGTAGTCCGAACGAAGGTCGCCCCCCGCGCGGGGGCGTGGATTGAAACTGCTCACGTACTCCGGCGCGACCCTGGCCGACCTGTCGCCCCCCGCGCGGGGGCGTGGATTGAAACCCGCGCAGCGCGCTACGATTCGCGCGCCCGGGTCGTCGCCCCCCGCGCGGGGGCGTGGATTGAAACTGCAGAATGATCCGGTTGATCAGGTCGCCCAGGGGCGTCGCCCCCCGCGCGGGGGCGTGGATTGAAACTGCTCACGTACTCCGGCGCGACCCTGGCCGACCTGTCGCCCCCCGCGCGGGGGCGTGGATTGAAACCGTGGCGGGTCCTGGTTGGCACGTGTACCAGACGTCGCCCCCCGCGCGGGGGCGTGGATTGAAACATCCTTATTCACGGTTTCGGCCTCCTCGGGCAGGTCGCCCCCCGCGCGGGGGCGTGGATTGAAACTGGCCGTCAACTACTCCGGTGCCCTGCAGAATCGTCGCCCCCCGCGCGGGGGCGTGGATTGAAACTCTAATTCAATTGGGTCTTCTGCACCAATTGGATTGTCGCCCCCCGCGCGGGGGCGTGGATTGAAACCTACGACAATTCGAGCAGTCGGCCCTTGGTGGGCGTCGCCCCCCGCGCGGGGGCGTGGATTGAAACCTTGCCCTTGGCCTTGGCAGGGGCCGGAGCCGCCAGTCGCCCCCCGCGCGGGGGCGTGGATTGAAACATCCTACCGGCCCGATGATCCGGCCCCTAGTCCAGTCGCCCCCCGCGCGGGGGCGTGGATTGAAACCCCGGCCCGCAAGCTGGGGGGCGAGCTGGTGTCGGTCGCCCCCCGCGCGGGGGCGTGGATTGAAACGAGGCCATGCGGGAGCAGGGCGAGGCGCGGGAGCAGGTCGCCCCCCGCGCGGGGGCGTGGATTGAAACCGCGACATGGACCGGCCCAAGGGGCTGCCGGCGCTGTCGCCCCCCGCGCGGGGGCGTGGATTGAAACCGTCCGGTTGGGGCCGTTGCAGTTAGGCCGTGGGGGTCGCCCCCCGCGCGGGGGCGTGGATTGAAACCTTGCAAGGCCGGCCTGTTTTGGGATGGGACAAGTCGCCCCCCGCGCGGGGGCGTGGATTGAAACCCGTTTGAGCCTTGGTAAACCGCCTCTTCCGTTGTCGCCCCCCGCGCGGGGGCGTGGATTGAAACCCCCCGGACCCCGACGACCTCACGGCCTACCGGAGTCGCCCCCCGCGCGGGGGCGTGGATTGAAACAGGGGCGAGCTCGCAGCCCTCGCATTGGCTGTCGGTCGCCCCCCGCGCGGGGGCGTGGATTGAAACGCCGGCCGCGACGTGACGGGCCGCGCCAAGGCCAAGTCGCCCCCCGCGCGGGGGCGTGGATTGAAACCCCGGCCCGCAAGCTGGGGGGCGAGCTGGTGTCGGTCGCCCCCCGCGCGGGGGCGTGGATTGAAACGCTCGCACAGCGTCCGCCACACCCCGGGCGCGGCCTGTCGCCCCCCGCGCGGGGGCGTGGATTGAAACCTACGACAATTCGAGCAGTCGGCCCTTGGTGGGCGTCGCCCCCCGCGCGGGGGCGTGGATTGAAACTGGGACCTCGGGGCTCGGCTCTACCGGGCCTCAGTCGCCCCCCGCGCGGGGGCGTGGATTGAAACGAAGGAAAAAGTGGTCAATAGGGGTTGCATGGAGTCGCCCCCCGCGCGGGGGCGTGGATTGAAACCTTGCCCTTGGCCTTGGCAGGGGCCGGAGCCGCCAGTCGCCCCCCGCGCGGGGGCGTGGATTGAAACATCCTACCGGCCCGATGATCCGGCCCCTAGTCCAGTCGCCCCCCGCGCGGGGGCGTGGATTGAAACCCCGGCCCGCAAGCTGGGGGGCGAGCTGGTGTCGGTCGCCCCCCGCGCGGGGGCGTGGATTGAAACGAGGCCATGCGGGAGCAGGGCGAGGCGCGGGAGCAGGTCGCCCCCCGCGCGGGGGCGTGGATTGAAACCGCGACATGGACCGGCCCAAGGGGCTGCCGGCGCTGTCGCCCCCCGCGCGGGGGCGTGGATTGAAACCGTCCGGTTGGGGCCGTTGCAGTTAGGCCGTGGGGGTCGCCCCCCGCGCGGGGGCGTGGATTGAAACCTTGCAAGGCCGGCCTGTTTTGGGATGGGACAAGTCGCCCCCCGCGCGGGGGCGTGGATTGAAACCCGTTTGAGCCTTGGTAAACCGCCTCTTCCGTTGTCGCCCCCCGCGCGGGGGCGTGGATTGAAACCCCCCGGACCCCGACGACCTCACGGCCTACCGGAGTCGCCCCCCGCGCGGGGGCGTGGATTGAAACAGGGGCGAGCTCGCAGCCCTCGCATTGGCTGTCGGTCGCCCCCCGCGCGGGGGCGTGGATTGAAACGCCGGCCGCGACGTGACGGGCCGCGCCAAGGCCAAGTCGCCCCCCGCGCGGGGGCGTGGATTGAAACCCCGGCCCGCAAGCTGGGGGGCGAGCTGGTGTCGGTCGCCCCCCGCGCGGGGGCGTGGATTGAAACGCTCGCACAGCGTCCGCCACACCCCGGGCGCGGCCTGTCGCCCCCCGCGCGGGGGCGTGGATTGAAACTCCAATTCAATTGGGTCTCCTGTGTCAGTTGGATGTTGTGTATTCCGCTGAAAGTGAACACCGAATCCGGGCAAGCCGAACGGTAGCGGCGCGAAGCGACGCTGGGGTGGATGAGCATAGCGTCAAGTGTTCATCATGGCCAGGGGAGAGCGGGTTTTGCGCTGGG
>Ga0256830_1001197_pt1 | contig 18642 bp, 16 predicted proteins | sample 128326metaG_FD_190537 | JGI IMG/M metagenome (GOLD analysis project Ga0256830, IMG submission 190537) | Hydrothermal vent microbial communities from Lau Basin, Pacific Ocean - 128-326 | ecosystem: Environmental > Aquatic > Marine > Hydrothermal vents | place: Pacific Ocean: Lau Basin | collected... | reverse complement strand
CACACCTTCTCCAACCGCTTCCCGCCGCTGAGCCTGGCGCGCAACCTCGGCCTGGTCGCCACCGACCTGCTGCCGCCGCTCAAGCACGCCCTGGCGCGCAACGCCATGGGCCTCAGTGGCCGGCTGCCGCGGCTGGCTCGGGGGTTGCCGCTGTGAAAACCCGTCACCACAGAAGCGCAGAGCACACAGAGTCATTCACACTTGTGACACCGCCCAGCGGTGTAACGAGAAAAAAATCTCACCACAGAGGCACGGAGTGCACAGAGGAAAAAATTTCTTTCACTCCGTCATGTCTGCGAAAACGGAAATCCATGCATCATAGAGCGAAGAACCAGGACTCCCGATCCCCGCTGCGTTTCATTCGGAATGATGGACAAATCCTGAATTTCTCCGTGCCTCCGTGCCTCTGTGGTGAAAAAAGGCCCATCCCACGGCTTGTGACACCGCTCAGCGGTGTCACAGGCCCTGTGGCGCTCAGCGCCACGTCAGCCATGGCGGATGATTCCAGCACGCGCGTAACACCGCAGAGCGGTGTTACGAGAAAAAAGCTTTTTAATTTCTTTTCTTTGCGCCCTCTGCGTCTTTGCGCCTTTGCGTTGAATCGGCGGGGCCTGGTCGTAAGAAAATAAGGCCCATCTCATGAAAACCTCAAACTACGACATCGTCATCATCGGCGGCGGCATGGTCGGCGCCAGCCTGGCCTGCGCGCTGGCCGACAGCACCCTGTCCATCGCCGTCGTCGAGGGCCGTGAGCCGCCTGCTGACTGGCCCACCGACAGCTTCGACATCCGCGTCAGCGCCATCACCCGCGCCTCGGAGAACCTGTTCCGCCGCCTCGGTGCCTGGGAGGAGATGATCGCCCTGCGCGTGCAGCCCTACCAGGCCATGGAGGTGTGGGACGCCACCGGCTCCGGCCACATCCACTTCGACGCCGCCGAGCTGGGCGAGCCCAACCTCGGCCACATCATCGAGAACCGCGTCATTACCCGCGCCCTGCTCGGACAACTGCGCCGCCACGACAACATCGACTACCACTGCCCGGCCACGCCCAAGCGCCTGCTGTTGCGCAGCGGCCAGGCCCAACTGCAAATGGAGGACGGCCGTCTGCTGCAGGGCAAGCTGGTGGTCGGCGCCGACGGCGCCCACTCCTGGCTGCGCCATCAGGCCGGCATCGAAGTGGATGAGCGCCCATACCGGCAGACCGCCGTGGTCACCACGGTGCAGACCGAGCATCCTCACCAGGACACCGCCTGGCAGCGCTTCCTGCCCACGGGCCCGCTGGCCTTCCTGCCCCTGCCGGAGGGCCGCAGCTCCATCGTCTGGAGCACGTCCGCCGAGGAGGCCGAGCGCCTGCTGTCCCTGGACGACGCGGCATTCATGAGTGAGTTGGGCGAGGCCTTCGAGCACCGACTGGGCGCGGTCACCACCGTCGGCCCGCGCGCGGCCTTCCCGCTCAAGGGCCGCCATGCGAGGGAATACGTCAGGCCGCACCTGGCCCTGGTGGGCGACGCCGCGCACACCATCCACCCGCTGGCCGGGCAGGGTGTCAACCTGGGCCTGGCCGATGTCGAGGAACTGGCTTCCGTGGTGCTGGCGGCGCACCGCGCCCAGCGCCCCATCGGCAGCTTCAAGACCCTGCGCCGCTTCGAGCGCGCGCGGCGCGGCGACAACCTGCTGATGCTGGATGCCATGGGCGCCTTCAAGGCCCTGTTCAGCAACGACACGCCGGGCCTGCGCGAGCTGCGCAACCTGGGCCTCGACCTGGCCGACCGCAGCGGACCGCTGAAGCATTACATCGTCGCCCGGGCCATGGGCTTGACTCGGCAGGACGCCCAACGGGCAAGCACGCGATGATGACCGTTCGTCACGCGATCCTGCCCCTGGCGCTCCTCGCCCTGCTCCCGCCCGCGGTTCAGGCCGACGAGGCATACTGGAACGGCGACCGCCTGCAGCTCAGGCTCGGCTCCTTCTACGTCAGCAGCGCCAACTCCACCGTGCGCTTCGATTCAAGATCCATCGTCGGCGTCACCCTGGATTCGACCCAGGATCTGGGCATGAACAGCAGCGACAACATCGCGCGCCTGGAGGCCAACTACCGTTTCAACAAGACGCACAGCATCAATCTGCAGTGGTATGACCTGGAGCGCAATGGCGCCACCAACATCGGCCAGGAAATCGAGATCGGCGATCCCCCCGAGACCGTCCCCGTCGGCGCCAGGGTGGACAGCTATCTGAACACCGCCATCTTCAAGCTGGGCTACAACTACTCCTTCTATCACAACGAGAAGGTCGAGCTGGCGGTCGGCGGCGGCCTGCACATCATGGATATCGAACTCGGTGTCGACGGAGAGGTCATCCTCGGCGACCCGACCAGCATCGCCTCCAACAACTCGTCGGTAACCGCGCCCCTGCCGGTTCTCGGCGGCAAGATCGCCTACGCGGTCACGCCCGCGCTGAACTGGGTGGCCGCCGTGGACCTGTTCTTCATCGCCGTTGGCGGCTACGAGGGGCAGTTCATCGACACCAACCTGAACCTGGAATGGCTGTTTTCCAGGCATCTCGGCATCGGCGGCGGCCTCAACAGCAACTCGCTCAGCCTGCGGGCATCCCCCAACACGGACAATCGCTTTCGCCTGACCAATACCATCAACGGTATTCAGACCTACCTTTTCCTGCGCTTCTAGGATTCACCACGTTCCATGGATATCTTTGACATTGCCGCCATCCTGGTCACCGCCTCGGCGTTGTTCAGCTTCATCAACCACCGTTACATCAAGCTGCCCACCACCATCGGCCTGATGCTGATCGCGCTGGTGGTGTCGCTGCTGTTGCTGGCCGCCGGCAAGCTGGGCCTGGCCCATATCCAGGCACACGCCCAGACCCTGCTCGCCTCCATCGATTTCAACCAGACGCTGATGGAGGGCATGCTCAGCTTCCTGCTGTTCGCCGGCGCCCTGCACATCAACCTGGCCAACCTGGCGCGGCAGAAGTGGATCATCTCCAGCCTCGCCACCCTCGGCATCCTCACCTCCACCTTCCTCATCGGCGGGGCGAGCTACTACATCCTCGCCTGGCTGGGCATCGAGCTGCCCTTCATCTACTGCCTGCTGTTCGGCGCCCTGATCTCGCCCACCGACCCCATCGCCGTGCTGGGCATCCTCAAGACCGCCAACGCGCCCAAGACCCTGGAGACCAAGATCGCCGGCGAGTCGCTGTTCAACGACGGCATGGCGGTGGTGGTGTTCATCGTCCTGCTGGGCATCGCCGCCGGCGGCGAGGAGGTCAGCACCGGCCAGATCGCACTGCTGTTCCTCGAGGAGGCGGTGGGCGGCGTGCTGTTCGGCCTCGCCATCGGCTGGCTGGCCTACCTGATGCTCAAGCAGGTGGACAACTACCAGGTGGAGATCCTCATCACCCTGGCGGTGGTGATGGGCGGCTATTCGCTGGCCTCGGCGATCCAGGTCTCTGGGCCCATCGCGGTGGTGGTGGCGGGGCTGCTGATCGGCAACCACGGCCGCCTGCTGGCCATGTCCGACAAGAGCCGCGAGCACCTGGACACCTTCTGGGAGCTGCTCGACGAGATCCTCAACGCGGTGCTGTTCGTGCTCATCGGCCTGGAGGTGCTGGTGCTGACCTTCACCCCCTCCCTGTTCACCGCCGCGCTGGCGCTGATCCCGGTGGTGCTGGCGGCGCGCATGATCTCCGTCAGCATCCCCATCCACCTGCTCAGCCTGCGCCGCGCCTTCTCGCCCGGCGTGATCCGCATCCTCACCTGGGGCGGCCTGCGCGGCGGCGTCTCGGTGGCCCTGGCCCTGGCCCTGCCGGTGGGCGAGCCGCGCGAGATCATCCTCGCCATCACCTACGTCACGGTGGTGTTCTCCATCACCGTGCAGGGCCTGACCATCGGCCGCCTGGTCAGGGCCACCACCCGCTGACGAACGACCAAGCAAAGGCCTACACTATCAAGTACAGTGACACGGAGTCGCTAAAGCATCGTCGCGATCAAGGTGCGCTTTCACCGCTACCGTCGTGGACACCACCACCAACACATGCTCCGCCAAGGAAACGCCCAGCCGGTGAACCCGCCGACCCACAACCGCTGCGACAGCCGCCGCCCCGGCCCGGCCATCCGCCGCGCGCTGCTCTGTGTGATGCTGCTGTTTGCCGCCGCGCCGCGGGCGGACAGCGGCAACGCCTCCCCGGTCTATCGCTTTGGTGTCTACCCCTACCTGAGCATCGGGCGCCTCGAACAGGCCTACGCGCCCCTCGCCGCCGCCTTTGGCGAGCTGCTTGGCCATCCGGTACGCCTGGCCACCGCCCGCGACCTCGAGAGCTACAGCCAGCGCGTCCTGCACGGTGATTTCGACATCGCCCTGGTGCCGCCCTTTGCGGTGGTGCCGCTGGTCGACGAGCGCGGCTATGCGCCACTCGCCCGTCGCCCCTCGCAGCCCTCGCGCATCGTGGTGCTGATCAACAGCCCGCTGAAGCGCGTCAGCGACCTGCGGGAGGCGACGCTGGGGCTGCCGCCGCTCCACTCCCCGGTCAACGCCATCATCCACATCAACCTGGACAGGCAGGGCCTGCGGGCCGGGGAAGACTTCCGCGCCCGCCACTTCCCCAGCACCCCCGCCTGCCTGCACAAGCTGCTGGTCAACCGCGTCGACGCCTGCGCCACCGGCGGGGGTGCGAGCCTGTCGACCTTCGAACGCAAGATGGGCGTGAAGCTGCGCACCCTTTTCCAGACCGAACCCTTCCCGCACATGCTGCTGGTCACCCGCCCGGACTTCCCCCGCGCGCAGCGCGAGCGGCTGCGGCAATTCATCCTCGGCCTGAAGGACAGCGAAGAGGGGCGCCAGCTGCTGCGCCAGATCGGCCCCGACATCGACTTCCAGCCCTACCGTTCCGCGGACTATGACGTGATCCGCCGCTACCGCAAGATCATGGAACTCGAGCACGATGCCCAGGCTCTCCCTTAAATTCCGCATCACGGCGACCATGTTCCTGCTGCAGGCGGCGGTGCTTGCGGCAGTGCTGACCCTGACCCTGTCCAGCTACCTCGAGGGCAGCCGCGAACAACTGCTGCAGGAAGAGATCGCCGCCCTGGACCTGCTCGAGGGCTTCGCCCGCACCGCGCTGCTCACCAGCCACTACGAGGACATCCAGCCACAGCTGGAACAGCTCACCCGCAACGAATTCATCGAACTGGTGGTGCTGGTGGACGAATGGGAGGTCATCGTCTCCGCCAGCGAGCCTGGCTGGGTCACCAAGACCCTGGTTGAAATGAAGGACTACGCCAATTATCCGCAGCTGCTGTGGAAGGAACGCCTGCTGGCAAATGCCGCCGGACCCCTGGGCAAGCTCGGCATCGCCTTTTCCGAGGTACCGCTGATCACCCTGCACGACCGCGTGCAGGAACTCGCCATCGGCTGGTCTGCCGGCGGCCTGCTGCTGATCCTGCTCGTCTCGCTGTTCAGCGCGCGCGTCCTCACCCATCGCCTGGAACGTGTCACCCATGCCGCCAGTGCCGTCGCCGGTGGCGATCTCGGCGCCCGTGCCGCCGTCCCCGGCAACGACGAGATCGCCGAGCTGGGCAGCGTTTTCGACGGCATGGTGGCCAGCATCCAGATCGAGCGCGACCGCCTCGCCGAACGCGAGCAATACCTGTCGCTGACCCTCAACAGCATCGGCGACGGCGTCATCGTCACCGATGCCGTAGGCCACGTCACGCGCATGAACCCGGTGGCGGAAACCCTTACCGGCTGGCGGCAAGACGAGGCCCGGGGCCAACCGCTGCCGGAGGTCTTCCAGATCATCGACGCCACCACCCGCGAACCCATCGACAACCCCGTGGACAAGGTGCTCGAGAGCGGCCACATCGTCGGCCTCGCCAACCACACGGTGCTGATCGGCAGGCGCGGCCACGAATACCAGATCGCCGACAGCGGTGCGCCCATCATCGACAACCTCGGCAACATCCTCGGCGTGATCCTGGTGTTCCGCGACGTCACCGAGGAATACGACCGGCAGGCGACGCTGGCCAAGAGCCAGAAGATGCTCAGCGAGGCCCAGCGCATCTCCCACGTCGGCAGCTGGGAACTGGAGCCCCTGCAGAACCGCCTGCGCTGGTCCGAGGAGACCTACCGGATCTTCGAGCTGAATCCGCAGGCACTGGACCACCTCTCCGGCAGGCTGCTGTTCGACGCGCACATCAAGCATTTCCGCGACACCATCCACCCCGACGACCTGGCCAAGCTCGATGCCAACTACATCGAATCGGTGCGCAACCACACCCCTTTCGAGAGCGAGCATCGCCTGCTGATGCCCGATGGGCGGATCAAATACGTGCACGAACGCGGCGAGACCATCTACGCCAGCGACGGCACCCCCCTGCGCAGCATCGGTACCGTGCAGGACGTCACCGAGCGGGTGCTCATCGAGCAGGAACTGGCGGCCTACCGCGACACCCTGGAGGAACGCGTCAAGGCGCGCACCGCCGAACTGCTGGCCGCCAACGAGGAACTCGAGGCCTTCTCCTACACCGTCTCCCACGACCTGCGCGCGCCCCTGCGGGCCATCCACGGCTTCAGCCAGATCCTGCTCGAGGACTATGGGGAAACCCTCGGCGAGGAGGGGCGCAGCTACCTGGAGCGTGTCTGCACCAACACCAGGCGCATGGGCGAACTCATCGACGACCTGCTCGACCTGTCGCGCATCAGTCGCCACCAGCCGAATATCACCCCGGTATCCCTCGACACGCTCGCCGGGGAAATCTGCCAGTCCCTGCAGCGACAGCATCCGGAGCGCAAGGTCCAGTTCGAGATCGAAGCCGACGTCACCACCCAGGGCGATGTCAACCTGCTGCGCATCGTGTTGGAAAACCTGCTCGGCAATGCCTGGAAATACACCAGCCGCCGCGACCGCGCACGGATCGCCTTCGGCACCCGCCTGCAGAATGGCCAGCGCGTATTCTTCGTCCGCGACAACGGCGTCGGCTTCGACGGTCAATATGCCGACCAGCTGTTCAAGCCTTTCCAGCGCCTGCACAAGTCGCACGAATTCGAGGGCAGCGGCATCGGCCTGGCCACCGTGCAGCGCATCATCCAGCGCCACGGCGGCAGGATCTGGGCCGAGGCGAAGCCGGGCGAGGGCGCCACCTTCTATTTCACCCTCGATTGAAGGGCGCCGACCGGCAGTGCCCCGGCTGCCCTCCGGAACCAGGGGCGCGGCCGGGCTTGACGATTTTAATGAGAATCATTACCATTTAACCAACGTGCAACAGCCATGGTTCCCGACAATGAAGACAAAGCGCATCCTCGCCTCCCTGCTACTGGGCGCCACGCTCATCAGCGCCCTGCCCGTCGTCGCCAGTGACGCCCTGGTGGTCTACTCCGGGCGCAGCGACAAGTTCGTCAAGCCGGTGATCAAGGCCTTTACCGAGCAGACCGGTATCCCGGTAACCCTGCACAGCGGCAAATCCACCGCCCTGCTCAACAAGCTCAAGCTGGAAGGCGCCGCCAGCTCCGCCGACCTGTTCCTCAGCAACGACGCCGGCAACCTGCAGAAGGGCGCCGACCTCGGCCTGTTCCAGCCCCTCAGCCGCGAGCTGGCCGCCCCCATCGGCGCCAACTACCGTGCCGACGACAACAGCTGGATCGGCCTCTCGGCGCGCGCCCGCGTGCTGGTGGTGAACAGCGAGGGCGAGTGGGCCGACAAGCTGGATTCCGTGTTCGACCTCGCCGACCCGGCGCTGAAAGGCAAGCTGGGCATCACCAACTCCACCAACGGCAGCTACATCGCCGGCGTCACCGTGTACATGCTCGCCGCCGGCAAGGAAAAGACCCGCCAGTGGCTGGAGGGCATCAAGGCCAATGCCGAGGGCGAGGTGTTCAACAAGCACAGCAAGATCGTCAAGGCGGTGGCGCGGGGCAAGAAGCAGGTGGGACTGGTGAACCACTATTACATCTACCGCCACCTCGCCAAGCACCCGGACGCGCCCATCAGGATCGTGCTGCCGGACCAGGGCCCCGACGACATCGGCGTGGCCTGGAACGTCGCCGGCATCGCCATCAGCAAACACAGCAAGCGGCGCGCGCAGGCCGAGAAGCTGGTGGCCTTCCTGGTCTCCGAGGCCGGGCAGAAGATGTTCGCCGAGATGAACATGGAATACCCCACCCGCAACGGCGTGCCCGCCGCCCCCCAGGTGCCACCGGCCGGCAGCTACAAGGTGGCCGACGTGCCCATGGCCGAGTTGGGCCGCCAGCGCGACGCCACCCTCGACCTCATCGAAGCCGTGGGCATGCCCTGATCTGGGCGTGACGGTGCGCTGCCAGGCCTCGGGCCGCATGGGCATGACCCGGCGAAACATGCACTGTGGGAGCGGCTTCAGCCGCGAAGCAATTGTCAAACAATGCTTCGCGGCTGAAGCCGCTCCCACGGGCAGGTGTTTTTCGGCCTCGGCTCCGGCATGACCACCGCCACCCTGCGTCGCCTCCCCGCCCTGCGTCTCTCCCCCCTCGCCACCCTGGCGACAGGCGTGGTGCTGGCGGCCGCCATCCCGCTGCTGTACGTAGTCTGGAACAGCCTGCAGCTGAGTCTCCCCCAGTGGGCCGGCCTGTGGACCTCGCGCCTGCCGGCACTGCTGTGGAACACCCTCTCGCTGGCGGTGCTGGTGGCCATCGGCAGCACCCTGCTGGGGGTCTCCAGCGCCTGGCTCATCGCGCGCCGCGAATTCGCCGGCCGGCGCCTGGCGGTGTGGCTGATGGTGCTGCCGCTGACCGTCCCCACCTACGTCTTCGCCCACATCTACACCACCCTGCTGGAGGAAGACGGCTGGCTGGGGCGGCTGTGGATCGCGCTGACCGGCAGCGATCGCTACCTGCCCGACCTGTTCAACGTCTGGGGCGCGACCCTGATCCTGACCCTGGCCGGCTTTTCCTACGTGTTCCTGCTCGCCTACGCGGCGCTGGGCGCTTCCACCCGCAGCCTGGAGGAGGCCGCGCGCATCCAGGGCGCCTCGCGTGCGGAGGTGTTCTGGCGCATCAACCTACCGCTGCTGCGGCCGGCCATCGCCGCCGCCCTGGCGGTGGTGGTGCTGCACGTGCTGTCCGACTTCGGCGCCGTGAGCATGCTGCGCTACCAGACCTTTACCCTCAGCATCTACCTGCAGATGAGCGGCCGTTTCGACTACCAGGCCGCCGCCGGCCTGTCGCTGGTGCTGGTGCTGCTGAGCCTCACCTTCCTGCTGCTGGAACGCTTCTTCCGCAGCCGCCAGCGCTACTACTCGGCACGCCAGGCGCGGCCCCAGCCGCGCCGCCCCGCCAATGCGCTGGAAACGGCGCTGATCTGGTCCTGGCTGGGGCTGATCACCCTGCTCGCCTTCGGCCTGCCCCTGGCATGGATGCTGAGCTGGAGCCTGGCGGCCTGGCAGGATCAGCTCATCGACGCGGAATTCTGGGGCTACGCGCGCAACTCGCTGCTGGTGGCCGCCCTGGCCGCCAGCCTGGCGTTGCTCGCCGCCCTGCCGGTGGCCCTCTACCACGCGCGCAAGCGCAACCTGCTGGGCGGCGCCCTGCTGCAGCTCTCCAGCGTCGGCTTCGTGCTGCCGGGGCCGGTCATTGCGCTGGGCATCCTCGCTTTCTTCCTCGCCCAGCTGCCGCTGCTCTATGGCGGGCTGGCGGCGCTGGTGCTGGCGCTGGTGATCCGCTTCCTGCCACTGGCGGTACAGTCGCAGGACGCCGCCATGGCCCAACTCACCCCCGCCATCGAGCAGGCCGGACGCAGCCTCGGCGCCGGCCCGCTGGAGACCCTGTGGCGCATCACCCTGCCCATGATCCGCGGCGGCATGGCCACCGCCTGGGTGCTGGTGTTCATCGACGCCCTCAAGGAACTGCCGGCGACCCTGATCCTTCGCCCCACCGGCTTCGACACCCTGCCGGTGCGCATCTGGATAGAGGCCAGCGAGGAGATGCTGGAACTGGCCGCCCCGGCGGCGCTGATGCTGGTGGTCGGCACCCTGCCGGTGTTGTGGATCATGCTGCGCGGCGAACGCCGTGGCGGCTGATGTCCCTTCACCACGGAGGCGCGCGGGCACTGGGAAAGCAGCGTTGAAACGTTTTTCCCGCCAAGGGGTGCCTGTTCAATCCTTGTGCCCCTGGCGCGGCCCGTCATTTCCCCGCGTCTCCGCGCCTCCGTGGTGACGGCCCGAGACGATCGCACGAGGGCCAATAACCCGCGCAATGCTGTCGAGATTCTTTACACTTTCCCTTCCCTGCCCTGCAGGAAATGCCACCCGGCACAAAAACAGACTGATTTCAAATAGAATTTTCTATCCGGCATAGAAATTGCTTATTGGTCACGATTTAGCCAAGTTGATTACTATTTCGCCGCCGGTCAACCCGGGCCGGCGCAGGAATGCCGTAATCAGGATGTGTCACATGAGAGTTCTGTTGTTGTTGCTGCTGGCCCTCGCCAGCGAGCGGGCGCTGGCCGAGACCAGCCTCGGACCCAAGCAGGAGCGCGAGATGCGCTGCCTGGCACTGAACATCTATTTCGAGGCCCGCAGCGAGCCCATCGACGGCCAGCTCGCGGTGGCCTTCGTCACCATCAACCGCATGCAGAGCCGCCGCTACCCGAACAGCATCTGCGGCGTGGTGTGGCAGAAGCGCCAGTTCAGCTGGACCCACGACGGCAAGAGCGACCGCCCCCGCGAGCAGCGGGCCTGGCGGCGCGCGCAGAAAATCGCCCGCTTCATCTTCACCAAGTACCTGGCCCTGCCGGAACAGGTGCGCCGCACCATGGACCGCACCAACGGCGCCCTGCACTACTACGCCCCCAAGCTGGCCAATCCCTACTGGGCGCGCGCCAAGGAAGTCACCTTCGCCGTGGGCGGCCACGTGTTCCTGGCCGACCGCTCCTGAGCCCGGGCTCGCGGGGCGCGCCACGGGATGGGTGACACCGCGAAGCGGCGTCACGGGCCGAAACCCTCGTATTCCTTGCCGCGCCCGGCGAGAGACCTCCCCCCCTCAGCCTCCCCCAGCCGCCGGCATTTTCCACGGCAGGTCTTCCAGCCCCTCCGCCTGCGAGCGCTGGGTGAGGATGTAGGGTCGGGTGTCGGAAGACTCGTAGTAGGTGCGGGTGATCATCTCGCTCATGATGCCGGTGGTGAAGAACTGGATCGACACCACCACCAGCAGCACCCCCAGCAGCAGCAGCGGGCGATTGCCGATGTCCGCGCCGAGGAACAGCTTGATGAAACCGAGGTAGCCCAGGATCAGCCCGCCGAGGCCGCCCATCACCAGCCCGATGCGGCCGAAGAAGTGCCCGGGGCGGGCGCGGAAGCGCATGAAGAAATACACGAACATCAGGTCCAACAGCACCCGGTAGGCGCGCGAGATGCCGTACTTGGACTCGCCGTAGCGCCGCGGGTGGTGCTTCACCACCTCTTCCTTGATGCGCGAGGGCGAGGTGTTGGTGGCCACCCAGGCGGGGATGAAGCGGTGCATCTCGCCGTACAGGCGGATGTTCTTGATCACCGTGGCGCGGTACACCTTGAGGCTGCAGCCGTAGTCGTGCAGGCGCACCCCGGTGATGCGGCCGATGAGGCGGTTGGCGAGGCGCGAGGGGATCTTGCGCATGATCAGGTTGTCGTGGCGGTTCTTGCGCCAGCCGGACAGCAGGTCCAGGTCCTCGCGCAGCAGCCGCGCCACCATGCGCGGGATGTCCGAGGGATCGTTCTGCAGGTCGCCGTCCATGGTGACGACAACCTCGCCGCGGGCATGGTCGATGCCGGCCTGCATGGCGGCCGTCTGGCCGAAATTGCGCTGCAGCTCGATGAGATGCACGTGCTCGTTGCCCCGTTCGAGGTACTTGCGCACCGTGGCCACGGTGTCGTCGCTGCTGCCGTCGTCCACCAGCACCAGCTCCCAGGGAGCGGCATAGTCCTGCAGCGCGTCGTTGATGGTGTCGATGAGCGGACCGACGCTTTCTTCTTCGTTGTACAGGGGGACCACCACCGACAGGGGACAGGCAGCGGTACTGGAGGAGGCGGCTCGTTCCGCCTCGGTTGTGTTTTCGGACATAGGCTTCCTGAAACGGCATAGCGCCGGGGATCGGCGCGATTCCGGGCGACTATACCACTTGCGAAGCGGCGATCAATTCACCGCCTGCGGATTGCCGGCGCGCCCGCGCCGCCGGGCCGCGCTCAGCCCAGCAACAGCTGTTTCACCTCGGCGACCTGGCCCTTGGCCTGGTCCAGCAGGCGCATGCTCAACTCGGGAGTCAGCTTGCCGCGGGCGATCTTGCGGAAGGCCGGCACCTCGGTGAGCGGGGGCAGGTCCTTACTGCGCGGCGTGCCGAGGAAGCCATGTAGCTGGGCAACGACGGCGATGTCGCAGTAGTCGGGCTCGGGGGCCGGGTCGCGGCGCCACTCCTCCGCCTCCCTGGCCGCGGTGACGAAGGCCTCCGAGAACTTCCACTCGCGCAGGATCAGCGCCCCCAATTCCCCCTTCAGATCGGCAATCACCGCTTCGAGGGCGGTTTCGTCATCCCTCACCTGGCGGCTGCTCTCGGCGTAGGAGAGGATCACCAGCTCGCCGATGTCATGCAACAGGCCGACCAGCAGGGCCTCGTCGGGATTCATCCCCGGGGTCACATCGGCCAGCACCTGCGCAATCACGCCCACCTCGACACTGTGTTCCCACAGCCGCGTGACGTGGCGCATCAGTCGGGCATCGTGGATCTTCTCCCGGAACAAATTGCGCAGGACGAAACTGACCACCAGGTTGCGGGTGGTCACCAGCCCCAGGCGGGAGATCGCCTGCAGGCAGCTCTCCACCTGGCGCATGCCGTGATACAGGGCGCCGTTGGCGATCTTCATCAGCTTGGCGCTGATGGCCGGATCCGTCTGCACCAGGCGCGCCACCTGCTGCATGGTGACATCCTCGCGATCGACCAGCTGGCGGATCCTCACCGCCAATTCCGGCAGGCTGGGCAGCACCAGGCGGTCGTTGACCAGGTCGTCCTGGATCACCGTGTACAGGGGATGCTCCTCGACACCGTCCCCCTCCACCTCCGACACCAGCATGCTCGGCTGCCGGTTCGGGCCATACTTGAGGCTCGTCAACAGGGCCGTCTGCACCCGCAGGTAGCGCACCGGCGTCCGCGCGCGGATGGTGTACCTGCGCGGCTGCAGGTGGGCCACCGGGTGCCGCGCCGCCTCGCTGCCCGCCCTGATGGTCAGCGTCTTGCCATCGCCGGACTCCAGCAGCAGCTCGCCCACCAGCAGGTAATAGTCCCACTCGTTGCTGGTGCCCAGCTCGGCCAGCACATGCCCCTGAGCCTCGTCGATCACCCAGGCATGCTCGGAGAGCACGATGAGTTCGTCCTCCGTGCAGCCATCGAAGGGAATCAGGCCGCAAAGAATGTCGGGATCCGCGGGGCTGGCTTTCACTGATTCGTCACCAAGAGAATGTTCGTGGCCTGCTTGCACGGGGCAGGAGCCGTATCGGACAAATCGGCAACCCCCTGTGAGAACTTGAGATCAGTTGTGGTATAAGGAGGCCTTCACACATCCCCGACAACAGGTATCCGGAATGCCCAGATCCGTCCCCCTCAAAGCCCTGTGGTTACTGCTCCCCGCCGTGCTGCTCGGCGCCTGCGCCTCGCTCGACAAGAACGAACGCCTGACCAGTCTGGACAACACGCTGAAAAACTACGACCGCGCCATCCGCTGGGTGCAGTTCGATGCCGCCTGGGCGTTCCACAAGTGGGACGAGGGCGAGCGCCAGGCGCCGCCCGCGTCGCTGAAGAATGTGCGCGTCACCGAGTACAAGGTGGTCGCCACCCACATGGCCGTCGACAACCTGAGCTACACGCAGACGGTTCACATCGCCTACTACCTGCTGGACTCGCCACGCGAACGCCGCCTCACCGACCGGCAGCGGTGGGAATACGACGCCGATGCGAAACGCTGGTGGCTGGTCAGCGAGATGCCGCAATTCTGATCGCCTCCCACCTCGACGCCGAAGGCTGAATCGGCGACAATTGTCCGTTCACCCGACAACACGTGCCGTGCCCGTCACGCGCCCAGACTAGCAAGCCCATGTCCACGAAATACAAGACTGACGACCTGCGCATCAAGGCCATCAAGGAGGTCGTCGCCCCGGCGGAGGTCATCGCCGAGTATCCCATCACCGAGACCGCCGCGGAGACCACCGCCACCACCCGCCAGGCCATCCATCGCATCCTCAAGCGCGAGGACGACCGCCTGCTGGTGGTGATCGGCCCCTGCTCCATCCACGACCCCGAGGCCGCGCTGGAATACGCCCGGCGCCTCGGTCGCATGCGCGACGAGCTGGCCGACGAGCTGCTGATCGTGATGCGCATCTACTTCGAGAAGCCGCGCACCACGGTGGGCTGGAAGGGCCTGATCAACGACCCGCACCTCAATGGCAGCTTCGAGATCAACCAGGGCCTGAAGCTGGCGCGCAAGGTGCTGCTGGACATCAACAACCTGGGCATCCCGGCCGGCACCGAATTCCTCGACCTGATCACCCCGCAGTACATCTCCGACCTGATCAGCTGGGGCGCCATCGGCGCGCGCACCACCGAGAGCCAGGCCCACCGCGAACTGGCCTCCGGCCTGTCCTGCCCGGTGGGCTTCAAGAACGGCACCGACGGCACCCTGAAGATCGCCATCGACGCGGTGTGGGCGGCCAGCCAGCCGCACTACTTCCTGTCCCTGACCAAGGCCGGCCACTCCGCCATCTTCGCCACCACCGGCAACGAGGACTGCCACATCATCCTGCGCGGCGGACGCGAGCCCAACTACGACGCCGCCAGCGTCGCCAAGGCCGCCGAGGACATGAAGAAGGCCGGCCTGCCGCCCCGCCTGATGGTCGACTTCAGCCACGCCAACAGCCGCAAGCAGCACGAACGCCAGATCGAGGTGGGCCACGACGTGGCCGGACAGATCGCCGCCGGCAACCACGACATCCTGGGCGCCATGATCGAGAGCCACCTGGTGGCGGGACGGCAGAACGTGGAAGAAGGACAGGATCTGGTGTTCGGCCAGAGCATCACCGATGCCTGCATCGGCTGGGAGGACAGCGAGCCGCTGCTGCGCGACCTGGCCAAGGCGGTGCGGGCGCGCCGCAAGGCGGGCTGAGCAGCGGCCGCGCCGCTATCCTGGGTTAGCGCCACCCCCGATCTCGGCCATGGCCTGCTCCGCGGCACGGCGCTGCTCTTCCGGCAAGGACAGGAGGTAGGCTTCCACGCCCTCGCCGCAACCTTCCCGAACCCGGGTATGCAGCATCCCCAGCCAGATACCGCGCTGCAGGATCCCGCCCAGGGGTGAGGCGTGGCTCCCATCGGCACCGAGCTGATCCTCCAGGGCCTGCAAGGTCGCCTCCGGCAGTTGCCATTGCCGGGCAATCAGGAACGACAGCCGCTTCATCAGGGGCAACACCTGCTCCCGAAACGCCATCGAGCGGGGCGTCTCGCCCCCCCGCGAGAGCCGCTGCAGGGTCTGCATCACCACCACCATGCCCACGTTGTGCACCAGGCCGGCCAGATAGGCCTCGAAGCGGGCGCCGGGGACCTCCGCCGCCAGGCTGCGGCAGGCCACCGCCGCCGCCAGCGCCTGGGACCAGATCTTGCGCCCTGCATGACGGTAGTAATGACTACCCTCGAATTTCATGATCGGCTTCAGCGATACGGTGATCACCACCTCGCGTAGCCCCACCACCCCCAGTTGCATCACCACCTGCTCCAGGCAGGTGATCTTGCTGCTGGCGCGGAAACAGGGGCTGTTGGCCAGATGCAACACTTCCACCACCAGCAGCGCATCCTGCCCCACGATATTGGCAATTTCCTCCCACGAGGCTCGCTCGTCTCTCAGTGCCCGCATGAGTTTCGGCAGCACGTCGGGGAGCCGGGGCAGGGAGGCGCACACCGTCTCCACCGATGTCAGCGCCTCGTTGATGCCATCGAGAACCTGCAGCTCGAAATTGCCAAGGGGCACGGAGAGAGACGAATTCACACCCAGCAGCCAGGAATAGTATTCGTCCTCCACCGAGGACAGCGGCAAGACGCGCGATGGCACCGCCGAATCCACTACCGCCGCATATTCCATCCCCTCTGCAAACGCCTCGCCCGCTGTCGACAACGGCTCTTTGAATCGGCCAATCATGCGCGTTATCCCTCGATGAAGAGTCCACTCCAAGCCGGGGCTCCGGGAAGGGCGAACGCTCTCCCGCTGCAGCGCCCAGCAAGAGCATTAACGGCCCGCGGTGAAGAACCTGAAGACGACCCACGGGATTCGGCCGCGCCACGCGGAAGTGACCCTGTCGGCCGCCATGCGCTAGAATCGGCGCCCGGTCCATTTCCCAGCCATCCCGGGTGAAAAGAAAGCCATGAATTGCGCCATCTACAAAGGCTCCCGCAAGGAAGACCACTACCTCTACGTCGAACGCGAGGACGACTTCGCGCGTGTACCGGAGGATCTGCTGAAGATGCTCGGCGAACTGAGCCTGGTGATCACCCTGGAACTCAGCGAGGAACGCCGACTGGCACAGGCGGACGTGCGCAAGGTCATGCAGTCACTGACGGATCAAGGCTACTATCTGCAAGTGCCGCCACGCCCCGAGCTGGGCGACAACCCGCTGCCGGAGCGCCTGCTGCGCTAGCCTGCATCGACCGGGCACCGTGTCGGAAAACTTTACACCTTCGCCAAACCCGAACCAACGCAAGATATATCGTGCTTTAAATTCAAGCGGTTAAGGATATGGCAGGAAACTTGCAAGCCTATTGGTGGAGCAAACGCGCGATGAATCTATCACGCAGTAATGGAGTTTGTGATATGAAGATTTTGCCCCCCATGCTACTTACCCTTGGGCTGACACTGGCCAGCAGCGCATCAGCCATCCCCTCCCTGCAACTCGGCGATGACGGATCGAGCGCTTGGCAATATGACGCGGGGACTCAGACCTGGGTCGCCTCCGGAGGCGGTACGTTCACCCTGAATGCCTATGCCAACTGCCTCAAGGGCTATGACGGTTGTGACAAGCCCGATGGAAAATTTGCCTGGGACGACTCGGGAACAAGCAAGCGTTATGCCTACCTCACCGTCGCCGCCATGCCCGACGTCGGCAATGTGGATGCCTTCGACATCTCCATCTCCAACGATGGTGGCAGCCTGTCCCTGCTGACCTCGGGCTGGGGCACACCACCCTTGGAGGACACTAATAGCATGACGACCCACGGCATCTTCGACAGTTATTTCGAGATCTATGAATTCCAGTTCGACGGCGGCATCGGCACCATCTATGATACCCAGCCCGGCCAGGCAGGCTCGGGACAAGGCTATTCGGAGTCCTTCGACATCACCATCAACTCCCTGCTGGGCGGTCTCGACGGCGTGCATTTCGACCTCTTCACGGTCTCGGGCGATGGCAAATACTCCCCACCGACCGGCACCGACAAATTCCTGGTCAAGGATGTTGCCCCCTACTCCCACGATGCCGAGTGGCGCAAGGTACCCGAACCGGCCACCCTGGCCCTGCTGGGTCTCGGCCTGCTGGGAATCGGCCTCCGTCGTCGCCGCTGATCCCGATACCCGGATCATCCAAACGAAAAGGCCGGTCATCGACCGGCCTTTTCGTGTCACTGTCGAAAAACCTTACAGCTTGTCGGCGTTCTCCGCCAGGTACTCGGCCACGCCTTCCGGGGTGTCCTTCATGCCCTTCTCGCCCTGGTGCCAGTTGGCCGGGCAGACCTCGCCGTGCTCCTCGTGGAACTGCAGGGCGTCGACCATGCGCAGCATCTCGTCGATGTTGCGGCCCAGGGGCAGATCGTTGACCACCTGGTGACGCACCACACCGTCCTTGTCGATGAGGAAGGAGCCGCGGAAGGCCACCGCGCCGTCCGGGGTCTCGACGTCATAGGCCTTGCAGATGCCATGGGTCATGTCGGCCACCAGCGGGTAGCCCACGGGACCGATGCCACCCTCGTTGATGGGGGTGTTGCGCCAGGCGTTGTGGGTGAAATGGGAATCGATGGAGACGCCGATCACCTCCACGTTGCGCTTCTTGAACTCCTCCAGGCGGTGATCGAAGGCGATCAGTTCGGAGGGGCAGACGAAGGTGAAGTCCAGCGGGTAGAAGAACACCACGGCGTACTTGCCCTTGGTGGCTTCGGCAAAGTTGAACTCATCGACGATGGTACCGTCGCCCAGCACGGCCGGGGCGGTGAAATCAGGGGCATTGCGACCTACGAGAACTCCCACGAGAGTATCCTCCTATATCAAAGTGAATGAACGGTGCCGGCGCGTTGGACTGCGCCGACGGAAAATCCTGAGAGACCGAGTATAGCACTCAAGTTATTAAGACTGAATCTAAATTTGAGTTCCGCTTTATAGGGGCTGCGGACGGAACAATCAAGTGTTCGAGTATAACCCGTCTGCCGGGTGCGGGCATGAAGGAGCGTTTCTCCCGCCGTTTGCGTTCATTGCCGTGGAAATATCCCTTCGCGTCCTCTGCGCCTTTGCGTTGAAAGAAAGGCCCAGGATCACCTGCGCCGGATGCGCCAGCAGCGGTGGATCTTCGGGTTGCGCTCGAAGTCGCGCGGGATGGTCTGGCGGGTGATGTC
>Ga0256830_1001196_pt1 | contig 18643 bp, 15 predicted proteins | sample 128326metaG_FD_190537 | JGI IMG/M metagenome (GOLD analysis project Ga0256830, IMG submission 190537) | Hydrothermal vent microbial communities from Lau Basin, Pacific Ocean - 128-326 | ecosystem: Environmental > Aquatic > Marine > Hydrothermal vents | place: Pacific Ocean: Lau Basin | collected... | reverse complement strand
CATTCATGCCGCTGATGGCGAAGTCACTGAGGAAGGAGGACTCCTCCTGCGAGGCCGGCTCCGAGGGGGCACCCTCGCTCTGCGGCGCGGCGCTCTCGCCCATGAGGATACTCTCGTCGCCACTGGCGGCGCGGCGGCGCAGGAGCAGCAGCAACAGCAGCAGGATGATGACCCCGGCGCCCACCGCGGCCAGCATGATGGGGCTGTCCAGCAGGCCGGCGAAGAAGCCGGTGATGGAGGCCAGGATGGTGCTCACCAGATCGGGCTGGGGCGCGGCCGGCACCGGCTCGGGTTCGGCCTCGGGACCCTGCCCGGCGACGGCATCCACGCCCTCGGCGGGATCCATCGCCTCGGGGGCGAGTTCTTCCGGCGCTCCTTCGACCACGGGTTCGCCTTCCATGCCGGTGGCTGGGAGGACTTCCTCGCCCGCCGGCGCGACTTCTTCCACGGCTTCCACGGCGGCCTCGACACCGGGCTGATCCGCCGGCGGCGTCTCGGGCGCGGCTTCGGCCGGCGGTGCTTCCGCGGGCGCGGGCTCGGCCGCCGGTTCGGCTTCCGCGACGACCGCGGGCGCTTCCTCGACGATCTCGGGCGCCGCCGTGGCGGCCTCGTTGATGCGCGAGAGTTCCGCCTGCAGGGCGGCCAGTTCGCTGGATTCCACCGACACCCCGCGCTGGAGGCGCTCGATCTCGTCGAGCAGGGTCTGCAGGCCCGTGATCTGCTCCGGCCGGGCGTTGGGATCGGCCTTGGCGCGGTTGAGCGCCTGCTCCACCTCGTCACGCAGGGTGATGAGGAGGTTGTTCTGGGCCTCCACTTCCTCGGCGGTGCCGCCCGCGGCGCTGGGCGCCCCGGCGGGGGGCTCCAGGGTCAGCTCGCCTTCCGGCTGGGCGGTGGCGACGTCGGCGGGCGCCGGCTCGGGCTCGGCGGCGATGATGGGCTGGGGCTCGGCCTCCACGGCGGCCACCGACTCGCGGTATTCGTTCCAGGCCGCGGTCTGGCGCTGGTATTCCTCGGCCGCCTCGGCCGCGCTCATGTTATAGAGCAGGGTCGGATCGCTGATGCGCAGGACCTGGCCCACCTTGAGGCGGTGGATGTTGCCGTCGATGAAGGCCTCGGGATTGGCGTTGTAGAGGGCCATCATCACCTGGTAGATGGTCACCGAATCATCGGGGCGCAGCTTGGCGGCGATGCTCCACAGGTTGTCTCCCTTGCGGGTGATGCCGTAGTCCAGATCACCCGGCTCGATGATCTCGCCGGAGCGCGCCATGTCCACGGACGGCTCGCCGGCGGGCGGCTCGGCATAGTCGGCCTCGCTGGGCTCCCGGTAGGGGGTCAGCGGAATGGCCGGGAAGAGTTCGTCCTCGGCGGCAAAGGCCTGGCCCTCGGGCTCGGCCGCGGGTTCGGGGGCCAGTACCGGCTCCGGCAGGGGCTCGGGCAGGGGTTCCGGCGCCGGGGCCTCGGCCACGGCTTCGGGCTCGGGTACCAGTTCCGGCTCCGGCAGGGGTTCGGGGGCCGCCGCCACGTCGGGACCCAGCAGATCCCCGCCGGGACCCGGCTCGGGCGCCAGTTCCGGCTCCGGCAGGGCCTGCGGCGCCGGCTCGGGGGTCAGATCGGCGCTGGGGGGTACCAGCGGTTCGGGTTCACGCGGCAGGGGTTCGGGCACGGGCGCCGGGGCCGCCTGGGGCTCGGGGGCCAGTTCCGGCTCCGGCACGGGCTCCGGGGCACGCTGCACGGGTTCCGGCGTGGTGACTTCGGGCGCCTGCACCAGCGTGGGCTGGCGACGAAAGAGATCGGGCGGATCCAGCAGCACGGTGTATTCGCGCAGCAGCCGGCCGTTGGGCCAGTCCATCTCGAGCAGGAAGTTGATGAAGGGTTCGCGGATGCGCTCGCGGGTGGTGAGGTGGATGTAGTATCCCCCGCTGTCGCGGCGCTTGACCTTGAACTTGATCTTGTTGAGGAAGGCGGGCCTGTCGATACCGGCACGCATGAAGGCTTCCTTGGGGGCGAGGCTCACCGACAGGGCGGGAATGTCCGAGGCGGTGGCGCCGAGCAGGTCGATTTCGGCATCGAGCGGTTCATTGAGGGCGGAGTTCAGCTTGATACTGCCAAAGCCCACCGAATAGACGGTCGTGGGAAGCAGGACCAGGGCCATCATGGCCAGCACGACGGCCAGCTGGCGCAGCGTATTTACCCCCATGCCAACACGCGGGCTACCCCCCGCCTCCCTGGCAAACCACAAGGAAATCAGTTTGTTGCTCATAGACTTGGGCCCACAAAACTAGAATAATCTTTATAAATATGCGTTAACTATAGCTTACAAATAGCCTTTTACCAAAATTTCCGCGTCTTGAACAGCCGAATGAAATAAAAGGCATTTTTGCCGCCGGGGGCGCCTCCCGGGAGGGGCCACGGCCCCTCGGGGGGTTATCGACAGCGGGCGAACAAATATTAACCAGCCGGTCCCGGTGGCCGCACCGCCCCGGGACCGGCCGGCGCGACTCGGGCTCAGCGGGCCAGCAGGATGCGCAACATGCGCCGCAGGGGCTCGGCGGCGCCCCACAGCAACTGGTCGCCGACGGTGAAGGCCGACAGGTATTCCCCGCCCATGCTGAGCTTGCGCAGGCGCCCCACGGGCACGCTCAGGGTGCCGGTCACCGCCGCCGGGGTCAGCTCGCGGATCGTGGCCTCGGGCTCATTGGGCACCACCTTCACCCAGTCGTTGGCCGCCGCCAGCATGGCGTGGATCTCGTCGAGGCCCACGTCCCGCTTCAGCTTGATGGTGAGCGCCTGGGAGTGGCAGCGCATGGCGCCGATGCGCACGCACAGGCCGTCGATGGGCACCGGCGCCTCGCTGCGGCCGAGGATCTTGTTGGTCTCCACCTGTGCCTTCCATTCCTCGCGGCTCTGGCCGGAGTCCAGCGGCGAGTCGATCCAGGGGATGAGGCTCGCTGCCAGCGGCACCGGCCAGTGCGCGGTGGGGTAGTCGTCACTGCGCAGGAAGTCGGTGACGCGGCGATCGATGTCGAGGATGGCGGTGGCGGGATCCTCGTTGAGATCCCTGACGTGATCGTGGATGGCGCCCATCTGGCGGATGAGTTCGCGCATGTTCTGCGCCCCGGCGCCGGAGGCCGCCTGGTAGGTCATGGGGGTGATCCATTCCACCAGGTCGGCGTCGAAGAGGCCGCCGATGGCCATGAGCATGAGGCTCACGGTGCAGTTGCCGCCGACGTAGGTCTTCGTGCCGGCGTCCAGCGAGGTGTCGATGACGCCGCGGTTGACCGGATCCAGCACGATGACGCTGTCCTCGGCCATGCGCAGGGTAGAGGCGGCATCGATCCAGTAGCCGTCCCAGCCCGCCGCGCGCAGGGGGCCGTACACCGCCTCGGTGTAGCTGCCGCCCTGGCAACTGACGATGACATCCATGGCCTTGAGTTCATCGATGTCCTTCGCGTCCCTGAGCGGCGGCACCTCCTTGCCCACGTCCGGACCGGCCTGCCCCGCCTGCGAGGTGGTGAAGAACACCGGCTCGATATCGGCGAAATCGTTTTCCTCGCGCATGCGCTGCATGAGCACCGAGCCCACCATGCCGCGCCAGCCTACAAAGCCTACCCTTTTCATTGTCATATCCCCTCAGGATCAATCTTTTCCGGTCGTCACCATGGTCATGCCTGCCGGGCTCCGACTCTGCGCGAGTCGCCCTTCAGGCATGCCCATGGTGACAGTACAGTGCATTCCTCGCTACTCGCGCCTCGTAACTCGCTACTGTCAGCGCAACGCGCTGACAACGGCATCGCCCATTTCACTGGTGCTGACCTTGCGCGTGCCTTCGCTGTGGATGTCCGCCGTGCGCAGGCCGTCGTCCAGCACGGTGTTCACGGCGCCCTCGATGCGTTCCGCCATGGCCGGCTCGTCCAGCGAGTAGCGCAGCATCATGGCCACCGAGAGGATGGTGGCCAGCGGGTTGGCGATGTTCTGCCCGGCAATGTCCGGCGCCGAGCCGTGGATGGGCTCGTACATGCCCTTGCCGCTGGCGTCCAGCGAGGCCGAGGGCAGCATGCCGATGGAACCGGTGAGCATGGCGGCGCAGTCGGAGAGAATGTCGCCGAACATGTTGGTGGTCACCATGACGTCGAACTGCTTCGGCGCGCGCACCAGTTGCATGGCGGCGTTGTCCACGTACATGTGGCTCAGTTCCACCTCCGGGTAGTCCTTCGCCACGCGCTCCATGACCTCGCGCCACAACTCGGTGCACTCGAGCACGTTGGCCTTGTCCACCGAACACACGCGCCTGTCGCGCTTCATGGCGATCTCGAAGGCCGAGCGGCCGATGCGCTCGATCTCCGATTCCGAATAGACCAGCGTGTTGTAGCCCTGGCGCTCGCCGTTGTCCAGGGTGCGAATGCCGCGCGGCTGGCCGAAATAGATCCCGCCGGTGAGTTCGCGCACGATCATGATGTCCAGCCCCGCGACCACCTCGGCCTTCAGCGTCGAGGCCTCGGCCAGTTGCGGGTAGAGGATGGCCGGGCGCAGGTTGGAAAAGAGTTCCAGCTCCTTGCGCAGGCCGAGCAGACCCTTTTCCGGACGCACGGCGATGTCCAGCGACTCCCACTTGTAACCGCCCACCGCGCCGAGCAGCACCGCGTCGGCCTCGCGCGCCAGCGCCAGCGTTTCCTCGGGCAGCGGCGTGCCGGTGGCATCGTAGGCCGTGCCGCCCACCAGCCCCTCGGTGAGGGTTAGCTCGAGACCGTCCTGCTGCAAGGCCTCGAGCACCTTCACCGCCTCGGCGACGATCTCCTGACCGATGCCGTCACCGGGGAGGATCAATACTTTCTTTGCCATTCAGGTTTTTCCTGTTGCTGTCTATTAAAGGTTTAAACCAATTCCGTGGAAGTCATTACAACCGTTCTCTCGAAAATTGATCCCCTCATCCTGTCCTTCTACCCCTGCGGGGCACCGAGGTCCCGGAGGGAGAGGGGAATAACAAACTGGCCTGGCATGACGGTCCCTTCTCCCGCAGGGAGAAGGACAGGATGAGGGGATCAGATCAAAAAACCTTATCATTCATTTTCCTCGCTACTCGCTACTCGCCACTCGCACCTGCACTGAACAACCATGGCGCTTCCTGTTTACGCCGTTCTTCATAGGCGCGGATCTCGTCGGCGTGTTGCAGGGTCAGGCCGATGTCATCCAGCCCGTTCAGCAGACGATGCTTGCGGAACTCGTCCACCTCGAAGGGGATCACCGTGCCGTCGGGTTTGGTGATGGTCTGCGCCTCGAGATCCACCTTCAGGCGATAGCCTTCACCGGCTTCCACCTCGCGGAACAACTGATCGACGATCCCGGCATCCAGCACGATGGGCAGGATGCCGTTCTTGAAGCAGTTATTGTAGAAGATATCCGCGAAACTGGGTGCGATGATGACGCGAAAGCCGTAGTCCAGCAGCGCCCAGGGCGCGTGTTCGCGCGAGGAGCCACAGCCGAAGTTCTCGCGCGCGAGCAGGATCTGCGCGCCCTGGTAGCGCGGCTGGTTGAGCACGAAGTCCGGGTTGAGCGGCCGCTTGCTGCAGTCCTGTCCCGGTTCGCCGTGGTCGAGGTAGCGCCACTCGTCGAACAGGTTGGGACCGAAGCCCGTGCGCTTGATGGACTTCAGGAACTGTTTCGGAATGATGGCATCGGTATCCACGTTGGGCCGATCCATGGGCGCCACGATGGCGTCGAGTGCTGTGAATTTTTCCATAATCGTCACCAGATAATTTTACCGCCAGGGCCGCGAGGAAACGCAAAGTCAAAACAGCGGTTTTTCCTTCATCGGCGAGCCTTTGCGGTTAGCTTTGCATTGCCCGTATATCGACAAAATGTCCATGAATGGCCGCGGCGGCGGCCATGGCCGGGCTCACCAGGTGCGTGCGCCCGCCCTGCCCCTGGCGTCCCTCGAAGTTGCGATTGGAGGTGGAGGCGCAACGCTCCCCCGGTTCGAGGCGATCGGCGTTCATGGCCAGGCACATGGAACAGCCCGGCTCGCGCCATTCGAAACCGGCGGCGCGAAAGACGGCGTCGAGCCCCTCGGCCTCGGCCTGCTGTTTCACCAGTCCCGAGCCCGGCACCACCATGGCGAGCTTCACGTTGTCGGCCACCTTGCGGCCGGCGTCGATGGCCTGCTGCGCCACCGTGGCGGCGGCGCGCAGGTCCTCGATGCGGGAGTTGGTGCACGAGCCGATGAAGACCTTGTCCACGGCGATATCGGTGATGGGCGTGCCCGGCGCCAGATCCATGTAGGCCAGCGCGCGCTCCATGCCCTCGCGTTTCACCGCGTCGGCTTCGTCCGCCGGATCGGGGACGCGGGCGTCCACCGGCACCACCATCTCCGGCGACGTACCCCAGGTGACCTGCGGACGCAGGTCGCCGGCATCGATCTCCACCACGCGGTCGAAGCGCGCGTCGGCGTCGCTGTGCAAGTCCCGCCAGGCGGCCTCGGCGCGCTGGAACATTTCGCCCCGCGGCGCCCAGGGCCGGCCGCGCACGTAGTCGATGGTGGTGTCGTCCACCGCCACCATGCCGGCGCGCGCGCCCGCCTCGATGGCCATGTTGCACACCGTCATGCGCCCTTCCATGGACAGGGCCCGGATGGCCTCGCCGCCGAACTCGATGGCGTAGCCCGTGCCGCCGGCGGTGCCGATCTCGCCGATGATGGCGAGCACGATGTCCTTGGCGGTGACGCCGGGCGCCGCCTGGCCGTTGACCTTCACCAGCATGGCCTGCGACTTCTTCAGCACCAGGCACTGGGTGGCAAGCACATGCTCCACCTCGGAGGTGCCGATGCCGAAGGCCAGCGCGCCGAAGGCGCCGTGGGTGGAGGTGTGCGAGTCGCCGCAGACCACGGTCATGCCCGGCAGGGTGGCGCCCTGCTCGGGGCCGATGACGTGCACGATCCCCTGGCGCGGATCGTTCATGGTGAACTCGGTGATGCCGAACTCGGCGCAGTTGCGGTCGAGGGTCTCCACCTGCAGGCGCGACACCGGATCGGCGATACCGTGGCTGCGATCGGTGGTGGGGACGTTGTGATCCGGCGTGGCAAGGTTGGCGTCCACGCGCCAGGGGGTGCGCCCGGCGAGGCGCAGGCCCTCGAAGGCCTGGGGCGAAGTCACCTCGTGGACCAGATGGCGATCGATATATATAAGTGCGGTGCCGTCGCCGTTGTCGCGCACCACGTGGCTGTCCCAAAGTTTGTCGTAGAGTGTCTTGCCTGCCATGTTGCTGCCCTTTCCCTCATCACCGCGCCCGCGGCGTCTTTGTCAGGATGGCCCCAGTGTAGGCCCGCCCGTCCTATTACACAAATTCATATTTTTCATGTAATCTATTCCTTGTTTTTATCTCACATGAGGGGCCGCCCGTGGACATCGCCGAACTCAATGCCTTCATCGCCGTGGCCGAGACCCGCTCCTTCTCGGCCGCCGCCGAGCGCCTGTTCATCACCCAGCCGGCGGTGAGCAAGCGCATCGCCGCGCTGGAAGACGAACTGGCCGTCGGCCTGTTCGACCGCATCGGCCGCCAGGTGGCCCTCACCGAGGCCGGCGAGGCCCTGCTGCCGCGGGCGCGGCGCATCGTGCAGGAAATCGACGACAGCAAGCGCGCGCTGGCGGATCTGCGCGGCCAGGTGGCCGGCCGCCTGCAACTGGGCACTTCGCACCACATCGGCCTGCACCGCCTGCCGCCGGTGCTGCGCGAGTACACCGCCGCCTGGCCCGAGGTGGAGCTGGACATCGAGTTCATGGATTCCGAGGACGCCTGCCAGGCGGTGCAACAGGGGCGGCGGGAACTGGGCATCGTCACCCTGCCCTCCCGTCCCCTGCCCGAGCTGGACTACCGGCGCCTGTGGCCCGATCCGCTGGCGGTGTTCGTCGCCCACGATCACCCGCTGGCGCGTTGCGAGCCCCTCACGCCGCGGGAGCTGGGCAGGCACCCGGCCATCCTGCCCGCCCACGGCACCTATACCCGCGAGCGCATCGAGACCGCGCTGGCGCCCCACCATGTGGATCTGCAAATCAGCATGGCCACCAACTATCTGGAGACCATCAAGATGATGGTCAGCGTCGGCCTCGGCTGGTCCATCCTGCCGGTGAGCATGGGCAGCGAGGACGTCACGGTACGCGAACTGGCGGGCGTGCCCATGCAACGCGAGCTGGGCGTGGTCTGGCATCGCCGCCGCACGCGCTCCAATGCCGCGCGCGCCATGCTCGACTGCCTTGAAAACCAGTTGCGAGTGGCGAGTGGGGAGTAGCGAGGCAGGACATGCCCTCGCCGGTGTGTTGTGTGGTAAAGCAACAGAACGTGGTAGGCTTTGTTCTGAATGTGACGTGGATCCGGCGGATCCGATCCAGACCCGCTTATGCTACGGGTAAAGAACAAGGGATGTACGGGATGTCCACCTACCAGAGTTTCAAGCTGTTCCTGCTCGAGTTCATTCCGCTCACCAGGGATGCGGTACACATCTACATCGGCCTCGTGGTGCTGCTCGTCTGGGTGATCGGCTTTCGCCGCCCGCTGGGCGCGTGGAAGAACCTCATCCCCGTACTCGCCATCGCCCTGCTCATGGAAGCCATCGATCTCTACGACGACATGCAATGGATCGGGCACATGCGCTGGTCCTCCAGCCTGCACGACATCATCAACACCAGCCTGTGGCCCGCCGTGCTCGTCGCCTGCGCGCGTCTGGGCTGGTTGAATATCGGTTCGAAGGATGAATAATGGTTTTTTCAACCACGGGGATCACGGGGCACACGGGGAAAACAGCTGGACAAAAAATCTCAAGTTCCCGTCATTCCGACCGAAGCCATGTGTCACATGGCGGAGAACCGAAATCCAGTCGCAAAATCTTTCCGCGCTAAACCGGTTGGTTCATCCCGGGATGACCTGAGAAATGGGATAGCGAGGAGCGAGGGCTGAAGGTCAAGAGGAGAGGATTTGATCCCCGCCCGACGAAGTGGCGAGGTTCGAGGAGCGAGGGCTGAGGATATACGCCGTCACCTTGCAGCGTCATTCCGGGCGAGCGAAGCGAGACCCGGAATCCAGGATTTAACCTGGCAATATCTAAACCGGAACGGCCGTCGGAAGTTTCTTCTGGATTCCGGATAAGACGGAAAATTGCTCCTGCATTTTCCGCACTTCCGCCATCCATGGCGGTCGGGCTACGCCCTTTTCGGAACGACGGAAATTTCAGAATTGTTGTTGAACTGTTCTCCCCGTGGTCCCCGTGCCCCCCGTGGTTAGATCCCTTACTCGCTACTCGCTACTCGTTTGGGCAGAAACGCGACCGCCACCAGCACACCCAGGCCACTGGCGCCGGCGGCGATCCACCACATCATCTGTGGCGAGACATACTCCCAGCTGTAGCCGGCGTAGAGGCTGCCCAGCGCGCCCCCCACCCCGAAGCTGACGCTGCTGTAGAGGGCCTGTCCCTTGCCCTGGTGCCTGCCGGTAAACCAGGTGTGAAACAGTTGAATGGCAACGGCGTGATAGACGCCGAAACTGATGGCGTGCAGGGACTGGGCGAACAGCACCACCGGCAGCACCTCGGGCATGGCGCCGATGAGCAGCCAGCGCAGGGCGGCCATGGCGAGGCTGAAGATCATCAGGTGGCGCAGGGAAAAGCGTTCCAGCCAGTTGTGCATGCTCCAGAAGATCACCACCTCGGCGATCACACCCAGCGCAATCAGCCCGCCGATGAAGCCGATGCTGTAGCCATGACTCTTCATGTAGGGCGTGAAGAAGGCGTAGTACGGCCCGTGCCCCGCCTGCATGAGCAGGCACACCAGCAACAGCCCCAGCACGTGCGGCTTGCGCAAGACCGTGGACAGCGGCTCGTGATCCAGCGGCAGGTGCTTCGCTGCCTGCTCGGGCACCACCAGGCTCGACAGCCAGATGGCGACGAAGACGATGAACACCACCCACGGCAGGATGCCGATACCGGCGGCGTCGATGCCGAGGCCCACCAGCCACACCATGATGATGAAACCCACCGAGCCCCACAGGCGAATGGCGCTGTAGCGGTGTACCTGTTCGCCGAGATGGTTGAAGGTGGTGGCCTCGAACTGCGGCAGAATGGCATTCCAGAAGAAACTGAACACCATGATCACCAGCGCCAGCGGCCAGTAGCCCGTGACCTTGAACACGGCGAGGAAACTCAGCGCCGCCATGAGCGCGCCGAAACGCACGATGCGCATGCGCTGACCGGTGTGATCGGCGATCCAGCCCCACACCATGGGCGAGACGATCTTGGTGGCGGCGAGGATGGCGATGAGTTCGCCGCTGTCCTGGCGGCTGAAACCCAGCGACTCGAGATACACGCTGAGGTAGAAGATCAGCGTGCCGAGACTGGAAAAATAGAAGAAATAGAAGGTGGACAGGCGCCAGTAAGGCATGGGCTCATCGCGTCCCTGTGACTACCCGGCTCAGTCGCGGGATGCGGGGATGCCGGGCATGCCGGCTTCCACGTCCATGTTCTGCGCGCGATGGCGCAGGGCATGGTCCATCAGCACCATGGCGAGCATGGCCTCGGCGATGGGCGTGGCGCGAATGCCGACACAGGGATCGTGCCGCCCGGTGGTGACCACCTCGGCGCTGCGGCCCTGGCTGTCCACGCTCTGCCCCGGCAGGCGCAGACTGGAGGTGGGCTTGAGGGCGATGCTGACGGTGATGTCCTGGCCCGAGGAAATGCCGCCGAGGATACCGCCGGCATTGTTGCTGAGAAAACCTTCCGGCGTCATCTCGTCGCGGTGCTCGGTGCCCTTCTGCGTGACGCAGGCAAAGCCTGCGCCGATCTCCACGCCCTTGACGGCATTGATGCTCATCATGGCATGTGCGATGTCGGCATCGAGGCGATCGAAGATGGGTTCGCCGAGGCCGGGGAACAGGCCCGAGGCCACCACATTGATGCGCGCGCCGATGGAGTTGCCTTCCTTGCGCAGGGCATCCATGTAGGCCTCCATCTCCGCCACCTTGCCGGCATCGGGACAGAAGAAGGGATTGTTCTCCACCTCGTCCCAGTCGAAGGCCTCGGCACGGATGGGGCCCAGTTGCGCGAGATAGCCGCGGATCAGGATGCCGTAACGCTCGCGCAGCCATTTCTTCGCGATGGCGCCGGCGGCCACGCGCATGGCCGTCTCGCGCGCCGAGGAGCGCCCGCCACCGCGGTAGTCGCGGATGCCGTATTTCTGCAGGTAGGTATAGTCGGCGTGACCGGGACGGAAGCTGTCCCTGATGTTGCTGTAGTCCTTCGAGCGCTGATCGACGTTTTCGATCAACAGGCCGATGGGGGTGCCCGTGGTACGGCCCTCGAAGACGCCGGAGAGGATCTTCACCTGGTCCGGTTCGCGGCGCTGGGTGGTGTGGCGGCTCTTGCCCGGACGACGGCGTTCCAGATCGACCTGCAGATCGGCCTCGCTCAGTTCCAGTCCCGGCGGACAACCATCCACCACGCAGCCGATGGCCGGCCCGTGGCTTTCGCCAAAGGAGGTCACGGTAAAGAGTTTGCCGATACTGTTGCCTGACATAAACGCTGCCGCCGCTGGTGTTCGCCCACCCTGAATCCAGGTGCGGCCATTATACCTTATTTATGGGGCGCCGCAGCCCCGCAGGCACCCGCGGCGGCAACCTCAGGCCTCTTCGTCCGCCTCGGCCAGACCCATGCGATGGGTATTGTTGATCATGCGCAGCAGGAACTTGTAAGGCAGGGCCACGTCGTGCTGGCTGTTGACGATGGCCATGAAGGGCAGATCCTCGTCGCGGAAGGCATAGTCGGCGGACTGGACCTGCTGCTGGAACTGGCGCAGCTGCTGCAACAGGGTATCGGCGAATTCGAGCACCATGCCCATGTCTTCGTCATCGTACTCGGCCGCGGCCAGCAGTTCCTCGGTCTCGTACACGGCCTGGTTTACCAGGTCGATGAACTGTTCCATGGATGTCGCACGTTTGTCGCTCATGTTCTCACCTCTTGCCCGGTTTGGCGTCAATCGGAAAAATATGCGTCGAGGGCGGCGCGCTCCAGCAGGGCAACCCCCTCGCCGCCGTGTTCGAAATCCAGCCAGATGAAGGGCAGCCTCGGGTAGCGCGCCTCCAGCGCCGGCGCGCTGGCGCCCACCTCCAGCACCAGTATGCCCTGCTCGTTCAGGTGCGCGCGCGCCTGTTCGATGAGGGGGATGGCGAGATCGAGTCCCGCCTCGCCCGCCGCCAGGGCCAGCTCCGGCTCGTGGCGATACTCCGCCGCGCGCGCCGCCATCTCCGCACTGTCCACGTAGGGCGGATTGCTGACGATGATGTCATAGCGGCGGTCGGCCACCGGCGCGTAGAGATCGCCCTGCAGGAGCCGCACGCGCTCACCAACGCCGTGTCGCGCCACGTTGATGGCCGCCACCTCCAGGGCGGCGGCGGAGATGTCCACCGCATCCACCCGTGCCCGCGGCAGGGCGTGGGCACAGGCGATGGCGATACAGCCGCTGCCGGTACACAGATCGAGAACCTGCTCCACGCCTTGCGGCTCCACCCAGGGCGCGAAGCCTTCGAGGATCAACTCGGCGATGGGCGAGCGCGGCACGATGACGCGCTCGTCCACGTAGTAGGCCTCGCCGGCGAACCAGGCCTCGTTAAGCAGGTAGGCCAGCGGCTTGCGCGTGCGCACGCGCTCGGCAAGTAGCTGCGCGATCCCGGCGCGCGTTTGCGCATCCGGGATCTCCGCGAGGCGCGCCTCGCCAAAGGGATAACCGATACGATTGGCCACCAGCCAGGCGGCCTCGTCACGCGCATTGTCCGTGCCGTGGCCGAAGTACAGATCCGCGGCCTCGAACTGCGCCGCGCACCAGTCGATGATCTGCGCGACGCTGCGCACCTCGTCCGGGATCACCGGCTGCTGTAGGGCCTCGGCATTCACGCCTTCCTCACCGCGTGCTTCGGCCGGAAGGCCCTGACCACCGCCTCGTCGGTTTCGAGATACGGCCCCTCGATGAGATCGATGCAGTAGGGCACGGCGGGAAACACCGCCTCCAGGCATTCGTCGATGGCCGAGGGCTTGCCCGGCAGGTTGATGATGAGCGATTTACCGCGAATACCGGCGATCTGGCGCGAGAGGATGGCGGTGGGCACGTATTGCAGGGACACCGCGCGCATCTGCTCACCGAAGCCGTCGAGTATCTTGTCGCACACCGCCTCGGTGGCCTCGGGGGTGATGTCGCGCGCCGCGGGACCGGTGCCGCCGGTGGTCACCACCAGGCAGCAGCCCTGCTCGTCACACAGCTCGCGCAATACCGCTTCCACCTGGTCCTGTTCGTCCGGCACCAGGCGCGCCACCGGCTCCCAGTCGCTGACGAGGGCCTTGCGCATCCAGGCCTGCATGGCCGGACCGCCCTTGTCCTCGTAGTCACCGCGGCTGGCGCGGTCGGAGACGGTAACGAAACCGATACGAATCTTTTCCTCTGCCATGTCAGATCTTCCCCGCTTTTCGATGTTCAGAAATCATAGACCAGTGTCACCGCCGTCTGCACGTCGGTATTCCTGACCCCGGGCGGTACGGTGCTGTTGTTCTTCACGGTGAGCGTGGTCTTCATGGAAAGATTGCCGTTGATCTTGAGCTTGAGTTCCGTCACCGACTCGGTCACGCGGTTGTCGCTACCGTTTTCCATCGAGATGGCCTGCTTGAAGGAGCTGCTCTCGGTGATCTGCCAGGCGTAATCCAGCGCCGCGCGCAGGATCCCCTCGCTGGTGCGGGTGCCATCGACGTTCCGGGTCTGGCGCGCACCGATACCCGCTTCGAGCTTGAGAGTATGGCTGTCGGTGCGGATCACGCTGCGCCGGTAACCGAGGACTTCCGTGTAGCGGCGATCAAAACCGGCGAAGCGGTTGTCCTCTCCCCGCAGCGAGCCGAACAGGGCGTCGATGTCGGAGAGATTGTACTCCACCCGGTACAGCAGGCTGATGCTGTCGGCGGTGGTCACGCCGCCGTCCGTGGCGCGCAGGCCGGTGAACTCGAAATCGTGCAGCCACGCGGCATGCCGCAGGGCCGCGGCGGCGCGCACATTGATGGTGGTGGTCTCGGTATTGCCGCTGGTCTGTACGTAGCCCAGCTCGGCCTCGCCGCTCCAGACGCCCTCCACGACATCGGCGCCCAGTGCCCTGCCGCCCAGCGCCAGCAAAAGGAGCGCCGCCATGACGCGCTTCATCGATTTCTCCTTCCAATAAAAAGGCGGCCGCGTCGCAGCGGGCCGCCCGTGATCGTTTGTTGCATGCCGTTCCGGCCGCTCAGGCCGTAACGAGGTGACTGAATTCGCGCATGTTGATGGGAAGCCGTTTCGCACCCCAGGTGCCCGGCTTCGTATCAAAGACACCGGCACAGGGCGTACCACAGAACCTGCACTTGCCCTCGGCAGTCAGGTTCCACTCACCCAGAACGTACCAGTCGCGGCCGATGAGCTTTTTACCACACTCGTGACACCAGGTGCTACCCCCGTCCGTATCATGGACATTACCGGTGTAGGCGTAGCGCACACCGTTGTCCATGGCGATCCTGCGCGCGCGGGTGAGGGTGTCGGGCGGGGTGGGCGGCACGTCGCGCATCTTCCAGTCGGGATGGAAAGCCGTAAAGTGCATGGGGACATCCGGGCCGAGCTTCTCCACCACCCACTTCGTCATCTCGTCGATCTCGGCGTCGGAATCGTTCTCGCCGGGGATCAGCAGCGTCGTGGTTTCCAGCCAGCAGTCGGTTTCATTCTTTATATACTCCAGCGTCTCCAGCACCGGCTGCAGGTGGCCGCCGACGATCTTGTGGTAGAAGCGCTCGGTGAAGGCCTTGAGGTCCACGTTGGCGGCGTCCATGTGCGCGTAGAACTCGGCGCGCGGCTCGGGGCAGACGTAGCCGGCGGTCACCGCCACCGAGCGGATGTCGCGTTCGTGGCAGGCCTTCGCCACGTCGATGGCGTATTCATGGAAGATGACCGGATCGTTGTAGGTGTAGGCCACGCTGCGGCAGCCCAGTTCCTCCGCCGCGCGGGCGATGGCCTCGGGGCTGGCGGCATCGGCCAGGGTGTCGATCTCGCGCGACTTGCTGATATCCCAGTTCTGGCAGAACTTGCAGGCCAGGTTGCAGCCCGCGGTGCCGAAGGAAAATACCGCCGAGCCGGGATAGAAGTGGTTGAGGGGCTTCTTCTCGATGGGATCGATGCAGAAGCCGCTGGAACGCCCGTAAGTGGTCAACACCATGGTCTCGCCGCGCCGCCCGCGCACGAAACACAGGCCGCGCTGTCCGTCGTGGAGCTTGCAGTAGCGTGGGCAGAGATCACACTGGATGCGGCCGTCTTCCAGCTTGTGCCAGTAGTTCACGTCGATGACGCTGTCATCGTTGGGGATGGGCTGTTCCATGGGCTTCGCCTCCGGGATGGCCGTCCTCGGCAGGTAGTGTAATATCAGTGTGGCCCGCCGGCGGCCTGTTATAAATGGTAAATGGGGGTGTAATTGACGCCGATCAAGGCAGCCGGCACAGGCCGGTGACAGGCTTGAATAAAGGGCGCCCAGACCTCATTTATCCGATAAACCACCAGAGAAATATCAGGAATGCGTGGACAGGGGGAACAACGGATACGGCCACCGGCAGTGGCGGGTAGCTTCTACCCGGCCGATCCCGGTGAACTCCAGGACATGGTGCAGCGCTTCCTCCACGATGTGCGCACCGTGGAGACCCCACCGCCCAAGGCACTCATCGTCCCCCATGCCGGTTACGTCTATTCCGGGCCCGTCGCGGCCAGCGCCTATGCCCGCCTGCGCCGGCAACACGCGCATATCCGCCGCGTGGTTCTCCTCGGCCCCTCTCACCGCGTGGCCTTCCGGGGACTGGCGGTCAGCGGCGCCGACTACTTCGCCACGCCCCTCGGTACAGTGGCCCTGGATCGCGAGGCCATCACCGACATCCTGCCCCTGCCCCAGGTCCACGAACTGGACCAGGCCCATGCCCTGGAGCACAGTCTCGAGGTCCACCTGCCCTTCCTGCAGACCCTCCTCGACGACTTCAGCCTGGTGCCCATCGTCGTCGGCGACGCCAGCGCCGAGGAGGTGGCCGAGGTCATCGAGGCCCTGTGGGACGGCCCGGAGACCCTCATCGTGGTCAGTTCCGATCTGAGCCACTACCACGACTACGCCACCGCGCAACGGCTCGACCGGCGCACCACCCGCGCCATCGAGTCCCTGCGCTACGAAGACCTCGACTACGAGAGCGCCTGTGGGCGCAACCCGGTGAGCGGCCTGTTGCTGGTGGCCCGCCGCCACGGACTGCACGTGCACACGCTGGACCTGCGCAACTCCGGCGACACCGCCGGGCCGCGCGACCAGGTGGTCGGCTACGGCGCCTGGGAGCTGGACTGATGCTCGATGAACGTACGCGCAAGCAACTACTGGACATCGCCGATCTCTCCATCCGCCAGGGACTGGAAACCGGCAGGCCGCTGGCGCTCAATATCAACGACCTGCCGGAAACCCTGCGCGAACAGGGCGCGTCCTTCGTCACCCTGAAGATCGATGGCGAACTGCGTGGCTGTATCGGTACCCTTCAGGCCTACCAGGCGCTGGGACAGGACGTTGCCGAGCATGCCTTTGCCGCCGCCTTCCAGGATCCGCGCTTCCCGCCGCTGCGCGTGGAGGAATACCCGGCGCTGGATATTCACATCTCCGTATTGCAAGCCCCCGAACCCATCCCCTGCCACACCGAAGCGGAACTGCTGGAACAACTGCAACCCGGCAAGGACGGCCTGATCCTCGAAGACGGCCCGCGCCGCGCCACCTTCCTGCCCTCGGTATGGGAAAGCCTGCCCGACAAGCACGACTTCGTGCAACAACTCAAGCTCAAGGCCGGCATACCCCTCGACCACTGGTCACCGGGAATGCGCTGCATGCGCTACGGCGTGGAGGAATTTGGCGGGCACGTGGCGGCATAAGAGATGTGACTCGCGTTTACAGGGCAACTGTCAGGTGAATACGATCACTGTTCATTCCATGTTAGTGAAAATGATTATCAGTTGTCACCGACCCCTTTTACTCTCCCTTTTACTCTCAATCACTGTTCATATCATCTTCTCGCCCTTAAAGTCACAATTTAAATCAGAACCAGTACCGTATGACAATGCTCCATATATGCCAGTGGTCGAGTAATCACTATCGCCATCAACTATGTAAAGAATGTAGCCAGGATCTGATTTAATTCCGTAATCAAGATATTCTGGTGAGGCATCATTTTTTACCGAAGAAATAAAATCTTTCTCATGTTTTTTGCTGAAGACATACAAACATGCGATCGACGAGTCTGATAGAATTGAGAAAACTTCTCCTAATAATATTTTGTTCTCGATTTTTATAAGCCCTGCATAACTAGCAATGAACGGATTTAGGAAAAATAGACATTTTGGTAGCAATGAACGTTTATAGATAACCTTGATACCAGGCGTTTTCCCTAGTTCATTGTACACAGCAGAAGTTTGATCACCCGAACCAAATACAAAAATAACCCTGTTATCAATGCTATTGCTGCTAATTATATTAGTTATAACTTTTTCGATATGTTCAGCTTCTATTTCTCCATCATCTTCATACTTAACATTTAAGTTTTTAGGACTAATTAGTTTAGGTGCACTCATTTTTGGTAAGCTGGTTTTATTTTCGAATGTGTATATGTCCTGGATCTCTAAATCTCCAACCCGGCAATGGAATTCGTTTTGACCGCAACCACTGATTGACTCTCCTTAATACCCGATTTCCTATCTGATTAACATACCTCCCATTTTTAGCGGTTGACGCTCCCCATCGCAAGGATAACGAAATGCTCTGCTCAAGACTTCTACTATAGCTTGGACCAAGTCTCAACCATTGCTTGCGAGGTCCGAATGCTTGCCTTAACCCCCTAACAGCGCCTGAAATTCTTGGAGCCGCTGTGTACCCACCAAGGCCTAGCCCCCAAATATCTGCCGTATATCCGCCATATTGATACGCATCCGAGCATTTGTTCACTTCATCATCAACACCAAGACCTTCACGGGCCATCTCGGTTAACGACGTGTCAAATAAGCCAAAACCTGAGGTTATTTCATCCCCAAAGCCTGCAACTGCATCAACAACTTCCTGGGGTATGGTCGGAAGCGTCTCCGGCTCCGCAATCAGCTTATAGGCGGCATAGAAGACCAGAAACTGACCAGTGGGATCTATGGCATTTGCCGGATTCCCCCCAACATACCCATAGGTGTTGAGGCCACCAGCCAACCCTATCGGATCACTGGTCACATACCGCCCGGTGGCGGGGTCGTAGTACCTGAAGTAGTTATAGTGCAGCCCGGTCTCGGTATCAAAGTACTGCCCCGGGAAACGCAGATTCAGCGTGAAGGTCACCCCATCCCCGTCCGGGTCGTCGTTGGCGGCGCTGGTCCCGAAGGGATCGGCGATCCAGGTCCACACCAGCTTGCCGGTCTGGTCCGTGGCGGCCCTTGGCGTGCCGAGGAGTAAAAAGGGGTCGGTGACAAACGCATATCATTATCATCTAACCGTACGGCACCCTCGCCTCCTTCACGCCGGGCCGCCCCCGACGTGCATAGCCCAGCTTGCGACCCAGTGTTGCTTCGATCTC
>Ga0256830_1001195_pt1 | contig 18648 bp, 18 predicted proteins | sample 128326metaG_FD_190537 | JGI IMG/M metagenome (GOLD analysis project Ga0256830, IMG submission 190537) | Hydrothermal vent microbial communities from Lau Basin, Pacific Ocean - 128-326 | ecosystem: Environmental > Aquatic > Marine > Hydrothermal vents | place: Pacific Ocean: Lau Basin | collected... | reverse complement strand
TGGCCGAACCACAGTAGGTCGTAGCGGCGTCCGAGCTTCGAGCGCGTCTCCTTGTGGCGCCCGCGTCCGAGCATGGTCCCCCGGAGATCGACGTGCGGGCGGGAGGATAACGCCCGGCCCCGTTCCGCGTCGGGATCGTGGATGGCTAGGGCGTGCGGCCCACGTTTCGACCGGACAGGTTAGGGGGTTGGGATGATGTCATTGGGGTTCCATCCTTTCTCTGCGAGTCGGTGGGGTTGGTTGGCGTAGTGGATGGCGGCGGGTGGTCGTCCTCGGGTGCGGTAGCCGCGGTGGGGTCGTTCGTAGTTGTAGAAGCGGAGCCAGGCTTGGAGGTCCGAGTCGACGTCGTCGGCGGTTTCGTAGAACCGGTATCGGAAGGCGGTTCGGTAGTGCAGGTGCAGGCAGGTGCCTTGGAACCGTTCCACGAAGGCGTTGAGGTTGGGGGATCGGGGTGGGAGCTGCCGTCGGGTGATGCCGAGATCTTGACAGGTGTGCCGGAAGGCGGCTTTGAACTCGGGGCCGCCGTCGACGGTGACCTGTTTGATGGTGATCCCCGCGTCAGCGAAGGCGGGGACGACGTCGTCGGTGAGGAACCGGACTGCTGTCTGGGCGGTCTTGTCGCCGGCGGCGACCCGGGCCACCGCGAAGGAGGAGGCCCCGTCGACCGCCGAGTACTGCCATAGTTTCCCGACCCCTTTGAGGTTCCCGATGTACATGGTGTCGAAGAACACCTCTTCACCAGGGACGTCGGAGCCGATGTGGGTGACCTCGACGGCCTGTCGGGCCCGGAGGTCCCGCAGGGCCCGTTCGGTGATCGGTCCTCCCTCAGCGGCTGCCAACGCCTCGGCGGCCGCCAGCCGGGCCCGGACACGGCCCAGCCCGGCGTCCCGCAGCACGTTGTACACCGACCCGTGCGACACCCGCCACCCGCCGAACCGTTCCAACCTGAGCCAGGCAGCGATCGTACGAGGCCCTTCGGTGGGATGCTCGATCGCATAGGCGATGATCTGGTCCCGCAACGCCGGCGACAACGCCCGGGGATGCCGCCCCTTCGGACGAGGCTTGGGCATGATCCCCGCCTCCCCATACCGCTCATAGGCTCGACGGAGCTCATAGAACCACGACCGGGAGATCCCCAACGCCCGAGCCCCCTGGGTCGGCGTCAACTCCCCCCGAGCCACCTGATCCAACACCGCCTTCCGGGCACGTGCCAAACTCTTCTCCGGGGCCATGGGCCATGCACCTCCATCAGACGACACACTGACCGAGACAGCATGGTCCAGGCCCCAATACTTCGAATGAACCCCCGCAGCCAGTCCAGCCCAGTCTTGGGCAGTACGGGCTAGGTGTTCCGACGCCGCGCCATGATCTACCCTGACGGCCGTGGAACTGTTCGACACCCCCGAACTGGCCGCGTTCCGGGCCGAGGCACGGGCCTGGTTGGAGGCCAACGTCCCGCCTCTGGGCGAAGAGGAGTCCGGTGTCATCGGCCTGTTCGCCGAACATGAAGACGAGGAGGCGTTCCTGGCGAAGGCCCGGTACTGGCAGGCCCGCCTCGCCGACGCCGGATGGGCCGGGATCACCTGGCCCACCGAATACGGAGGCAGAGGCCTCACCCCGGTCCATGAGATCGTCTGGCGCCAGGAAGCCGCCCATTTCGACCTGCCCGTCGGCGTGTTCGGGATCGGGATCGGGATGGGTGGCCCCACGATCATGGCGTGGGGCACCGACGAGCAAAAAGAACGCTGGCTCCCGCCGATGCTGCGGGGCGAAGAGATCTGGTGTCAGCTCTTCAGCGAACCCGCCGCCGGCAGCGACGTCGCCGGCCTGCGTACGAGAGCCGTCCGGGACGGCGACGAATACGTGGTGACCGGACAGAAAGTCTGGACGTCCGGTGCCCACTACTCGAAGTGGGGGATGCTCCTGGCCCGCACCGACCCGAACGTGCCCAAGCACGCCGGCCTCTCGTACTTCATCATCGACATGCGCCAACCCGGGGTGGAGGTGCGGCCCCTGCGGCAGATGACCGGCGGAGCCAACTTCAACGAGGTCTTCTTCGACGAGGCCCGGGTCCCCGCCGAGCACCTCCTGGGAGCCGAAGGCATGGGATGGTCGGTGGCCCTCACCACCCTGATGCACGAACGGGTGGCGATCGGCGGGTACCTCGTCGGCGCCGCCGGGGTGTTCGACACCCTGCGTCGGATGTTCGACCGGGTCGCCGACGAGCGGGGCGTCCATCCTCTGGCCGACCCGGTGGTCCGTGACCGCGCCACCGACCTCTACATCCGGGGTCAGGTGCTGCGGTTCATGACCCAACGCATCATCGCCAAGCTGGCGAAGGGAGAGATCCCGTCGGCCGAAGGAGCCGCCGCCAAGCTGGGGCTCACCTCCCTCCTGTCCCGGCTGGCCAACCTGGCGGTCGACGTCCAAGGTCCGGCGGGGATGCTCGGTCCCGACGACGCCATCGACGACGGCAGGTGGGCCTTGGCGTTCCTCGGGTATCCGGGGATGCGGATCGCCGGAGGGACCGACCAGATCCTCCGCAACATCATCGGTGAACGGGTCCTGGGCCTGCCCGGCGAACCCCGAGTCGACAAAGACGTCCCCTTCAGCCGGATCCCGGGCTGAGCCGCCTCCACCCGACCAGGCTCAGGGATGCGGCCCGACCGGCCGATGAGTACATTGGAGCCCACACTTCCCCGGAGGTCGCCCGTGCCACGGCCGGTCTTTCCCCAGAACGTCATCGCCGTCATCTGGGACTTCGACAAGACCCTCATCCCCGGGTACATGCAGAAGCCCCTGTTCCGGTATTTCGACATCGACCCCGCCACCTTCTGGGAGGAGGTCGACCACCTCGAACAGTGGTACCGGAGCCGCGGCTCGGACCTGATCGCCACCGACACCCTCTACCTCAACCACATCCTCACCTATGTGCGGGCGGGGCGAATGGCCGGACTCAGCAACGAGCTGCTGCGCGAGCTGGGGGCCGAAATCGAGTTCTACGCCGGGATGCCGCACTTCATGGACATGCTGCGCAAGCACATCGAGGCGGAGCCACGCTTCGCCGACCATCAGGTCAGAGTCGAGCATTACATCGTGTCTTCGGGGTTACGCCAGATGATCCTCGGCTCGGCGGTGGCACCGTACGTCGAGTTCGTGTGGGGATGCGAGTTCACCGAACAGGTGGCGCCGCCCGGCTACTTGGAAGCGACCCAGCCTCGCCTCTTCACACCAGGCGAACGTCAGATCGAACAGCTCATCTACACGATCGACAACACGACGAAGACCCGGGCGATCTTCGAGATCAACAAGGGCACCAACAAGATCCCCCACATCGACGTGAACGCAAAGATCGCCCACGAAGACCGCCGGGTCCCGTTCCAGAACATGGTGTACGTCGCCGACGGGCCCTCCGACGTGCCCGTGTTCTCGATCGTCAACCAAAACGGCGGCAAGACCTACGCCGTGTACCGGCCGGGATCCGAGGCAGAGTTCCAGCAGGTGGACCGCCTCCTCCAGCAGGGGAGGATCCAGGCGTACGGTCCCGCCGACTACCGCGAAGGCTCCCAAACCGCCATGTGGATCACCCACGCCGTCGAACGGATCGCCGCCCGCATCGTCCGGGACCGTGAACGAGCCCTGGCGGAGCGCCTCGGACGTCCCCCCACCCACCTCGACGACGAGGACTGACCGGACGTCGGCCGACCCGCCGGGCGTCCCCGACGGTGCCGGGAAACGACGACGGCACGGACACGGGCCGTCCGCCGTGACGCCCGGACCTCTCGGGTGGGCGGCGGTGCTGCGGGCCGCGTGCCCGACCGGATCGGACCACAATGGAGGCGATGTTCCGGCGCAAGGCCCGCCGACCCAGCCTGGTGGAGCTGACCCTCCTCGGCTTCGGTTCCGACGAGGAGCTGATCTCCTACTACGGCTCTCTCGACCAGGCCGCCGCCGCCTGGCGGCGACACCGCGACGACGTCCTGGCCCGCTGGCCCAACGGCCGACCCCAGGCCTGGTGGCGGTTCGAACCGGGGATCCCCGACGACCTCCGCACCGGCCCGTCCGTGGTGCTCACCCGAGCCGACGCCCACGCCTGGGACGACCTCGAAGCTCGACGCCGGGCCTTCCTCGCCTCCCGCGGCGAACCTCGCCCCGGACCGACCCGACCAGGAGCGTGACGATGCGTCTGACCTCACCCGCCTTCGTGAACGGCGGCTCGATCCCCGTGCGCCACACCTGCGACGGAGACGACGTCTCGCCGCCCCTCGACATCGACGACATCCCCCCGGAGACGAAGTCCTTCGTCCTGGTGATGGACGACCCCGACGCCCCGCGAGGTACCTGGGACCACTGGCTGGCCTACGACATCGAACCGACGTCCCACATCCCCGAAGGGGTCGGCACCCTCGGCACTCCCAGACGGAACTCGTGGGGTGACGCCGGATACGGCGGCCCCTGTCCCCCGGCGGGGACCCACCGCTACATCTTCCGGGTCCTCGCCCTCGATCGGCGTCTCGGCCTGCCTCCCGGCCTCACCAAAGGTGAAGTGCTCGCCGCAGCCCAACCCCACGTCCTCTCCGAAGCGGTGCTCGTGGGCCTCTACGGCCGCTGACCACCCGAACCACCTCGGAAATGGTGGAAGGCGATGGCGGCGGCGTGCCCGACGTTGAGGGAGTCGACGTCCCCGCACATCCGGATCCGCACGGTCCGGTCGGCGAGGGCCAGCACCTCCTTCGACAATCCGGGGCCTTCGGCACCGAGCACGACGGCGGTCCGCGGTGGCGGGTCGACGGTGTCCAGATCGACGGCCGCGGCGGCGGGAGTGAGGGCGACGACCACGAACCCGCGGCGACGAAGCTCGTCGAGGGCCTGCGGCCACGGCTCGAGCCGCCGGAAGGGCATCTGGAGGACCGCCCCCATCGAGACCCGTACGACCCGCCGGTGATAGGGGTCGGCGCAGGTCGGGTCCAACAGCACCCCCTCCACCCCCAGCCCGGCCGCCGAGCGGAAGATGGCACCGAGGTTCTCCAGGTCGTTGATCCCCTCCAGGACCGCCACCAGCCGAGCCTCCGCCACCAGCGGCTCCAAGGCCGTCTCGGGTTCCCGCTCCACCATCGCCACCGCCCCCCGGTGCAGGTTGAAGCCGACGACGCGGTTCAGCACCTCCTGGGAGGCGACGTACACGACCAGGTCGTCGCCTGCGACCGCGTCGGCGAGCTGTTCGAAACGCTTCCGGGTGGCGAGTATCGACCGGACCCGGTGGCCCGAGCGCAACGCCCGACGGATCACCGGGACGCTCTCGGCGACGAACAGGCCCCGCCCCGCTTCCACCCTTCGACGGAACTCGGCGTCGGTCAGATGCAGGAAGTCGGCGATCCGGGGATCTTCCGGATCGGCGACCTCGACCATCTCGACCATACGGCCATCATCCCAGACCGCCGCCGGGACGTCGGTGGCGGAGTGGGTCGATGCCCACCGAACGCAACAGCCTGGCGACGACGTGGAGCGGCAGCCCGACCACGTTGGAGGGGCTGCCGTCCACCCATTCGACGAAGATCGCCCCCAGACCTTGGAGGGCGTACGCACCCGCCTTGTCCATCGGCTCACCCGTGGCCACGTAGGCGGCGATCTCCTCGTCGGTCATCTCGACCATCCGCACGAGGGTCCGCTCCACCGCCGAGACCGTCTCGGCCCCGACCGGGGCGACAGCTACGCCGGTGACCACCTCGTGGGTGGCCCCGGACAGCCGTCGGAGCATCGACCGGGCCTCGGCCGGGTGGCCGGGTTTGCCGAGGAGCTGGCCTCCCACCGCCACCGCGGTGTCGGCGGCGAGGACCACGGCGTCGGCGGCGTCGGCGGCGACCGCGGCCACCTTGGCCCGGGCGACACGTTCCACGTACAGCTCCGGCTCTTCCTCCGGGTAGGGCCGCTCGTCGACGTCCGCCGGGACGACGTCGTAGTCGAGTCCCAACACGTCGAGGAGCCGGCGGCGCCGGGGCGACGCCGAAGCCAACACGAGACGGGTCACGTGGCCGGTTCACCCACGTCGAGGACCCTCACCTCGAACGCTCCTCCGGCGGCTTCACGCAGCTCCTCGGGGGTTCCGGCCAGGATCGGGAAAGTCCCGTAGTGCATCGGGATCACGGTCGACACCCCCAGCAGCTTCGCCGCCTTGGCGGCCTGGCGGGGATCCATCGTGTAGTGGCCGCCGATGGGCAGGAGGGCGATGTCGGGACGCCACAGCTCCCCGATGAGGGACATGTCCCCGAACACCATCGTGTCCCCGGCGTGGTAGATCGTCGGCCCACCGTCGAAGGCGAGCACCCAGCCCCCCGGATCTCCGCCATCCACGATGCCGACGTCACCCGAGATCCCGCTGGAATGCACCGCCGGGACGAACGTGGCGGAGATCCCTCCGGGACCGTCCACGGTGCCGCCCATGTTGAGTCCGGTGACCCGGTCCAGCCCTTGGCCTTCGAGCCAGACGGAGATCTCGTGGATCGCGAAGATCTGCGGGGACAGCCTCCGGGCGAGGGCGACCGTGTCGCCCACGTGGTCGAAGTGACCGTGGGTCAGGTAGATGGCGTCCACCCGCTCCGGTTCGTGCTCCGACTCCGGGCAGGCGGGGTTCCCCGACAGCCAGGGGTCGACGAGGACGACCGTCCCGTCGTCGGTACGGAACCGGAAGGCAGCGTGACCGAGCCAGGTCAGCTCGAGACCGTCGAGTTGCATCGTTCCCTCCTGGATCGACTCCTCCCCGATCCTACGACCCTGCCGGCGGCGGCCGGAGGGACGAACGTCCCGACGCAGTGGCGAAGGAACCCCCGTCTCTGGCCCTTCGTCCCTGGATTCGAAGCCTCGGGTAGGGGACGATGTCGTGGAGGACGGAGAACCCGGATGGACGCGACTCGTGCTCTCGAAGCGGCGAAGAAGCGCAGGCGGGAACTGGCCGACGCCGCAGCCGAGGTGGAGGATGCGGCCGCCCGCCCCAAGTCGAGCCCCGACTGGCCGGTCGCCGTAGCCGCCGCCTTGGCCGAGCTGGACGACGCGTTCCGTACCCACTGTGACGAGGTGGAAGCCGACGGGGGCCTCTTCGACGAGATCGCCGAAGAGGCCCCTCGGCTGGAGGGCCAGATCTCCGAGCTGCGGCGCCGCCACGCCGAGATCGCCTGCGAGATCGAACGGGTGCGGAACCGATGCGGCAGGCTCGACCCCGACGACATCCGCACCCAGGTGGCGTCCGTGCTGGGGATGCTCTCGCGACATCGCCAGCAGGAGTCGGACCTCGTCTGGGAGGCCTACATGGTCGACATCGGCGGGTGGTCGTGACGGTCAGTCGGGCCGCACGCAGAGGACCGGCGGGTCGACCGTCAACAGGATGTCCTGGGAGATACTCCCCATGACGAGTTTGCCGACCCGGGAACGGTTCTTGACGGTGATCACCAACAGGTCGCAGTTCTCCTTGGTGGCCAGGATCTGGATCTGTTGGACCGGGTCTCCGTACACCACCTCCGTACGGGTCCGCACCGCTTCTCCGACGACCCGGCCGACCAGGTCGTCGAGCCGTTGCCGTGCCTCGTCGAAGTGGGGCTTGGCCGCTTCGGAGTCGTGTGACATGTCGTCGAGGTCGAGACCGAGGGAGGTGAGCACGTGGAGGACGATCAGTTCGGCCCCCTCGTTGGCGGCGAGCCGGGCGGCGTAGCGCAGCGCCGCCTCGGATTTCGCTTCGAGGTCCATCGGCACGAGGATTCGGTTGAACAGGCCCACGGTGAGCACCCTCCTCCTTCGACCACCCCACGGTAGACCCCCGAACCCGAATTGACAGCCAGATCCGGCGAAATACGCCGTTTCGCGCGGTCAAAAGGCCGAAGGGGTGGGGGCAGTACGCTGCGGCGGATGCGGTCACCCCTCGTCACAGCGCGCGCCCTCACCAAGCGCTTCGGCGATTTCACCGCCGTGGACGGGATCGACTTCGACGTCCACCAGGGCGAAGCCTTCGGGTTCCTCGGCCCCAACGGCGCCGGCAAGAGCTCCACGATGCGCATGATCGGCGCCGTCTCCCCGATCAGCGGAGGGACCCTCACCGTGCTCGGGCTCGACCCCGCCGCCGACGGTCCCGCCATCCGCGCCCGCCTCGGCGTCGTACCCCAAGAGGACAACCTCGACCAGGAGCTCACCGTCTGGGAGAACCTCTACATCTACGGCCGGTACTTCGACCTCCCCCGCCAGGTCATCCTCGAGCGGATCGACGAGCTCCTGGAGTTCGCCCAACTCACCGAACGACGAAACGACACCGTCGAGCACCTGTCAGGCGGGATGAAACGCCGGCTGACCATCGCCCGGGGGCTCATCAACCAACCCGACCTCCTCCTCCTCGACGAACCGACCACGGGGCTCGACCCCCAGGCACGCCACGCCCTCTGGGACCGTCTGTACCGCCTCAAACAGCGTGGCGTCACCCTCATCGTCACCACCCACTACATGGACGAGGCCGAACAGCTCTGCGACCGCCTGGTCATCATGGACAAGGGACGGATCGTCGCCGAAGGCTCCCCACGGGACCTGATCGCCCGGTACTCGCCGCGGGAGGTCGTCGAGCTCCGCCTCGCTCCCGACGACCACGACCGGGCGGTCGCCTCCCTCGACGGCCTGGCCCGACGCATCGAAGTGCTGCCCGACCGGATCCTCCTGTACACCGACGACGCCGAGGCGACGATCGGCGACGTCTTCGAGCGGGGTGTGGAACCCGAATCGATGCTGACCCGGCGTTCCACGTTGGAGGACGTCTTCCTGCGGCTGACGGGGAGGAGGCTGATGGACTGATGCGCACGCCGGCGTTCCTACGTGTCGTGGAGGGGGAAGCCCGGGTGTACCGACGGGTCTGGCGCGGGTCGGTGATCTCGACGTTCCTCAACCCGGTCCTCTTCCTGGCGGCGATGGGGTTGGGGCTGGGACGGCTGGTGGATGAACGAACCGCCGGCGCAGGACTCGACGGCCTCACCTACCTCGCCTTCCTCGCCCCCGGCCTCCTGGCAGCCACCGCCATGCAGACCGGCGCCGGTGATTCGTCGTGGCCGGTGATGGCGGGGATCAAATGGCGGAAGACCTACGACGCGGTGCTGGCGACCCCGGTGGGGGTGGCGTCGCTCACCGTCGGCCATCTCGCCTGGGTCGGGATCCGCCTCGTGTTCGTCTCGGTGGCGTTCGTGTTGGTGATGGCCGCCTTCGGGGCGGTCGGGCTGGCCGCCGGCCTCACGGCGGTTCCGGCCGCCGTCCTCACCGGACTCGCCTTCGCCGCCCCGATGGTCGCCTACACGGCGGGGCTGAAAGGAGAGCAGGGGCTGACCTCCATGTTCCGGTTCGGCATCGTCCCGCTGTTCTTGTTCTCGGGGACGTTCTTCCCCGTCTCCCAACTCCCCGACTGGCTGGAGCCCCTCGCCTGGGTCACTCCCCTGTGGCACGGGGTGGAGCTGTCCCGGTCGGTCGCCCTCGGGACCGTCCCCGTGCCGCCTCCCTGGCTGTCCGTCGCCTACCTGGCCTCGTGGACGGTGGGCGGGACGTGGCTGGCGGTGGTCCGGATGCGCCGGAGGCTGGTGACGTGACCGCCGCCACCCTCGTCGCCCGGGTGCTCCCACCGGTGGCGGGCGCCCGCAAGATCCTGGAACGGAACTACCTCGTCTACCGCCACGTGTGGCTGATCGTCTTCTCCGGGTTCTTCGAGCCGCTCTTCTATCTCTTCTCGATCGGGATCGGGATCGGTCGTCTCGTCGGTGACGTCACCGGACCGAACGGCACCGCGATCCCCTACACCGCGTTCGTCGCCCCGGCCCTCCTCGGCGCGGCGGCGATGAACGGCGCCGTCTACGAATCCACCTTCAACATCTTCTTCAAACTCAAGTTCGGGAAGGTGTACGACGCCATCCTCGCCACCCCGATGCGTCCCACCGACGTGGCGGTCGGCGAGGTGATCTGGTCGTTGCTTCGGGGCGCCATCTACGCCGCCGGGTTCCTCGCCGTCATGGCGGCGATGGGGTTGGTCACCTCCTGGTGGGGGCTGGCGGCGTTGCCTGCCGCCGTCCTCATCGGCTTCGCCTTCGCCGCCGTGGGCATGGCCGCCACCACCTTCATGCGGTCGTGGCAGGACTTCGACCTCGTCCAGCTGGTGACCCTCCCCCTGTTCCTCTTCTCCGCCACCTTCTACCCCCTCGACGTCTACCCGGAGACGATCCAGGTGGTCACCCGCTTCTCACCGCTCTACCACGGCGTCGAGATCCTGCGAGCCTTCACGCTGGGGGCGATCGACTGGAGCCTCGTCGGCCATGTCGGGTTCCTGGCGGCGATGGGGGTGGGCGGCATGGTCGTCGCTGCCCGCCGCCTGGAGTCGCTGCTGCTGACCTGACACGGCCGTCTCCCCGCGGGGGAGCTCCACCCGCCACCGGTGGGTCGTCTCCGACCGTTCCTCCGCCAGACGTGCACCCATCATCTCGATCAGCCGGGAAGCGGTCCAAGGCCCCACCGGCCCGACGCCTCCCTGCGGGTCGGCGAAGGAGCCGACCTCGTCGGCCTGACCCGTCATGGCCGGTCCGTCGTCTTCGACGTCGACGACCACCGTCGCGCCCGCCGACGTGGCGCCGATGCGGAGCGACCGGCCGCCCTGTTGGAACCGGTGCTGGGCCAGCATGCGTAGGGCCTGACCCAGACGGAGTGCGTCGCAGCGGACGAGGAGACCGGCGGGCCCTTCGACCGCCGGACGCGGATAGCCCATCTCCTCCAGCGTCGCGGCCACCCCGTCGAGAACGGACCGGATCCGGGTGGCACGGGGGATGATCGTCACCGGGTCCCCACCTTCGAGCCGAGCCGCCGTCACGAAGTCGTCGATGGTGACGGACAGTTCCCGGGCCTGGCACAGGATCACGTCCGCGGTCTCCGCCGCCTCTCCTTCGAGCTGTGACCGGAGGATCGAGGCGAACCCGAGGATGCCGGTGAGGGGTGTCCGCAGCACGTGGGCGACCCAGCCGATCAGACCGTGGCGAAACCGGAGGGAGGCTTCGACGTTGCGGCTGGCCTCCACTTCGGCGGTGACGTCCTCGAGGCTTCCTTCGATCCCGACGACCTTTCCGTCTTCCGACGTCATCGGTCGGGCCGTGACCTTCGCCCAGATGGTGCTCCCGTCCCGTCGGGCCAACCGGAACGGCGCCACCGTCCCTCCGGAGAGGACGGTGTCGACGAGGCGCTCACGGTCTTCGGGGTCCACGTAGAGGTCGGTGACCTTCACCCCGACCAGCTCCACGGGGCCCCCGTATCCGAGGATCTCGGCCAGGGCCGTGTTGCATTCGAGCAGCTCCCCGTCGACGCTGGTCCGGTACAGGCCCACGGGGACCCCTTCGTGGAGGTCCCGCTTCCGGTGGAGGAGCTACCTGGCGCTTTCTTCGGCCCGCAAGCGCGCCATGAGGTCCCTGATGACCAGCGCCACCATCGGTCGCTCCCCGACCGTCACGCCGGTGGCGGCGACGTCGAGGGTTCGGGATTCGCCGACCGCCGTGACCCCTTCGGCAAGAACGGACCATCGGTGAAGAAGATTGTTCCGTCGGGCTGGACAACTGCTGCACCGCCACCGACCGACTCGAAGAGTGGCCTGCACATGGCCCGAACCCCGGTCTCTCGCTCAACGACTGCCGTTTCGACGCGTCGGCCAACTGGGGAACCAAACGACGGGTGACGGCACCGGCCAGCAGGTCCGCCACGGCTTCGACGCGCGCGGTCCGATCAGTGAGAAACGTAGCACCCACCGACACCATGCACACGGAGGAGAGCGCCGCCATCGCCCGGGAAGGCGTTTTGGCGACGAACACCGTCAACTCCGCGAGAGGGAACCGAGACGACCGCCGGCGTCGAGGAATCGCTGAGGTCGAAGTTTTTTGCGCCACCGCAACGACGACGAGCGTCACGTGACCGGTGGGGGAACACCGTCCGGTGACGATCCGGTCGGCCCCGGCCAGCTGGGAACGGACGACTCGACCCTCCAGACGAGACATTCGGACTCGACGGCTCGGCCGTGGAGAACAAACATTGAATCAGGATCCGATTCCGAAGGCAACCATCACCGAAGTGAGCCCCAGCGGGACGCTACCCACGACGTCTTGTCCACGATCTTCGCTTCGGCATCGCCGAGATCGAGTCCAGGTGTCCGACAGGTGGCATCTCGGCCTCAGTCGGCGAAGGCCTCCGAGCCCACGTCAGGAGTATTCGCCGGGGAATGACCGGGCGACGCTTGGCACCCCCGGCTGAGACGGAGAACGTAGCACCGTCGACCGTCACGGTATTCGTATCCGGCGTCACCGTCCATGGCCGAGGCGAGCTTGCGCACCGCCCACAGACCGACCCCAAGCCGATTCGGGTTCGTCGAGTCTGCTTGGCTGCTCGAAAAAGGATGGAAGAGCTGGCTGCAATCCTGCTCCGAGACCGGTTCACCTTCGTAGGAGACGACGAGACGCACCTCGGAACCACCTTCGTCCCCTTCCGCCTCTATCGAAATCCGGCCGGTGGTGTCTCGCAACGCCACCGACATCATGAGCTGGACGGCCTGGCGAAGGCGTAGGGGATCGGCGTAGACGGTCCTAGCGTCACATGCGACGTCGACTCGTGGGTGACCGGCACCGAAACCGAGGTTTCGCAGCGCTTCGGCCACCGCCTCGTCCACCTTGACACCGTCTACGTTCACCACCTCGAAAGTCCCTCCGTCTCCTTGCAGCCGACTAGCGATGAGCAGTTCGTCGATGAGCGCGGCCAGCTCGTGGGCGTGGTCCCGGATCGTCTGTGCCAACTCCGTAGGGTCGGCGGAGACATCGGAGCGATTGAGCAGCTCGGCGTAGCCGAGGATGACGGTGAGGGGAGTGCGGAGATTGTGGGCGACCGCTGCGATGAGCCGCTCCTTCGACCGGTTCGATGCTTCCAGGGCCGCCACCGCCTCCACCTGGGCGGTGATGTCCTCGAGAGCGCCTTCGTATGCGACAACGGTCCCGTCGTCCGCTAGAACCGCCCGGGTGTGGTCTCGGACCCAGAGGACACGTCCGTCCAGGGCGCGGATCTGATAGACGGCGGAGGCTCCCCCGGTCCCGGCCGCCTCCAACAGCCGGTCCCGTTCGGTGGGGTCGACGTAGAAGTCCTGGGCGAGCCGTCCGAGGAGTTTCTCTTCGTCGTCGCCAGCGAGGAGCGTCACGAAGGCCGGATTGCCGCCGAGGATCCTACCGTCGGGGGCCGTCCGGTACAGCCCCACCGGGACACGCTCGTACAGGAGCCGAAACTGCTCCAGGCGTTCCCGGGCCGCCGTCTCGGCGGCGACCCGGCGGCTGACGTCCCGGACAGTGGCCGCCGCCATCCGGCGACCGAGCACATCGAAGGTGGCGACGGAGATCTCCGCCGGGAAGGTCTCCCCCCACGACCGCAACGCGTGGAGGATCGGCCGGTTCGACATGGCGCGCGTGTCCGCTGCGCCTGCCATCGTCGCGGCGACGAACCGTTCGTGACGTTCCCGGTAGGCGGGAGGCAGCAGCTCCGACACCGACCGGCCTTCCATCTCGCCCGGCGCATAGCCGAAGATCTTCTCGGCAGCCGAGTTGGCGCGGACGACCGTCCCTTCGACGTCCACTACAACGACGCCGTCGCCTGCGCTGTCGAACAGCGCGCCGTGCAGCTGCCGGTCGTATTCCGCGACCCGGGTAGAAGCGACGAAGAGCATATAGGTGATCCCGAAAGCGAGGGCCAGCACGGCGACTCCGATGACCGCACCGACGGCCTGCGCGGGATGGTCAGCCGCCCGCGCGTTGAGAACTGTGGCAGCTGCCACTGCCAAATACACGATGAGCAGGCGTATCACGGTGCGCCTGCGATCAGATTCGACCAGCACGATCGCCACTGCCATCAGCGAACCGACGGCGACCATGGCTGGAAACTGGCCACCGGAGCCGAATATACCGAGGGGAACGATCGCCAACGACGCCACGGCGATGAAACGGCCAGCATCCGCTCGACGCCGCCAGAGCTGGAACGCCGACCCGAGCGCCAGGACGAGCCCGAACAGAGCCCAAAAGGCCTGGTCCGTCTCCCCGGTAACCCATGCCCCGAGCCCGAAGGCCGCACCCACCCCCAGACCCAGCAGACCGAAGCCTCGCACATAGAGGGTGGCGAGACGCTGGGGGGAAGCGAGAAGTTGGGGAATAGACACGGGCTGGTTTTCTCATCGGCAGACTATCAGAACCCCTGAAGCGGCGATACCCAGTCCACCAAGATCTCTGCTGCTCGTGGACACAGAGCTCAAGCCGAAAGAGCGCCTGCCGACGGGGGCGGCATGGCCCTCGACGCTGCCATCCGTCCGACGCTCCGGTCAGTCATACCGAAACTCAAAAGAGCCTTCGAAGAAGGTCTCCCCCCTGTCCCCAGATCCTATGGGCACCAGGCCCTCCTCACTGTACGCCGTCTTGGACTCTTCGGCGGAGTCGCGTTTCATCTGTTGTTGGGTTTGACGTGGTCATGGCTGGGAGGCCTCGTCGTTGCCGGGGCCTTTGCCCTGTACGCCATCACCATCGCACCGGCGATCACTCGCCTTCGCCCCCACCGTCCTGGTCTTCACCTGATCACCGACAGCGTCACCGTCGCCCTCGTCGCCACCCTGGTCGGCACACCCGTCCTCGCCATCCCTTGGCTCTTCGTCCTCTTCCTCGCCCCGATGGTCCTCACCGGTACTCGGACGGCTCTGGCAGTCCTGGCCGCTGCAGGCCTCCTCGTGCCGTTCACCATCGGACTCGCCAGCACCGACATCCAGATCACACCGACCCTCGACGCAGAACTCCAGATCGCCTACATGTACATCGCCTTCGCTGGCGACGTCCTCATCGCCATCTTCTTGACGTTGACGATGGGAGTCGCCACACGCGCCGCCCAGGCGGAACGGGCACAAGCAGCGGAGACAGTCGAACGTCAACGAAGTCACCTCGAAACGCTCTTCGAGGCGATTCCCACCCCAGTTGCCCAGTTCGACATGAAGGAAGTGGCCACCCGCCTGTCCGCTCTCCGCCGCCATGGAGTCGATCACGCCACCTCTTACCTCAACGACCACCCGGAGATCTGTGCCACCCTGGTAGAGACGGTGGTCGTCGAGAGGGCGAACCTGGCCTGGTGCAAGCTGTTCGGGCTGGACACCGAACGGGCCCGTGGGCGGGTGAACCGAGACAGGCTCCCCCCTGGGATCACCCATGCGTTCGAACAGCTCGTCGGTGAGTTGGCCGCGGGGAAAGTCCAAGGAGGCTTCCGACTCAGCTTCGAGACCTTCCAGGGTGCACACGTACACGGCTGGTTCGGCTTCCGAGTGGTCGAAACCCATGGCAACCCCGACTACTCCCGGGTGATCGTCACCGCCGTAGACGAAACCGAGCGGGAGGAGCTGGTTCAGACCATCAACGAACGAAACGCGGCACTCGCCCGGGCCCTCGAGGAGCTGCAGACCGCCCAGGCGGAGATGCTCCAAGGCCAGAAGATGGAGGCGATTGGCACCCTCGCCGCCGGAATCGCCCACGAGATCAACACCCCCATCCAATACGTCGGCGACAACGTGCGGTTCATCGGCGACGCCGTCACCGATGTCATCGGCATCTTGCAGGCCTCCGGTCAGGCCGTCGCTGAGTTCGACGGGGGCACCCTGCGCCCCGAGACCGTATCGATGCTCTCCCAAGCCCTCGATGAGGCCGACGTCGATTTCCTGTACGAGGAGCTCCCGGCCGCGGTCGACCAGGCCCTCGAAGGAGTCGACCGGGTGGCGACGATCGTCCGCGCGATGAAAGACTTCGCCCACCCCGGCACCGAAGAGCTCGCACCGGTCGACCTCAACGCCGCCATCGAGACGACCGCTACTGTCTCGAAGAACGAATGGAAGTACGTCGCAGAACTCGAACTCGACCTCGATCCCGACCTCGGTCTCGTCCCCGCGCTCTCCGGCCCCCTGAATCAGGTGGTCCTCAACCTCATCGTGAACGCCGCCCACGCCATCGCCGACAAAGGCGATGACAAAGGTGTGATCCGGATCGTCACCGCCCGGGAGGACGATTTCGCCGTAATCAGTATCTCCGACACCGGCTGTGGCATCCCCGAAAAAATCCGCAACCGGATCTTCGAGCCGTTCTTCACCACCAAAGAGGTGGGGCGAGGTTCAGGACAGGGCCTCGCCCTCGCGCACCGTGTCGTCGTCGAACGACACCGAGGTCGTATCGATGTCGACTCCGAAGTGGGCGTCGGCACAACCTTCCACCTTCGGATCCCCCTCCACCCCGAAGAGGAGAACTGATCATGGCACGGGTGATGTTCGTCGACGACGAACCCCAGATCCTCAACGGTCTCCGGCGGATGCTCCGCAAGGAACGATCGGACTGGAGCACCGAGTATGTGACATCGGGCCGTGAAGCCCTGGCCCGTATGGAAGACGAACCCGTCGACGTCCTCGTAACCGACATGCGGATGCCCGAGATGTCTGGGCTGGAGCTGTTGGCGGCCGTGAAGGAACGCCATCCAGAGACGGTGCGTCTCGTTCTGTCGGGACACGCCGACCAGGAGATGACGTTGAAGGCCGTCGGACTGGCCCACCAGTACCTGTCGAAACCCTGTGATCCCGAAGTGCTCCGCACGGCCGTCCGAAGGTCGGTACGGCTCCGGTCACAACTGGCAGACTCCGACCTGAAACGAGCCGTCTCCGGGATGGGAGCCCTCCCAACCCTCCCCTCCCTCTACTCCCGGGTGATCGCCGCTCTCCGCAACCCCGAGCGAACCCTCGGCGACGTGGGCGAGATCATCAGCGAGGACATCGGCCTCACCGCCAAGATCCTCCAGGTCGTCAACTCCTCCTTCTTCGGCCTTCCCCGAGAAGTCCTCACGGCCCAAGAAGCCGCCGCGCTCCTCGGCGCGGACGTGGTCACTTCCCTGGTCCTCGGCGCCGAACTGTTCGACGGTCCCCCCAGCCAGATGGTCGCTCTCGAGTGCCTCTGGCAGGGCGCTGTGACAACGGCCTCCACGGCCAAGGAGATCGCTCGACGCTTCGGCCTGGACCACCGCGCCGTCGAACATACCTACTCGGCTGGAATGCTTCATCACGTCGGGAAACTGGTCCTCCTACGACGCCACCCTCAGCTGCTCTCCTCCAGCGCCGACGATGAGATCCTGGCCATCGGCACTCACCACGGCCTCCTCGGCGCCTACCTCCTCGACGTCTGGGGGTTCCCCGACCCGGTCGTAGAAGCCGTCGGCTTCCACGACCGGCCTCGTGAGTCGCCGACCCGCAACTTGGGCCCCCTCGCCGCGGTCCACGTGGCCATCAGCATCCACGAACAGGACTGCCATCTCTTCGAGCCAGACAGGGAATACCTCGCCGAGCTCGGGATCGACCTCGCCGACTTCGCCGATTTGATGGAGGGAGCAGATGCCTGAACGGGTCCTCCTCGTCGACGACGAGCCCCGGGTGCTGGACGGATACCGTCGGGCACTCCGGCGCCGCTACGAACTGTCCTTCGCCGAAGGGGCAGACGAAGCCCTCGGCATCCTGGAGTCGGAAGGCCCCTTCGCCGTCGTCGTCTCCGACTACCAGATGCCGGGCACCGACGGCATCACCTTCCTCGCCGAGATCGCCCGGCGGACCCCCGACACGGTACGCATGATGCTCACCGGCCAGGCCGACCTCGACGTCGCCACCGCCGCCGTCAACGACGGGAAGGTCTTCCGTTTCCTCACCAAACCCTGTCCGGCCACCGACCTGGCGATGGCCCTCGACGCCGGCATCGAGCACCATCGCCTCGTCCGGGCTGAACGCGAGCTCCTCGAAGGAACCTTGCGCGGCACCGTCCGGCTGATGACCGAGCTCATGGGACTACTCGATCCCGATGCATACGACCACACCGCCCGTATCCGTCGAATCGTCTCCCAGATGCTCGACGAGTTCCCCGCCGAGACACGCTGGCAACTCGAACTCGCCGCCGAGCTTTCCCAACTCGGCACCCTCACCCTCCCTCTCGCCCTCCGCCGCAAGCTCCGCGGTGGAGCCGACCTGACCCCTCGAGAGGAGAAGGCGGTGACGGAACATCCCCACACCGCCCACGATCTGCTGTGCGGCATCCCGCGCCTCGAGCTGGTGGCCCGTATGATCGCCACACAGCGGGAACCTGCGATGAACCGGCCCCGGGACATGTCTCTCTCGGATCCAGACGATCTAGTGTCAGCCGGAGCCCATGCCCTCCACATCGCCACCGAGCTCGATCGACTCACCCGCACCATGAGCATCGACGAGGCCCTCCGAACTCTCGACCGCGACACCGGCTCCCATTTCCGTTCCCGACTCCTCTCCCGACTGGCCGTCGCACCACCCGAGCAGTCGTACGCACGCGCCACGGTTCGTGTCGCGGAACTCACAGTCGGTATGGTCGTCGACGAGAACGTCGAATCGGAAACGGGCATGCTCCTCCTCGGCGAAGGCCGAGAGGTCACAGACCCCATCCTGGTTCACCTCCGCCGGTTTCAGGAGACCGTCGGCGTAGTCGAGCCCATCCGCGTTCTGGTCCCGACCGCAGACCACTCCAGCCCGTCTGTGTAGGATGCTTCCCTCGCTCCGTTAGG
>Ga0256830_1001194_pt1 | contig 18656 bp, 8 predicted proteins | sample 128326metaG_FD_190537 | JGI IMG/M metagenome (GOLD analysis project Ga0256830, IMG submission 190537) | Hydrothermal vent microbial communities from Lau Basin, Pacific Ocean - 128-326 | ecosystem: Environmental > Aquatic > Marine > Hydrothermal vents | place: Pacific Ocean: Lau Basin | collected... | reverse complement strand
GTGAGAGGAAGATATGGTCTTGTAGCTTTGCACAAACCATGATTGTGCTCAAATAACCTCCTCTTAATATTATTCGTCGAACCAATATATAAATAGTGCTTTTCGACATTCTCAAGACAGTAAACATACCACATCCAAAAACTCCCATTTGTTAACTACCTACAGATTACATTCTCACTCAGACGGGCCTGTCACACGGAATCAAACGACCTCAGCCAGAAATCATTTATGCACAATGGCCCGCCATACGAAATCAAATAATCTTCTCCAGATGTCATTTGCACGGTATGGCCCGCCATACGAAGTCAAATGACCTCCACCGGAGGTCATTTGCGTAGTATGGCGGAGAGGGAGGGATTCGAACCCCCGTCCCGAATAAACGGGAACCGCATTTCGAGTGCGGCGCGATCAGCCAGGCTCTGCCACCTCTCCTAATTTATTTTATATTACAGGGGCATACGTAAAAAAACGGACCGGAAGTTACGGTTCGCGATGGGATTGGAAAAAGTCCTGAATTAAAAGTGCGCACCGTTGTTCCTCCACCCCACCCTTTACGGCAATTGCCGGCCCCAGGCGGCGATCTCCGCATAACTGGTACAAGGAGCCACAACAACCCTTTTGCTCGTCGTAACAGCCGAATACGACCATCTTTAAACGGGCGTTGATGATCGCCCCGGCGCACATGGAACACGGTTCCTTTGTAACATACATAATGCAATCGTTCAACCGCCAATCCGCCATCGTATTGGCCGCGGCCGATAGGGCAATTATTTCGGCATGAGCGGTGGGGTCTTTCAGGGATTCCCGCTGGTTATATCCGCGGCCGATGATTTTATTCTGGTAAATTACAATCGCACCGACGGGAATCTCTCCTGAATCGTATGCCTTTTCAGCCAGTCGCAGGGCTTCGGCCATCCATTTTTTATGGTTGAGGGTCAACGATAGATTCAAAATAATACCGGAGACAGATTACGGGAGGTTTAATAATGTTCGTAGATATTCAATCTGGTCCGCCAATTCCCGTCGACCGACAATCGTACCGATGTCCGGTGTGAATGTGGCCCCCGGGGTCAGGGCGTCAACAATATATTGTACATGACTCAGGCTCTGCGCAAAATCACCGATCGAGAAACAGGATACCGAAAGGGTTAAATGCACATCGAGATAATTCAATGTGGTATCATGGGAGAAAGACCAGGTTGATAAGTCCGATTGCTCCAGGTCCGATAATAAATCGTTCCCCCATTCGATCGCCAGGCTGTCTTCACCCCGGGCATTATTAACGAAACACAATCCGGCTTTTAATTCATGATCGAGATTGGCAAGGATATTCGGACTTTGTGGATATGCCAAGCCACGTTCGAAATATAGCGCACTGCTGTCCATTTCCATCAATTTCCCGTAGGACCATCCGAGGCCATTGTAGCCATCTTTATAGGATGAATCTTGTATCACCGCGGCTTTGAACCAATCGTTTGCTTCCTGGTAAACGCCCTGTTCGTACAAGTCCCAACCATAGTCGGTCTTATCGATTTCCGTTGCGTCATACTGTCTTCGACATCCCCAGACAACGATCAGGAATAATCCCATTCGGAGAAAAAATTTAATATGTAGTTTGAGTCGATTCACCGTAACAGCATTACCTTGCGGGTTTGAATTTTTCCCTGATTGGTTGTCAGACGAATAAAGTAAATACCCGACGCGATATTTACCCCGTTGTCATCCTTGCCGGCCCAACGAACAGTATACCGACCGATTTCCTTATAATCATTAACCAGCGTGCGTATGTGTTGCCCCAAAATATTAAAGACGGAAATGTTTACCTTTTGTCGGGGCCCCTCGATGAATCCAACATCATAAATGATATTCGTAACCGGGTTAAAGGGGTTGGGATAATTCTGGTGCAAACTGGTTACACCGGGAACAATTAAAGTTTTGGGTCCCAGCCGGAAATATCCCATTTTCTGCGTATAGCTCATAACGGAACCGTTGACGGTCATTGAAGGAAGTTCCTTCCACGTCACACCGTTGATTCTCTGGTAGAGGGCAACATCATCATTAAGTCCTTGAATCGAAACTTCCACCGGCTTTCGGAAACGCATATTTTCATTGCCGATCCGGTAGGATGCCATATCATTAAACAGGTCTCCGAACATGGTTGAATCAACAACCAGAATCGGTTGATCAAATGATACCGCTCCGGACGAGCCCTTTACCCTGAACCTTCCATCCGGGCTCGAACCGTACCAGGAACGGGTTGTTTTCGCAAGCGTCATCCCCACCTGTCTGGTAATGGATGTATCGCCGACAACGCCGTGGGCGGAGACGTCAAAAGTGTAGGTGCCCGGACTGATAAAATTATGTAGACCGACAAAAGTATAATCGGCAACCGTATCAAGACTTACGACCTGATTCTGCACTTTCAGCGTTAAATCGACCACCTTTCGTATCGTATCGGTAATTACGATTTCAAAGAAATTCGTAAAGGCGTTATTCTGCAAAACGGCCACCGATAGTTGTGGTCGGGGTACACGAATAACATCGATTACAAAGGTTGTACTGTCGGACGCTCCCTGTTCATCGGTGGCCACAACCTTAATCAGCGCCGAATCGGACCACAGGTCCCGGGGCTCGAACAGAACGGTATCGCCGTAAGTTCGCGCCTGGTAATTGGAGGGCGAAATCGTCATATAAGAACCGTTGGTCAGGGGCGTGACGTTGATTGTGAGTAGGGTGTCATCCACATCCACGACAAAATCGGCAAAATCAATTTTGACCGAATCATTTTCCAATACTTCGATTAACGGAATATCCGACCAAACCGGCGGATCATTTCTCGGCAGAATGGTCAAAAGCATGGTGTCTTTTCCAACAGCGCCAAACGGGTCACTGACGTAAAATATGAGACGATGATTATCTCCGTAATAATTGCTGTCGCTATCAAACGTGGCATAAGTGGAACCACCCACGGTATCGATGGTGACGGAAATTTTCGGACCGGGTGTTTCCGATATAATATCAAATAATGTCGCCGGGTCAATTTTTTCATTTTTACCAATAACCGGTTTGGGCGAATAAAGATTGCGCAGATATGTCTCCATTCCGGCGGTAGTTCCCGGACCGACAATCACCCTACCGGTGGGAAATCCGGAATGTGATATCGTGTCCAGAATGACCACTTGCCAGCTCAACTCGGTGCTGTCGTTATCCACATCACTGGCATAAGGGGTTAAATCGATCCGTACCGTATCGGTGTGGTCTTCCACGAAGGTAATATGATCCGCAGGGGGTAAAAATTGCACAACCGGAGTATCATTCACCGCATGGACCGTCAAAGGGGTTTCCAATGTGTCGGCAAACCCCCAATTATCCCGCACAATAATTCGGATGGTGTAAGAACCGGTGTCATCCTGGGTCGGGGTCCAGGTCATGGCCCCGGTCAGGGAATCGACACGCATCGAATCCAGTTTCGGTTCACCGATAATACGGGTTGTTTGTACATAATAACGAAATTCATCGCCAAGCTGCGTGTCTGTATCCGGATCGACAACCAGGATGGAATCGGCAAATGACAGGTCTTCAAACAAATTCAATGAATCGATCGCAACGATCTGCGGGGCGCTGTTCAGTCGCAACAGAGTATCGGAAGCCAGGGTATCGGAAATGTTTCCGGCGATGTCAATTCCCCGCAAATGCAGCCGGTATTGCTTCATGTGTTCCAGGGGCAGATTGAAAGTATGATTCTCTTTTTTCCCAATATCCAGCCAATCGACAAAGGCATTGATTGAATCGTCTCCGATTTGTTCAACGGCAATTTCATAGTAGTCGAGACCTGATTCTTTCGCCGGATCCTGTTCATTGAAGCCGGACCACTCCATCGTGATGATATCCGTGGAAATCAACGTATCGGACGTCAAAACGGTCCCTCCCGTAATCGTCCCCGGCTGTAACGGGTTCGGATCGTACGTTAAAACACTTGCGCTGGAATCACCGATAGTCCGGTTGCCGACCCTGTCGGTTATGATGGCGCGCGTTAACAACGAATCACCGACAATCAAGCTGCTTCCCGGCACCAGTTGGGACGTAATTTCGTCAATCGACCGCCGGAAAGTAATATCGCCGAAATTTTGAATGCTGTCGGCGGTTCCGATAGTAACCCAGTCGGTCCCCCGGGCCATGTTGTACATCTGAATTGTTACCGATCCACCACCGTAAAGAGAAGGATCGGTTTCGGGACTGACAACGGGAACCGTAATTTGAATCTCTTCCGTAGCCGCATTGATCCAACCCGGGACGGGATTATCTCCGTTAGGTAAAACGGTACCCGTAGTGAAGTCGGCGGGGGGGGTATTATCTAAGGTCAATTTAAAACGTCCGGATGTATTATCTTCGGTGATTGCGTTCCCGGCCAGGTCGGTTCCAATAATACTGATGGCAGCGGCCCCGTCATTACTGTCGGGTATCGTTAGGCTGTAAGTCCAGGTTACGCTGTCGACCTGAAACATATCGGTCGTATCCAGGGTGGAGCCACCTGCGAAGGCAACATATATTTGTGGTGAAGCTACTATTTGTTCGCTGAACGTCACCGTAACCAAGGGAGTATCATCACGATTAACTAAGCTATCAGATAATGTGATCGCAGCCGTGGGAGCTTCCGTATCGATAACAATGTCGTTGTTATCCGATAATGACCCCGCAGTACCTGGGGTTGGTAAAGTGGGTATAAATTCATTCCCCGCCAAATCTCTGATATCCGCTCCGTACAACTGCAAGGGTGACGTGGACACATAATCCAAATCATCACTGGAATGGTTTTCGGCCACAATATAGCGGAAAATCAATGTATCCGTACCGGAACCGGAAATATATGATGCGCTTGCTCCGCTGCCTCCGATATCCATCGTTATGTAAGGAGGATTGCCGGGAATATCGAGGGTAATGTTTTCGTTTATCAATACCTGGATGGTGATGGTATCACCGGCGTTATAGGCAATATCCGCGTCGGGAGATTGAACGGAAAGTACGTAAGGACTGATTTCATCAACCAGCAGCGTGGAATCGCTCTGCGTATGAGTTACGGAATTACCGGCAACGTCCTCAACAACCGCGCGGAAATACAATAATTTATTATTGCCAAATCCACTTATTTCACGGACATCAACACTGTCGGTCCCGCCGGAATCGGCCGTAACATCGATAAAACCGGCAATAATATCCGCGTCCTGAATAGACTCCTTCACGGCAATATTTTCAAAACTGCTGGTGATTCCGGCTTTTGCCTGCAAACGTACGGTTCCGCCGGATAAACTACCGTCGTTTTGATCCAGAGGAACCCTGACAACAACGCCACTGTTGGTTCCATTCCAGAAGGAGGATACAATATTGCCTCCCGACGTGGTCACTACACCGACGGTATCGGCCTCGGGGGCGGTTTGGTCAACTTTAATAGTGGTAGCACCGGCTGTCCCGGTTGTGCTGTTCCCGGCCTTATCGGTAATTATGGCCGTGATTGTGATTTCAACATCATCGGCAAAACCACTGATCCCTTCAAACACGGAAGCGCTTATAGTAAGCGTTTTATCGGAAGCCAGATCACTGTTTTCCAACGTAACGGGAGAATCCAGATCCTGGAAACTCCCGCCATCGACACTGGTTCGTAATTGAAGTTCGCCGTCAACCAGGCTGGCATCATTATCAATAGGGACGGCCACTTCCAGGGCGGTATTCGTCGAATTCCAATAACCGTCAACAACACTCCCCCCGACCGTTTTAATCTCCCCCACAGCAAAATCCGTCGGATACACACCATCGATTTGAATGGCGCTGTTATCACTTAAATTTGAGTTTCCGGGAATCGAATAATCGTTGACCACGTTTCCGGCGATATCGGACAGACTTCCACCGGAAACCGATACCGTGTTAACCGTTAATTCTCCCGTTTCATCATTTTCCTGGACGATATAATCAAAAGAAATTTGATCGGTACCGGAGACGGATGTATTTGAAATCGTCTGCGCCACATTCAACAGGACATCGACAGACCCGATATCCAGAGAGACATTTTCCGTGAAATTAACGGTAACATTTACAGTATCGCCGGCTTTATAGAGTCCATCCTGACTGCTGGAAGTGATGTTGCTGATGGAAGGAACCGTTTCATCGATCAACAGGGTTGAGTCGCTTTCGCTTCCGGTGGTTTGATTCCCGGCCGCGTCGTGAAGGATGGCACGGAAATACAATCGGTAACCATCACCAAAACCGGTTAATTCCCGGATGTCCAGGCTATCGGTTCCACCGGAATCGGCGGTTACATCTATGTAGCCGCTGGATAAATCACTATCCTTCACGGTAACAAGCGACCCGATGCTTTGCCAACTTCCACCCGATCCGGCCTTTGCCTGTAGCCGTACTTGTCCATTGACCAGGGTGGCGTCCGAAGCCAGGGGAACACGGACGCGCGCGCCCGTGTTTGTCCCGTTCCAATAACCGCTTACGACTGGATTTCCCAAAGGGGTCACATCCCCGACGGTAAAATTAGCCGGCTCAGTCTGATCGACAATCAGGGTCGTGGCACTGGGACTGCCGGTAGTACTGTTCCCGGCGGCATCGGTAATAATCGCCGTGATTGTTATTACACTGCCGTCGGTAAAATCGGTTAAACTCTCAAAATCGGCTTCGGCAATAGAAATGGTCTTGTCGCCACTGAGATCGCTCAGCGCGATTGTTTCGGCGCTCCCAAGGTTTTCATAACTGCCGCCGTCAACGCTGGCGCGTAATTGAATTGTTCCATCCACAAGACTGGTATCGTTAGCTATAGGCGTAATAATGGAGACACTTGTGTTTGTCCCGTTCCAATAGCCGGGTTGTTCCGTTCCTCCCAATGATGTAACCGATCCGACGGTAAAATCGGAGGGCACGACACCGTCAATAACAATTTCGTTGGCATCGCCCAAATTCGATCCCGAGGGTATGGAAAGTTCGGTAGCCGGATTCCCGGCCACGTCAATTAACGATCCACCGGAAACCGTAAGCGACTTCACGGTCAGATCTGAGGATTTTTCGCCGCTTTCCACGGTATATGTTGTCGAAACCGTAGTCATATTGCTCACGCTGGAGACACTCAGCGTCCTGTCGCTGTCGCCGGTTTCCAAAGTAATCAGCAAATTACCGCTGGTGAGGGTAACCGCATCGCTGAACGTGACTTTTATGTTTACGTCATCGCCGATTTTGTAGGTTGTATTGGCCGAACTCGAACTAATGCTTTGTACGGATGCTGCGGTTTGATCGATCGTAATCGTTGTACTGCTGGCGGTTCCGGTTTTGCTGTTGCCGGAAGCGTCCGTAAGGATCGCCCGGATCGTTACTACGGTGCCTTCCTCAAAACCGGTAATCTCTTCGAAATCGGTGTCTGCGGTTCCCGAAGCCTGCACGGTAATCGTTTTCGAACCTGAGGTTACATCGCTCTGAACCAAAGCGGTGGATGCGCCAAGATCGGCATAAGTATTGGCCCCGATTTTTGCCTGCAGTTGAACCGTACCATCCACCAGACTTGTATCGGTCGTTTCAAGGGGGACGGTAACTTCCAAGCTGGTGTTTGTGCTATTCCAGTAATCGGCAACGACCGTTCCGCCCGCGGCTGTTATATTCCCTACCTGGAAATCGGAAGGATAAATTCCATCCACGACAATATTTTTCTGGTCGTCAAGATTTGATCCCGTCGGTATCGAGAAGCTGCTCATGGCATTGCCGGCGGCATCCACGATATTTCCGGCTGTCAGGTAGACTTGATTAACGGTCAGGTCGTCATTGCTATCCCCTTCCTGGACCGTGTACGTTCCTGAGGCGGTAGTGGCGGAAGTGAAGGGAGAAATGGATACCGTTCGATCGGTGGTTCCGGTTTCCAATTCAATCACCAGGTCACCGCCGACCAAAGAAACCGCTTCGCTGAAAGTTACCGTAAGATTCACATCGTCCCCGATTTTGTAGTTACCATTATCCGTGGTTGATGATATGTTATCGACGGTAGGTCTTACGCCGTCGATGACCAGCGCCTTGGCATCCGCCAGGTTCTGTCCGCTCGGGATGGTAAATACCGTCATGGCATTCCCGGCGTCGTCGGTTAAGGTTCCGCCGCTGACGGTAATATTCTGAACGTCCAGATCGGAACTTTCATCTCCTTCTTGCACCGTATAGGTGCCGGATACCGTAAGATCGCTTGAGATGCTGGAAATGGAGACGGTTTGGTTATTATCCAGGGTGATCACCAGGCTCCCGGTAGTAAGATTTACGGCTTCACTGAACGTAACCGAAATGTTTATATTGTCGCCAATTCCGTAGGTGCCGTCGCTGGTTGTCGAGGAAACCGAAGAAACGGTCGGCCTGGTGGCTTCAATAATAATATCTTTGAGATCATCCAAATTGGCGGCTCCCGGGATAGTAAAATCACTCATAGTATTCCCGGCATTGTCGGTAATAGTTCCCGCGCTCAGCGATATGTCGGTCACCGTCAGGTCGCTGGATTGATCGTCCTCCTGTACGGTATACGTTCCGGAAGCGGTGGTGGAATTATTAATACTGGAAATAATCACTTGCTGGTCCGTGTCACCGGTTTCGAGGGTAATAACCAGGTTTCCACCACTCAGGGTTACCGCTTCGGAGAAAGTGATCGTGATATTCACGTCATCGTCGATGCCGTAAGTACCGTCACTGGTCGTACTGGATACCTTGCTTATCGTCGGCGCGGTGGTTTCAACCACGATATCCTTGGAATCGCTGATATTTTGGTTGGAAGGAATATTGAAATCGGTCATCGCGTTGCCGGCGCCATCCGTCAGGGATCCTCCATCCAGGGTTACGGAAATAGCCGCCAGGTCGGCGGATTCATCCCCATCCTGTACCGTGTAGGTGCCGGATACCGAATTGGTATTGACAATATCGGCGGCGGCAATCGTAACCGTCCGGTCAGTGCTCCCGGTTTCCAGGGTAATGATCAGGTTGGACCCGGAGGATAAGGTAACAGCTTCACTGAATGTTATCGTAACATCGATGTCTTCGCCGGTGGAATAGCTGGCGCTCGGCGAAGACGATGTAAGACTGGATATGGTAGGTCGGACACCGTCGATGATAATCGTTTTGGAATTATTGATATTCTGACCGTTTGGTATATCAAAATCCGACCCGCTCATTGCGTTCCCGGCGGCGTCTTTGACACTTCCGGTAGACGTTAACGGGGACGTTACGCTTAAAGCCGACCCACTGGTCGATTCTCCTTCACTAACCGTATAGGTACCGCTGCCTTCGGTTGAATTGCTTATCGTTATGGTTTCCGTAGCGCCGCTATTAAAACTCAGGGAAATGTTTCCCCCGGAGGTTGTTACCGCTTCACTAAAGGAGACTGTAAACGGGATATCTTCACCAATCCCATACGTACCGCTGGATTTGGACGATGTTACGCCGGTGACGGTGGCGCTTTGCGTATCGTAATACAGATTTGTATACGTAGTTGTTCTGGAATTCCCGGCCGCATCGCGCAGCGTAAAAGTAAGGGAATAATAATTATCATGAACCAGGTCCCCATTCGAAAGCTGCCCTGAAAGTGTTACGGTTCGGGTGCCACCGGTCTGTTTTTCATCGGCGGCCTGGCTTCCAAGGGTGTAACTGTGGATTGTCCCGTTGTCGGTGCCGCTCGTGCCGGTAAATTCCACCGTACTGGAAAAAGCATCGGCTAAATTCTCACTAAGGGAATAAACAACTTTTTGGGTATTAAAGTTTGAACCGGGGTAAGAGTAAGAAGTCAAGTACGCATCCGTTACATCATACTTTATATACGAATTACTACCTTCAAAAGTAATGTCCTTTGTTGTTGTCGTATCGGGATTAAGGGTTTTATTCATGACGACGACTTTCAGGGCGAAATTATCCTGGTCCGGTGTGCCGTTGGTATTTGCCAAATTCGAATTTGTGACGTTTATTTCGGCGGAAACCGTACCGCCGAACGAGCTCTGTCCGGTCTCGGCAAAATCATTGAAAGTGGTGGGAACATTTCCATTTTCGGCCCATGCCAGTTGTAAATAGATAGCGCCGTTTTTAAAAGTGTCATAGTCGGCGTTTCCGGTGTTATCCAGAGTGACGGTAATCGTTATGGAATTGGTCTCATTAAAGTACCCGTTTACCTGAGTATCACCGTTTGTTGTAGTAGAGACGGTGATGTTTGCCAACACCGTGTTATTAAGTAAAATAGAGACAACGCTTATAAAGAACAGGCATTTTCGCCACGGTATAAATAAATGTTTAAGCGGACGGTTCCTCATTTGTTTATCGACGATAAATACTACGGAACAATGTTACAGGTTAAACCCCAGGGTAATCAATCCATCCATCCAACTGACAGTACCGAGGTTGTTATTCTTGGTATCTTTCACATTGGATACGGTAGTCGAACGAATTCCAACGCGGATCTCTAATGTATTGCCCAGGGCAAAACCGTATGAATTTTCAGCAATGAAACCGAAGCGATTTCCAACAATTCCGCTCCCTAATTTGACCTGTCCCGGTCCGGCGGGAAAGGTCAATATCCCGGCCATAATAAGACCGGAATATTCACCGCCTACCGGTAAGTAATTTTTAAAACTGAAGGTTCCGATCTCAGCGCCAAACCGGAAACGCACACTACGTATTTGCAAAAGCAGCGGCAGTTCGACATCCACGCGATAGTCAACGGAGGAATTATACGTCATCAAAGCGTGATTTACAAACCCGGGAGAGGCGCCGCTAAAACTGATTGTAAATCCCATTCTTTTTGCCAGATCGGCCAATTCCGTATCCGTGAGTTCATCGGCGCTTTCTTCATCCGCATACGATTCATCACCATATTCGTATGTGTCTTCGGCGCTGGTATCGTATTCCGATTCATCGAAATATTCGTCCAAATATTCATCTTCGTAATAGGTCGTGTCTTCGTCACCATATTCATCGTAGTATTCATCTTCGTAGTAAGTGGTGTCCTCCTCATCTCCCCAAAAAACCTCTACCGCATCCCCTTCCTCATCGTATTCATCTTGAGCCCTTAAAGACGATGCCGGGAGAAGCATGAAAATAAAGAAAACAAAAATAGTTATGAAATATGTGGGATAGCGGAAAAGATCACTTTTCCGCGTACTTACAGCAGCAGACATGACGTCCTCGTATTTAGACGTATTACTCGCGATATTGTTATTCAAGGAAACCCCTTACCTCGTTATGAAGTTAACCTCTCCATAATATAAAATTACCCTTAGATACAATGCAATGCTTTATAATATTATTATAATATATAATATAAACACACATTCAGGGAAAGAAAATCGAATATAATTCGGCAATCAACGCCTCACATTTTGGGATATTGAGTACAATATCAGGGACAGCTTGTTGCTGCTCAAATATTTCATTTCGATCGACCAAAAAATGAAAGCCTGGGAATGTACACGGGAAAATGGGCGACAAACCTGAAAGTATAACCGGTCGGACAGCGATCCTTACTCTACCAAACCATGAACAGCGGTTATGTCAAACCGAAAAATCGCACACCCGGAAGGACTCGAACCCTCAACCTTCTGGTCCGTAGCCAGACGCTCTATCCAATTGAGCTACGGGTGCATATGATTGTCTCACTGGCCTCACGGAAACTTCGCGCGGCCGTTTTATGTTTATCAAAAAACGTTTGTAGCCCGTAGGGGAGTCGAACCCCTGTTGCAGGAATGAGAGTCCTGAGTCCTAACCACTAGACGAACGGGCCAATGCTGGGGAGCAGGGATTCGAACCCCGATTGGCGGATCCAGAGTCCGCAGTCTTGCCATTAGACGACTCCCCAAAACCGGCTATTTACCAAAAATCAACGCGGCGAATTTAAAGCCGGTTCCGCTCGCCATCCAATCTCTTTCCAAACTCGTTCGGGGCTCGATTTTGCCGGGGTCAAAGATACTAAATCCGAATAATTCAGGCTAATTATAAATAATCAAAATTTCAACGAATATGGGGGGATTGAAACGTGAAACGTGATGCGTGAAACGTGATCTGTGAAACGTAATAACTATTGCACCTTATGGATTTCCCGACGGTTATATTTCCTGTTTATCTTTGTGTTTTCAGGACAGACCTGCGCCTGCTTAAACCGTATTATAATTCCCCGGATGGTCCACGGACTTTCACAATGAAAATGAATTCAGAGGATATTATTCAGGAACGATTGCAAATCTTTCAGGGGCACGAATTTTAAACGTATACGCGACAATTCCTTCACATCATCGATGCCGATCGTAAATTGATATTTGACCGGGATATCAACCGATTCCATGGCGATCTGCATCGACCAACCACCCAGGGTAAAATCGATTAAAGGAGAAAAATAATGCGTAGTGATAAAATGCACATTTTCAGGTAAACGTAAATCCGGCAACATTTCCGGTGTATCAACAATAACAACCACGGGATCCCCGTCTTCATTGAAGAATTGAATTACCGGTACGGAGCGGTAGTTTCCGTAACGGATTTTATCCACCATTTCGTCGGGGAAATTAAATTTATCCTTATTAAAATAAAAAATCGTTAACGACCCGTCCTGTTTCAATCCGGAATAAGGCAACGTCGTTAACATGTCTTTGATGATATTTTCCTTCAACGAATAGGTAACGGGAAAAATGACGTTCATAATGCTGTCATTATCCTGGTTGTACTCAAACTTTGGTTTTGACAACCGGATTTGGTACGGTGTTTTGGTCAGATTATCGAGGACCCGCATTAACATTTCCGTATTGGCGGAATTCTCGGGGTTTTCCACGAACTCGTTATCGACATTCAAATCCAGTTCCCACTCGCCTTCGGCGCCTTCGGGACGTTCGGGAGGCTTTTCACGGGCCCCGATGGCCAGATCCATCGATTCTTCCAACAAATCAATGGCTACATCGATTGACTTGGTCAACTTCGCGCCCTTGGCGGCGAAATCCGTTTTGGGTGTCGGCGGAGGAGTCACAAATTTCGGGTAAATGCCGGCGGTTTTCTTTTTTTTCGGTAAGTAGGGCGACAACAGCGCTTTGACAACGGTAGCCAAATTTTTCCCCAGGGCCGGTATTTCATTATACGAGCCGGAAATTTTACGCGCCCCGACTTCCTCCCAATTGGCAATATTGATCAGTTGAATCCGCACTTGTATTTCATCCAGCGACCGGTCATACTTTCCCAACAAGAGGAAATTTTTTGATCCCCGGGGCTGATGCAGAAGTAAATTGCGATTATTCATAATCTTTTCCAACTCATCCTGCCCACGGATATGCACCCCTTCCTCGTCGCTCAGGAACTCAGATACCATATCGGTAAATCCCGTTCGCAACCATTCCGTACCGGGATCGTTTTTGATGTTTTCAAATTTGATCAGGTACAAATATACGTCCGGAGATGCCAGTCCAATCCCCGAAAAAACAACCAGGATTAAAATAAGTAAGCGATAATAAGGGCGACTCATGGTCGGTCAATATAGCCGATTTATAAAAGTTTTTCCAGCGTAAAATTGATTTGCAGCGGATTTCATCACGGAACCGCTATTTTCGACGTTGAGCCTTTTCAATCTTGGCCCAGGTGTCCCGCAAGGGTACGGTTCGGTTGAAGACCAATCGTTCCGGGGTCGAATCCACGGTATCCACGCAGAAATACCCTTGTCGCTCAAACTGGTAACGGCTTCCCGGTGAGGCATCCTTAAGGCTGGGTTCCAGCTTGCAGTTGGTCAAAACATCCAGTGAATGGGGATTTAAAAAGGATTTGAAGTCTTTTTCCGCACCGGGGTTGGGGACGGTAAAAAGCCGGTCGTAGAGGCGAATCTCCGCGTGAATCGCATGTTTGACCGATACCCAGTGGATTGTTCCCCGCACTTTGCGGCCATCCGGAGATGAACCACCCCGTGTTTGCGGGTCGTACGTACAATGCAATTCCACGATTTCACCGGTATCGGCATCCTTAATTACATCGACGCATGTGATATAGTAAGCGTACCGCAAGCGAACTTCCCGTCCCGGCGCCAGCCGAAAATATTTCTTCGGAGGATCTTCTAAGAAATCGGATCGCTCAATATAAATTTCCCGTGAAAACGGCACCATGCGGGTACCCATTGCGGCATCTTCGGGATTATTGATTGCCTCCATTTCCTCCACCTGGTCTTCGGGATAGTTCACGATAACCACTTTCAGAGGATCCAACACGGCCATCACCCGGGGAGTATGTTTGTTCAGATCAGTCCGCACCGCATGTTCCAACAACGCGATATCGGCAATATTGTCGCGTTTTGCGATTCCCACCCGCTCCGCGAAGTCGCGGATTGACTCCGGCGTGTACCCCCGCCGTCGGAAACCGGAGATCGTCGGCATCCGGGGATCATCCCAACCGCTGACGTGACCTTCATTGACCAATTGCAACAATTTTCGTTTGCTCAAAACGGTGTAACTCAAATTAAGCCGGGCGAACTCGATCTGTTGCGGGTGATAAATACCCAGCGCATCCAAAAACCAATCGTAAAGGGGCCGGTGATCTTCGAATTCCAGCGTACAGAGGGAATGGGTAATTCCTTCAATGGAATCTTCCAAACCGTGCGCCCAGTCATACATCGGGTAAATACACCACGCGTCTCCTGTTCGATGGTGCGAGGCATGGAGAATACGGTACATGACCGGATCGCGCAGATTCAGATTAGGAGATTTCATATCGATTTTCGCTCGTAAGACCTTGGACCCATCGGGGAATTCCCCGGCGCGCATCCGTTGAAATAAATCGAGATTTTCTTCGATGGAACGATTCCGGTAGGGACTCTCCTTCCCCGGTTCTTTCAACGTCCCGCGGAATCGGCGTATTTCCTCGGCGCTAAGATCACAAACGTAAGCTTTTCCGGACTTTATCAATTGCACCGCGTAATCGTACATTTGTTCGAAATAGTCGGAAGCGTAATAGAGCCGGTCACCCCAATCAAAGCCCAGCCATTTCACATCATCAATAATGGATTGAACGTATTCCTCTTCTTCCTTGATCGGATTGGTGTCGTCAAACCGTAAATTACACAGGCCTCCTTCGTATTCCTCCGCTATGCCGAAATTAAGACAGATTGATTTCGCGTGACCGATATGCAAATACCCGTTAGGTTCGGGAGGGAATCGGGTATGAACACGGCCCTCGTATTTTCCGGTTTTCAAATCTTCGTCAATGATGGCCTTGATGAAATTATACGGAGGTTTGTTGTCCACGACCGCTTTACGATCCGAAGTCGATTTTTGGTTATTGCGTGATGAGTTTTTCGTAGTATTGTCCATTACCGTGATTGATATTAAGATGTTATCGAATTATTTATCCGGAAGCAGAAAACCGATACTCGGTGGGTTAATTTAATCATTATGGTAAAATAACGCGGGTGAAATTAAACGCGTTGTTGCTGCAGTTTATCGATTGCCAATCGAATTCGCTCCAGGGCGATCTCAGGACCTAATATTTCGAGGGTTTGGAACAAGGGGGGCGCCACTTTTCGACCGCATACCGCTACCCGAACAGGTTGGAACATTTGACCTGCTTTCAATTCCAACGAGCGGGCGGATTCTCTCAAAACATTTTCAATCCGTTCCCGCGTAAAAGGAGTGGCCGACAATACTTCCGCGGCTTTTTTAAGCGCCGACAGGGCCGTTTGCGCATCGCCTTTTTTGGGGATCAGCTCTTTCGGATCGTAATCGGGTAATTGTTCAACGAAAAAGAAATCGACTTTTTCGGCAACTTCGCTCAGGACACTCAGGCGTTCCTGAATCAGGGGCGTGATTTTCAGCATTTTCTCACGATCACTTTTAAACCCGGCGGCCGATAAATAGGGCAGCAGTCGGTCGGTTAATTCCGACACCGATAATTGCCGAATATAATGTCCGTTAAAATGAAGCAATTTTTCATAATTCCAGGCTGCCGGTGAAGCATTCACCCGTTCCAGGGAAAAGTTTTTAATCAGTTCCTCCCGGGTCATAAATTCGGTTGTACCGTCGACGCTCCACCCCAACAGCGCCAAATAATTCACCATGGCTTCCGGAAGATAACCCAGTTCCTTGAACGAACGAACAAAAACCGGCATTACTTTGCCGTCAGGCGCCCGTTGTTCACGTTTACTCATCTTCCCTTTTCCGGTGGGATTCAGGATGATTGGCAGGTGGGCCATGACGGGAGGTTCCCAACCGAAAGCCCGGTAAAGATGCCAGTGCAACGGGAGACTGCTAACCCACTCGTCGCCTCGTAAAATATGACTGATCTCCATGTAATGGTCGTCGATTACGTTGGCCAGGTGGTAAGTCGGCGTCCCATCGGATTTTAATAAAACCGCGTCCCGCAAAACGGCATTTTCGAATTGGATTTCACCGCGGATCAGGTCCCGCACGATTACTTTCCCGTCACGGGGCGTCCTGAACCGTACGGTATGAGCCGCTCCACTCCTAACTTTACGGAGGGCTTCGTCAAAATCAATATCGCGGCAGTGGCGATCGTACCCGGGGTCAAGACCTTGTTTTTGACGTTCTTGTGAAACGGATTTCAACCTTTCGGGAGTGCAAAAACAATAGTAGGCTTGTCGGCTATCGATCAATTTCTGACAATTCCGGCGATAAAGATCAAGCCGTTCCGACTGAAGATACGGACCGAAATCACCGCCGACTTCCGGCCCTTCGTCCCATTCCAACCCCAGGTAGCGCAATCCGTCCAGTAACCAGGACATTGCCTGGGGATTAAAACGCTTGCGGTCGGTATCTTCGATACGGAGAATAAAGCTGCCGTTGTGGTGACGGGCAAACAGATAATTGAACAATGCCGTACGGGCTCCGCCGACGTGGAAATCGCCGGTGGGACTGGGAGCAAAGCGGACGCGTACGGATTTTACAGACATATTTAATGCGTTTTCGATGCGGAGGCGAGAGGATTCGAACCTCTGAAGGGCGTAAACCCTTGCTGGTTTTCAAGACCAGTGCATTCAACCGCTCTGCCACGCCTCCATGTCTTGGCTTTAAACGGCGCCATCGTCAAGGCCCGGAATTTACTATGATTCATATATGATAGTCTCGTAAAAATACAATAACCGGTCCGGCGTTCCGGGAGCATTCATTTTTCCCGGGTAAGTAAGAAGAAATTTCCCCGGCACTTTCAAAGTGCCGGGGAAATGGACGCCAGACTTACAAGAAATATTCTCTTGTGCCAAGGTTTCCGGGACGGTTTTCTGCCTGCCCGACGTACAAGTACTCTGGGAGGCGGGCGGAGGCGGATAAACGTCCCTAAAGGTATTATATTGCGGATTGCGACGTGAGGTGCTTATTCAAAAACTGTCTTACTATTGAAATTAACTTGATTCGTACTTTTTCCCGCAGTTGCGGGATACCAAAAGAAGCCCCGATTTAAATCGGGGCAAGGCGACAAGATATCATGAAATACCAAGTTAAACCATTTTTTGAATAATAACCATTGATCGATATTGTACAACCCTATTCTAAATAATACTATAGGAAGACTATTATGCGTGAGAAATGTTAGTTATCACAAACCAACAAAAATAAAAAAGAAATTATCGATTATTGAATTTTCTACACCTGAACCAGCGGATAGTATAAATATTAAATCTAATCTTGATCAGAGAGCTGTAATCGCACTGGAGAAAATAGCCTTTACTCAGACTTACTATGTACCTTTCAATTGGGACAATTATATTTTCCTTTATATTAATTGCAAGTTCAGGATAAACATATTTTAATGTCCCGGTCGTATCGCCGCAAAGATTCCCCTTTCATATATTATTCCGATGGTTCCGGGCCCAACCGGGTCCAGAAATCCACCGGCACCACCAGTATGGCCATCGCCAAAATTCTGAAAACAAAATAAAATTATCAGCGGCTATTCAAAAAACACGGGATTATCCAGACCATCAATCTGCAGGAGTTCCACCAGAAATCATTACGCATACCGGTCTGCCATACGAAGTCAAATGATCTTCTCCAGATGTCATTTGCGCGGTATGACCCGCCATACAAAGTCAAATAACCTCCACCAAAGATCGTTTATGAAGACCGGCCTGCCATACGAAGACAAATAATCTTTTCCAGATGTCATTTGCAAAGTTTGGCCCGCCATACGAAGTCAAATAACCTCCACCGGAGGTTATTTGCGTAGTATGGCGGAGAGGGAGGGCAATCCTACGCCCCGGTGGGGACTTCGGTCGGATGGTAAACAATCCTATGCCCCTGTGGGGACTTCGGATTGTAAACAGTCCTACGCCCGTGCGGGGGCTTCGGATTGTAAAATTCGTTTCTTTAGTATAACCTTACCCGATCCCGTTTTAAAATACTTTTCAAGCGTACGCGCTTTTTGTTCGGTAGTAACAGCAATGTAAGTTGACAACGTGAGAGGAAGATATGGTCTTGTAGCTCTGCACAAACCATGATTGTGCTTATATAATCTCCTCTTAATATTATTCGTCGAACCAATATACAAATAGTGCTTTTCGACATTCTCAAGACAGTAAACATACCACATCCAAAAACTCCCATTTGCCTAATTACCTATAGATTACATTCTCACTCAGTCGGGCCTGTCATACGGAATCAAACGACATCAGCCAGAAATCATTTATGCTG
>Ga0256830_1001193_pt1 | contig 18664 bp, 9 predicted proteins | sample 128326metaG_FD_190537 | JGI IMG/M metagenome (GOLD analysis project Ga0256830, IMG submission 190537) | Hydrothermal vent microbial communities from Lau Basin, Pacific Ocean - 128-326 | ecosystem: Environmental > Aquatic > Marine > Hydrothermal vents | place: Pacific Ocean: Lau Basin | collected... | reverse complement strand
TTAATTCATTTGGGCTGTAGATCATCTGGTTGGCAACATTGCTATCATGATCTGACGCGGTTTCGCTGCCGCCAAAGAGATAGAGCAGTTTGTTTGTTGCGGAATAGGCAGTGATGAAAGCGGCATTGGGAAATGGCAGGGGATTGCTGGTTTTCCAGTTGATTGGGGTCTCGTTTGGAGTAAAAAATTCAACGGAATTTAATATGTTTCCTTGGTTGCCAACGCCTCCTAGTACATAAATGTTGTTGTCAATTATCTCCATGGCAAAATGTTGGCGTGCGGTAGGCATTTGTGCAATGTTTCGTATACTGTTATCAACACTATTGAATACTTCTATTGTGGAGATTGCCGAATCATTTTCTGATGTGCCACCCGCGATAAAAATCTGTTCTTCAAAGGTGACACTGGCATGATTATAGCGCGGTGACAACAATTGCTTCGTAAGCGTGCTGATAGTCAGGTTTTCGGTGTTAAAGCGATGCACTTCGTTGGAAATATTATCCCCATTAAAGCCGCCAGTTAAATAGGCAAACTCGTTAACCATACTACAGGATGCAGCTTCTAAAGCGTATGGCAAGGGGGGTAAGGTTGACGGCTGTGCCCACGTGCCGGTTGTCAGATTATAGGCGTATATCATTGCTGTCGGGTTTGCGCCGTCCGATCCGCCAAATAAAAATACATTGTCTCCTGACAGGCAAGCGGCGCTGTCGCGAAGCGGCGCAGGCATACTGCCTTCAAAAGACCAGTGGTGTGTGCGCATGGAATATTGCCATATTTCATCGGATACCAATGTTGTGCCCGCACTGTCAGTTATTTCGCCGCCGAACACATAGATTTTGTCCTGGAAAATAACGCGAGCAGAATGCGCACGATCAGGTAAGCTGTTTTTTACAGCCCAGCCGTTGTTGAGTGGAGTTTGAACGGTAACCCACTTGCGTGCCGTTGGGTCTATATTGTCATCGGAATAAGTGCCGTCCTGCTTTTTGTAGGCGATTGAATATTGGTAATCGCCGTTTATTCCAGTTGTCAGCAGATAGCTTAGCCCTTCGATTTCGATGGGCTCATCTATAATGCCTGTACTGATTTGCTGGCGCAAAATGCGATAGTTGGTACTGGAGAATTTTGGTTTCCATTCAAGTAAAACGGCACTGGGTGACTCCTGGGTAACATAGAGCGCGAGTGGTTGTTCGACATTGACGATGACGACATTAATGGCTTGAAAACCGTTGTAGCCGCTGATATTTATTTCGGTACTGCCAATATTTCTGGTGGAAATTTGCCCTTTTTCTACGAGGGCAATTTCGGATCTCAGGTAACTCCATTTGTTGATTTTTTGCGAAATATCACTGATGGAGCCGTCTGTTTTGTGTTCTAAAACAACAATTCTGCCTTTTTCCCCTAAATCAAGATTGAGTGCGATATCGTCCAGGGGAGGGTTTTTTGGATCGTAGTTGTCGAGCGCAAGTGAGATCTTGCTGGTAACGGGTTTGATTTTTATTGTCGGCCAGCTTTGGGTGCTTGCGAGTTTAACAGGTGTGTTTGGGTTGTTTACGGACACTTTTACACTTGTCTCGCCATAACGCAGCCCGGTTAGTAAGCCGGTTTTGGCGTCTATGGTGGCTTTATCTGCTGTTTCCTCGGGTATGCGCCAGGTAAAAGTCATGTTTTTTGCAATATCGCCATTACTGAGAATTGCCCGGGCAGTAATTGGCAGTTTTTCGCCTTCATTTACCTCGGCAACTAATGGCGTGAACTCTATTTCAGCTATATAAGGGGCGGTTTCGCAGGTGATGTCATAATTAAAAGAGAAGTTTTGGTAGGTGGCAATTATGCTTGTTTCTCCGGCAGACCGGCATACGACTTTGGCTTGATCTGATACGCTGGCAATCGTTGTATCTTTGGAGCTCCAAGTGGCTTTTTCTGTTATTGACTCGCTGCTGGCATCGGAATATTGCAATAGTGCGAATAAGATAATGTCTTCACCAATGATGGCGCTGGTTGTTGTGCCGCTGACAATGATTGCTCGCGGTGTGGCTTCGCTTGACTGTTTTCCGCCGCCACAGCCTGACAGAGTGAATATGGTAAAAAGCAATAGAAAAAAGGCGTATTTTAAATACATGGGTAACTCTTATCGTCCTGAGTGATTTTAACAAGCTAATCGCTATCAGTGATGTTAGTTTAGGCGTCTTGTCTTAGTCTACACTTTATTGTCATTTTTCAATATATCAATGTGTTAGATGGTTCCGGTGCAAGCTGTGCGGTCAGCATATTTGACACCAGTGGAATAATAAAATTGCTATGGTAATGAAACTTTATAAATGGCCAGTCGGTTAATTCTTCGGAATATTTTTTCCTCCATGGCTTGGTATTGTTTACTCTTAATATTGCCATAAGTTTTTTTAAACTGTAATTCAGAAATACCCTCGGGAAGGCCCAGATGCTGAGGCATGTAGTCGGCACTTGAAATATCTGAGCGGCTTATTTTTTCAGTGAATATCCTGGCAGTGTCGGGGCTGATTGCAAATTTTGCGAAAGCAGTACCCGCCCGGTCGGCGAGGAGGTCTGCAAAGCTAAATCCTGATCCGCCGTCAGAATCCGTAATTTCTTTTGATAAGCCTATGGTGTCGGCGAGTAATTTATTACTTGATACCGTTAGAGCTGCAGAAATGAGAAAATGTCGCATCAAATCCTTGCGGCCATTTAAAAGCAAACGCCCATAGGGGAGATGGCGTAAATATTGGTTGTTCTCGGTTTTTATTATGCGACTAATCCGGATACCAGAGGCGAAAATACCCAGTGTTAAAAGGGTTGCACGGTTTTCCTCTACAGGATTGTTGCCTTGCCTAATTCGTTGTTTGGTAAAGTGAAATAAGGGCTGGATAACCTTGTTTATGTCAGTTGGAATGCGTAAGTAAAAACGCGGAATCTTTGCCAGCTGATGATAATAGATACCGATCAGTTTTTGTTGGTTTGTACTTAACAATATGTCCTTACTCATATCTTTTGCATGACTGGCAAAGTGTCTATCCCAGTGATAAACGACGGAAATACGTTGTTTGCTAATTGAAATCTTGCGGATACTCGCCATTAACTTGGTGTATGCGGGTTTTTTTTCCGTTAACAGCGTTTCTATCTTTGGGTAAAGTAAGCTAAGTAGCGCATCCGGAATAGGTAATAGCCCAATATGCATATCAGTGACAGTAAATTTACTATTTGAAGTGGTGAAATCAAACGATATTGCAAAACGGATATTGAAATACCAATTGGTAGAAAAAATAGAAATCATCGGGGAAGCAGCGACGGTAGCATATCCGTTGTGAAACTGGATATTGGTTGGGATGTTCCGAGTTGAGAGTCCGGGTGAAACATTGGAAAGCAAACTTGACAGGAATATTTGAGTTATTTGGTTGGCGTTTTTCTCACTAATGGAAACAGTTCTTAATCCATTTTTCTGTACTGTGAAAGGGTTGCTTTGTAATAGTTTTTTTTTCAGTTGAATAATATCTTGATGACTGGGGGCTGGTGTATCGGGGATATTGGGGCTAAAGCTGAGAGTGAGCATGCACAGGAATAATGTCAAAATAACAAAGGCCGTCAGGGCGAAAACGATTCGCTTTTTTACACATTGCATGTAACTTTTGCCCAATGATTTTAGTGTCAGCACATAATAGCATATTGAAAATCAGAGAGGGGGTATGTATTGATCTATTTGTTTACCGATTTTGGTTTTAATGGTCCTTATGTCGGGCAAATAAAAACCGTGTTATATGAGCAAGCTGTCGACGCCAAGGTGATTGATTTAATGCACGATGCCCCGGTTTTTAATAGCCGTGCGGCGGCTCATTTTCTGGCTGCATCGGTTTTGTCTCTTGCGACAAAAAGCATTGTGCTCGGTGTTGTTGATCCGGGGGTGGGTTCTGCTCGAAAAGGCGTGGCTTTATATGCGGATTCGCGTTGGTATGTGGGGCCGGATAATGGCTTGTTTGATGTGATAGCCAGTCGAGCAAGTGAATTTCAGTGGTATGAAATTACATACAAAAATATGAACGCCTCCTGTAGCTTTCATGGCCGAGATGTTTTTTCACCGGTTGCCGCTATGTTGCATAACAGAATTGAATTGAGTGAGTTTTTGTTGCCGATAAAAACACACAATCAAACTCAAGCGGATGATTTATTCGAAGTTATTTATATCGATCATTTTGGTAACTTGATGACGGGAATTCGTGCTTTAAATTTTGAATTATCGAAACAGCTTGTGATTGATGGAACAAACATTAGCTACGCTCACATTTTTTCGGATGTAAAAAAAGGCGAGGCTTTTTATTATGAAAATTCACAGGGATTATTGGAAATAGCGGTAAACAGTGGCAGCGCCGAAAAAGTTTTTGGCGCTGCTATAGGTGATGTGATTGATGTACTTTTAAAGTAGTGCTTTCAAAAATCGCCCGGTATGTGATGCTGTTTCTTTGATAACATCTTCAGGTGTACCTTGTGCAATAATTTCTCCGCCCTTGCCGCCACCTTCTGGGCCAATGTCGATAATCCAGTCGGCTGTTTTGATGACATCAAGATTGTGTTCGATAACAACGAGCGTATTGCCGTGGTCGCGTAAACGATGCAGCACATGTAACAACTGCTTTACATCGTGAAAATGCAAGCCGGTTGTTGGTTCGTCAAGTATATACAGTGTTTGGCCGGTGTCCCGTTTTGATAATTCTTTGGCTAACTTAATTCGCTGGGCTTCGCCACCGGATAATGTGGTTGCGCTTTGGCCGAGACGAATATAAGAAAGGCCAACGTCCATGAGCGTTTGTAATTTGCGTTTTAACATGGGGATAGCATCAAAAAAGACAACGGCATCTTCAACCGTCATTTGCAATATCTCGTCGATGGTTTTGCCTTTGTAACGAATATCCAGGGTTTCTCTGTTGTATCGCTTACCTTTACAAACATCGCATTGCACATAGACATCCGGCAAAAAGTGCATTTCAACTTTTATGAGCCCGTCACCCTGGCAAGCCTCGCAGCGGCCGCCTTTTACATTGAAACTGAATCGCCCTGGCGTATAACCGCGTGCTCTTGATTCTGGCGTTGCAGCAAACAATTCACGCATCGGCGTGAACAAGCCGGTATATGTTGCGGGGTTTGATCTTGGTGTGCGGCCAATTGGGCTTTGATCAATATCAATAATTTTATCGATGTGTTCCAAGCCTTCTATTGAATCGCATGGCGAAACAATGTGACTGGCTTTGTTTAACTCATTGGCAATGTGTTTGTAGAGCGTGTCGTTTATAAGCGTGGATTTTCCCGAGCCGGAAACGCCTGTTATGCAGGTCAATAAGCCAATAGGAATATGGCAATCAATGTTTTTTAAGTTGTTGCCCGTGGCGTTTCGAATAATTAATTGTTGCTCTTGATTGAACGGGATTCTGTTTTTGGGAATCTCAATGCGTTGCTTGCCAGAAAGGTATTGGCCGGTTAGTGATTTTGGATCATTGATGATATGCTCGGGTGGGCCTTCAGAAATAACCTGACCACCATGTACACCGGCACCGGGGCCGATATCAACTACATGATCAGCCAGGCGAATCGCTTCTTCATCGTGTTCCACCACGATAACGGTATTGCCCAGCTTTTTTAGATATTGCAGTGTTTCAAGTAGTCTTTCATTGTCGCGTTGATGTAAACCGATGGATGGCTCATCTAACACATACATCACGCCCACAAGTCCTGCGCCAATTTGACTGGCGAGACGAATGCGCTGCGCTTCACCACCCGATAATGTGTCGGCTTTACGGTTGAGGCTTAAATAATTCAAGCCAACATTCACCAGAAAATTCAGGCGTTCCTTGATTTCATGTACGATTTTATCGGCAATTTTCCCCCTGGCCCCGGGTAGGTTAAGCTGTTTAAAAAAAGCAAAGCTATCTTCAATGGACATTTCGGTGATGCTGGGTAAGTTGACATCATTGATAAACACATGGCGGGCACCTGTTTGTAAGCGGGTGCCATTGCAATCGGGGCATGTCTGGATGCTCAAAAATTTGGAAAGCTCTTCACGAACCACGCTGGATTCCGTTTCTTTGTAGCGGCGACTCAAGTTATTAATGATGCCCTCAAAAGTATGTATCTTGGAATATGTGCGTCCCTTGTCACCCGTGTATTTAAATTCAATTCGTTCTTTGCCGCTGCCATACAGCACCAGCTTTTGCTGTTTCTTGGTGAGTTTGTTAAACGGTTTGTCGAGATCAAATGCGTAGTGTTCAGCGAGGGATTCCAATAATTGGGAATAAAAAGAGTTGCGTCTGTCCCAATTGCGAATAGCGCCTTCGCGCAAGCTGAATTCCGGGTGAGACACGACACGTTCGGGATCAAAAAACTGTTTAACGCCTAATCCGTCGCAACCACCACAGGCCCCCGATGGATTATTAAAAGAAAACAGACGGGGCTCCAGTTCTTGCAAACTGTAACCGCATTTGGGGCAAGCAAACTTGGACGAAAAAACCAGGGTGTTTGCTGTTTTATCATTCATTGGTGCGGCAAGTGCGAGGCCGTCAGATAATTGCAATGCGGTTTCAAAAGACTCGGCCAGGCGTTGATTTAAATCATCACGAATTTTGAAGCGATCGACAACGACTTCGATGGTGTGCTTCTTTTGTTTGTCCAGTGGCGTGATGTCATCGAGCTCGACAACAACGCCATCAATTCTGGCGCGAACATAACCTTGCGCGCGTAACTCGCCAAGCAGCTGTAAATGTTCGCCCTTGCGGTTTTGAATAACGGGCGCAAGCAACATGTATCGCTCGCCTTCAGGTAGTGCGATTACCTGATCAACCATTTGGCTAACGGTTTGGGCTTGTAAAATTGCGCCGTGATCCGGGCAGCGGGGTTCGCCTGCACGGGCAAAAAGCAAGCGAAGGTAATCGTAAATCTCGGTAATGGTGCCGACGGTGGAGCGTGGATTGTGTGAGGTTGATTTTTGCTCAATGGAAATTGCCGGGGACAAGCCTTCAATATGATCTATGTCCGGTTTTTCCATAACCGATAAAAATTGCCGTGCGTAACTGGAGAGGGACTCAACATAGCGGCGTTGGCCTTCTGCGTAAATTGTGTCAAACGCTAATGAAGATTTACCTGAGCCAGAAAGGCCTGTAAAAACAATGAGCTTATCACGGGGGAGTTCGATATTGATATTTTTGAGATTGTGCGTGCGAACGCCGCGAATGCGTATATGATCCATTTTATTTTCTGCTTAACAACGAACCTGATAATATACTGCGTTTCGTAACTAACAACAACGTAGCGGTCTTGAATCGAAGGAAATTTGAATGCTTGGTGGGAGAAAGTCGGTAATAAAGTCAGAATTAAAAGGGTTAAAACGTGTTTGCAAGCAAAAATAAAACGAAAAGCAGCGAAGCCGCCGTTGGTTTCGATGATGTCATGACCGTTGGTGAGCGTAAGGCAGCTGCTTCGTTAGCGAGTATATATGCCTTGAGAATGATGGGGTTGTTTATGATACTCCCCGTGTTTGCCTTGTATGCTGAAACGCTTCAAGGTGTGTCGCCATTGATGATTGGTCTGGCTATTGGAATTTACGGTTTAACCCAGGCGATTTTTCAAATACCGTTTGGTATGTTATCTGATCGTATTGGCCGTAAACCGGTTATCGCCATGGGATTGCTTATCTTTGCAATTGGTAGCGTGGTTGCGGCGATGGCGGATGATATTTTTTGGGTAGTAATAGGCCGGGCATTGCAAGGCTCAGGCGCGATAGCCGCTGCCATTATGGCCATGACCGCGGATTTAACCCGTGAAGAGCACCGTGTGAAAGCCATGGCCATGATTGGCGGCAGTATCGGCTTGGCGTTTGCGTTTTCACTGATTGCCGGCCCCGTTGTGAATACCTGGATAGGGGTTGATGGTATTTTCTGGTTAACGGCAATTTTGGCTCTTATTGCCATTGTTGTGCTTTTTAAGGTGGTTCCCACACCGATGCACTCCCGTTTTCATCGTGATACTGAGCCGGTTCCAGCGCAATTTAAAAATGTATTAACAAACCCGGAGTTACTGCGCCTGGACGTGGGTATATTTATTTTGCACATGGTGTTAACCGCGACATTTGTTGTTGTTCCCCTGGCATTAAGGGATTTCGCTCAATTATCGGTACATGATCATTGGCAGGTATATCTACCCGTATTACTCATCGCCATGGCGGTAATGGTGCCGTTTATTATCGTTGCTGAAAAACGTCGTCGCATAAAACAGATTATGTCAGGTGCCATTATTGTGCTGGCAGTGGCGGAGTTTTTGTTGATGCTTGACCACAGCTCGACTAGCAGTATCTTTTTTGCGCTATTATTGTTTTTTATTGCATTTAACGTGCTTGAAGCCACTTTGCCGTCTTTGGTGGCTAAAACTGCCCCGACACATATCAAAGGTACAGCGATGGGGATATATTCCAGTTCGCAGTTTTTAGGTGCATTTGTGGGTGGCGTTTCCGGCGGCGCTATTTACGGTATCTATGGCTTGGAAGGTGTGTTTGGTTTATGCGGCTTTGTGTTGCTTTTTTGGGCATATCTTGCTGCCACCATGCGTAACCCAAAATACCTGGGCAGTTTTATGGTCAATGTGGGTCTGGTCGATGAAGTTCAAGCAAAACAATTAGTTAACGATATGGCGCATGTAACAGGGGTTGCGGAAGTGGTTGTTATTCCTGAAGATGGCATTGCTTACTTAAAAGTGGATACGCATGCGCTGGATAAAAAAGCTTTGTTAGCGTTTAGTAAAGAGAATACAATGACTGACGAGGTAAAAACGGATGCCTCCAAGGATGCATCTGCCGCTGATTAGTTGCGCGAATGCGTGTGTCAGCAACACGTAATAAAGTAAACATACATAAATTAAAGACAGAGGTTTAAGTAATGGCTCGAGGCATAAATAAAGTAATTTTAGTCGGTAATTTGGGTAACGACCCTGAAGTACGATATACCCCATCAGGCAGCGCAGTCGCCAATATTACAATCGCTACCAGCGACACCTGGAAAGACAAAAATACCGGACAAAAACAGGAAAGAACAGAATGGCACCGTGTTGTCATGTTTAATCGCTTGGGTGAAATCGCGGGCGAATATTTGAAAAAAGGCGCAAAGGTTTACGTTGAAGGGCGATTACAGACCCGCAAATGGCAGGACAAAAACGGGCAGGACCGTTATACAACCGAAATTATTGCCAATGAAATGCAAATGCTGGATAGTCGCGGTGGTTCAGGTGAGTTTACCTCATCACAGCAGTCCTATGGTGGACAACAACCGGGCCGTCCGCAGCAATCAAATAATAATCCCCCCATGGCCGAGCCAGTGGGTGCGGGAGACTTTGCTGATTTTGATGACGATATCCCGTTCTGATATTTGTCCTAGCAAGCTGTTGAAAAGTGTCCATATGGCACCACGATACAGCGTTTTAAACACTCCCCAAAATTCGGCGCAACATACGCATTTATAATCCATAAGCGCCACTTTATTGTGCCGAATTTTGCCTTACCTCGTTCGCGGGATATCGATGGCGCAATTAAATCACCCTTTAACCTCTGAATAAAGACAGCGTTAGCAATGCGGTGTGACAAGTCAGGATAAAGAATAGTAAATATTTGAGTAAGCGTTCAAAAACACACTCTTTATAGATGCTGGTAAACGATACTTCGAGGCTGTTCGCTCCGGTGAAGTCGCTGTATAGTGCCAATACCGGCAACTGTCTTGTTGTTTAAGGAAATATCGGCTCTGAACAGCAATCTCGGTGTGAGGGCGGACTTGGCCAAATGGCCAGTTACATTTTGCACTTTGTTAATATTCTAATAATATTTATCAATAACAACAACGTAACCTTGTTTTTCGGCGGCCGGGTGAATTATTCGGGCTAGGTAAGGATATGGTAAGTACATTAAGTTCACAGGCTGAAAATAAAATGGCTGCCGGTAAGTTTCATCGGCAGTTTCTTCTGCTTGTTGGTTTAGCATGGACGGTGCCCGCAGCGATCGGTTTTTCATTTTTTCCTGTATTTGAAATCTTTACCGTCGCCCAGGTGGTGGAGATCATGCTAACACCATTAATATTGTTTTTTGTTAGTAGTGTTTTTATCCTGGTATTGATTTATTTTCATTTTTATATTCGCCCTGTAAGTGCGTGGATTAAACGGCCTGCTGCAAATAACGAAGCGAAGGTGCAGCGTCGTCTTGCGCGCTTTTCCCTGCACTTTTGGTGTGTATTTTTGTTATACGATGTACTTGGTGCCACGGTTACGGTTGTCAGTGCGGAATTATATACGGATTACTCCGTACCGATGGTTGATGTGTTCCGCATATATATGGTGGCATTGATAGCATCCATTATTACCGGATTGCCGGTGTTTTTTAAATTATTTGACTTGCTTGGCCGAAGTTTGGGGGGCTTGATTCGGTTATCTCGTCCGTTACTCACAATCAAAATGCGTGTTTTTCTTATTGGCGCGCTCATTCCCTTGTTGATTGATACCATATTAATTCAATATTACTGGACACGTACGGGGTATTTTGGCTGGGACACTTTCGCTGTTTGGATTATGCTTGAATTGCTCGCTATTGCGGGAACCTTGTTATTTTTAAGGGGTTTCGATCAGTCGCTCGATCCATTGCAGGGCTTGTTGGTAAACGATAGTCTCAAAGCGGATGATAAGGAGGCTGTTGCGCTGAAGTCAGCGTCAATGGATGAACTTGGAATATTATCTGACAGACTTGCCGACTTGCTGCGTGAGCGACAGCTGCACAATGAGTTACTCCGGCGTAGCCAAAAAATGGAAGCCTTGGGCAAGCTTACCGGCGGTGTTGCCCATGATTACAATAATTTGCTGGGCATTATTTCCGGTTTTTCTGAGCAGCTAAGCCTGCAACTGGAAAATCAGCCTGGACTACAAAAATACGCACAGAATATTTACCGTGCTGCTGAACGCGGGGCGAGATTAACAAAAAAACTGCTGGTGTTTTCACAGTATAAATCGACAGATGCGGAAGTTGTGGATCTTAACTCCGTGTTGCAGGAAAACAGATTAATGCTGGAAAAATCAATTACCTCGCGTGTGGATTTGACACTGGACTTAACGCATGATTTGTGGTGGGTTTACCTGGATCGCGATGATTTGGAAGATGCAATAATCAATATGTGTGTTAATGCAAAACATGCGATGGAAGAGGGAGGGCAGTTGACGATTCAAACTCGCAATGAACATATTGATGAACGGGATGCCCGGGTTCTGGGGGTGGCAGCTGGAGATTATATTCTGCTTAATGTGATTGATACTGGTTGTGGTATGGACAAGAGTACATGTGAAAAAGTATTTGATCCGTTTTTTACGACCAAAGGTGGAAGTGGAACAGGCCTTGGTCTTAGTCAGGTTTATGGTTTTGTGAAACGCAGTGACAGCTTTATAAAAATCTATTCGGAGCCTGGCCATGGTACGCGCTTGAGCCTTTATTTTCCCCGTACACATAAAGCCCCTAATCTGAAACAGGCAAAAAAGCTGCTTGCGTCGAATATGCCTGACAGTAAACTAAAGGGTGTCGAGACGGTGTTAGTGGTGGATGATGAAAATGAAATGCTGGAATTGGCAGGAGATATTCTCGGTGGGCAAGGGTATCGGATACTAACTGCGGTCGATGGCAAGAAAGCGCTTGAGGTGTTGAGCACAGAGGCCGTCGATTTGGTATTAACGGATGTGATTATGCCAAACTTGGATGGCTATCAGTTGGCGAAAAAAATAAGAGATGCCTACCCGCATGTTAAAATATTAATTACCAGTGGTTTTACGGATAGGCGGCATGCAGTGGAAACGGGCGATGCCATTTACAGAAATTTGTTGCATAAACCTTTTCGGTCACGAGAATTGCTGGAGCGAGTGCGGCTGCTGTTAAGTGACGCTGAGGATGAAAGTAAATCTTCCTCGGAAAGTCTGGCACAGAGAAAACGGCGTATTTTGGTTGTTGATGACGAAGAGGATATATTGGAGTTATTTCGATTAAATCTATCTAAACTTGGATATGACGTTGAGCTGGCTGAGCGTGCGGATAAGGCAATTGAGCTGTACCAGAAAGCGATGTTGTCAGGGCATGTGATTGATGCTGTTATTATTGACCTTTCCTTGCCGGGTGAAATAGAGGGTGACGAAATTAAAAATAAAATTCGTCAAATTGATTCTCAAGCTAAAATTATCGTGTGTAGCGGTAATTCTATCGCGCCGGAGATGGAAAAGTATTTGGCGTATGGGTTTGATGCTTCGTTGGAAAAAAACTTTGACAGAGAAAACATGAAAATAGTCCTTGACTCTGTGTTAGCGCATTAATTGATTGCAGGTCTTATTCATAAAAACTTATTCTTGTTGAGAAAGAAAAACGCTTTGTTTTCCCCTCAAAATTTTTGTGATATCTTTTGCTTTTACGGCAGGGCTGTAATAAAACCCTTGGGCTAAATGACAGTTCTGTGTTTTTAATATATTCAATTGTTCAAGTTGTTCTACGCCTTCGGCTATTACATCCAGATTCATATCGTTCGCCATTGAAATAATCGCTTTGGTAAGGCTTCGGCTACGTGAGTTTTGACAAATTTTCTTGACAAAGCTTCGGTCGATCTTCACTTGATCGACGGGGATACGATTGAGATATCCAAGTGATGAGTAGCCTGTGCCAAAATCATCAATTGATACAGAGCCTCCCATGGCTCGAAACGCCTCAAGTGTTGATTCGATGTTGTTTTTCTCTGAGACAAATAGTCCTTCGGTAATTTCAAGTTTTATATTTTTTACATTTACACTTTCTTCTCTTATGGTGTCTTCTAGCATTTGTAATATATTTTGATTGAGGAACTGGCGGGGTGACAAGTTGACGGCAAGCGTAAAATCGTCATCAATCATGTATTTCCAGTTGCGGAGTTGCTTACATGCGGTGTGGAAGACCCATTCGCCGATGGGGACAATTAGGCCGGTATCTTCAGCAAGCGGGATAAAGTGACTCGGAGAGATGTTGCCCAGTTTATCTGTATTCCAGCGCAATAAGGCTTCTACGCCGATTATCTTGTTGTTGTGAAGATTGACCTGGGGTTGGTAAAAAAGTTGGAGCTGATTTTTTTCAAGGGCAATGCGTAATTGCTTTTCCAATGAAAGGCGGCCTTGAATAATATCATTCATGTTTTTTGAAAAATACTGAAAATTATTTCTGCCGTGCGCCTTGGCAGAATACATGGCGATATCGGCATTTTTTAATAAAGTCTCGGCGTTCGAGGCATCTGTGGGGAAAAAACTAATACCGATACTACAAGTGACGGAAAATTTGTGCTTATCAAGACTGATTGGCTTTTCAAAACTGGCAGTGATTTTTCGACTTACCTTGGCAACATCTTGTTGATTGTGTATTTGATCGAGGACAATAACAAACTCATCGCCACCAAGCCTGGCAACTGTATCTATATTTCGTACATTGTCTTTTAGACGTTTGGCAATTTTTGTTAATAACTGATCCCCCATTTTATGACCAAAACCATCGTTCACATTTTTAAACTTGTCGATATCGATAAAAAGCAGGGCGATTTGATACTGATTTCGACTAGCTACCGCAAGATAATGAATAAGGCTTTCCATCAATGAAGCACGATTAGGCAGATTTGTCAGGCTATCGTGAGTTGCCTGGTGTGACATGTAGTTTAACAAGTTAGTGGTTTCGGTGATATCGCTAAAGGCCAATACAATGCCGGACTCAATAACTGGTGCGTGCTTGATTTCACCGACAGTTATTCTAATTGTGTATTTTTGCCCGTGTTTATTTATGAGTAAGTGCTGATCTTTTGCGGACAAACGGTCTTTTTGCAAAAACTGCTTTAGCAAAGCAAAAGTGAGTGGTTTTCCTGAGGGTTGTTCAATAACATTGAAAACGCGTTCTATGTTTTGTTTTTTTGCGCTAACAAGGCTTTCGCCAGTAAGTTGTTCGGCAATGGGATTCATGTATAAAACGGTTCCGTTTTGATCGAGTGTAATTACGCCGTCGGCAATTGATTGCAGTGTGACTTCTGCGCGTTGTTTTTCTCTGGATAATTGTTTTTTCATTAATATTATGTGACGCCATCCATACAATGGGTAGCTGATGAGTATTGCAATGATTGTTTCAGCTGGAGGAATCCAAAGGTTAATATGGGAGAGGCTAAGCCAGCTAATAATAAGGGTGACAAAACTGAATAAAAAGGTGGCTGTTAGTGAAATACCAGGCTTATGATAATTGTAAATGAAAAAAAGCAGAAATAGCAGTGTTGCACCTATGAAATAGTTGAGGTAGATCGAAGCGGGGATGATTGCCTTGTTGCTTAACAGAGCATTAGCGACTGAAGCATGATAAAACACACTGCTGACAGGAGAATGGTCTTTATTGCTGGCAATGGGCAGGTTGTTTGATATGCCACTGGCAGTCACACCAATGAAAATTATTTTATTTTCAAGTTTTTTTAATAAGGCCTCATTTTCGAGAATATCAATATATGAGTAGCTGTTGATGTTATTCTTTATCTGGCTGGAAGGAAGTAATATGAGATTATTCCTAACCCAGACCTTTTTGCCTGGTATTGTTGCTGGTTGAAATGCCTGGCTGGGTAAAAACGGGGTATTTTCTGGATATGCTGTTTCCAACGCGGCAAGGCCCAATGCAGATAAATTGCTGTTATTGATCCCAGCTTTTAAAAAAACACGCCTTATCAAACCATCGGAGTCAATTTCTGCATCAACGTGTGCGAGGCGGGCAGCCGCATTTTTGAGGGCAGCAATGGGATATTGGAGGCTAATTGTATTATTGAAAGCCTGCAATACCGGGAGTATGACTTTCCCATTATTTTTGATTGCTTGGGAAAACTGGCTATCACCTTCGTTGTTTCGGGAGTCTGTATCAGTAAAAAGCAGATCAAAGGCGACAGCTTGTGGATTAATACGGTTTAATTTTGTGAGTAACTGCGCATGTACGCTGCGAGACCAGGGCCAACTGCCAATTTTATTGAGACTTTTGTCATCGATCTTGATAACGGCGATGCTGTCACTGCTACTAATTTGCAGTTGTAGTGAATCATAAATTGCAAAATTGATACGCTCAGCAATATTGGTATATTCCAACAAAAAAAATACCGCAAAAGCACCTAAAATAGCAGTGAGATATTGTGACTTAAGTTGTTTTTCCGTAATTTGCATTGTCATTTTGCAGTTGTGCCGACGTTAATTATTTCGCGGCCAAAAAAACCTTTCTTAACAATATTTATTTGAAGGGCCGGACTCATTTCGCCTAAATAACCATCCGTGTCGAGCGTGGCAACACGTATGAAATAACTTCCTGTTTCTTGCCATGAAAACTGGTAAGTGCGATCGGAAACAATGGTATTTAACAGGTAATGTGAAAAATCATTTTTGTTTGATATCTGCAAGCGATATTGATAACGCGGCTTGATGTTATCGGCTGCTGTTGGAATAACGCCTATTTCCCATTTGAGTGCGATACTGCCGCCTTTGTAAGTCGCGTTGGAAAGACGGGGTACGGGTGGTGAAATCCGAAATGTGCGAGACTGGGTAAAAGACAGTGTTTTGTTATTTTGATCCAGTGCCGCGACATGCCAGTAATATTTTCCACTATGCAGGCGATCAGATATGGCAAGAGAGGTGGCTTGGTAGGGATAAATGTCGATATAAAGCTGCTGAAATGTTGGCTCACTAGCCAATTGAAAACGATAGCTGTCAACTGATTCTGAAGGCGTCCATGAAAAGCTAAATGTATTTTCTTTCAAGGTTGTTTTATCTTTGGGAAAAATGAGTGTTGGGTATTGGGGTGAGGGAGTGGTTTTAGCTAGTTTCACCTTAAAGTAGTGATAAGCTACCTGACCTCCCAATCCCTTATTGTCGTATGCGAAAACACTCATGATGTAGCTCCCCGATGCTAAGTCCGTCAAGCGAACGCTTGGTTTTGTTATATCTCGGGCGAGAATTTGTTCATTAATCGCGTTATCTTTGGTCAGTATTACCCGATAACTTATGGCTTTTTCAATGGCTGGAAAACGGAAAAATACCGGCATTTTCCGTAATACCGCTTGCAGTTGTGATAGGTGTGGAGCAGCTAGCAGTTTTGTTGGTGTGCTGGGTATTTGTCCTTTTTTAAACGCTACGCCAAAGCCCTGTTTTAGGAGTACACTGTGCCCTTGGCTTGAAACGCTAACCTTACCTTTAAGCACTTCGGTACGAAATTGTTGAGTTAAAGGGTCATTTGATACGCGAAAACTTGTACCTCTGACAGATGCCACGGCAGATGGGGTGGTGATGATAAAGCGTGAGTTGGGCGTTGCCTTTTTTACATTGTTATTAACACTGCCCTGTAATAAATGAAGCTGAATCTCAGTATTGGTTTTGTCGTTATCAGGCAAGTAAATTTTTTTTACAGATAACTGGCTATTTTCTTGTAAAGCACTTGTTGAGCCATTTTCAAATTTTAATTTTATACTGGCATTTGCCCCGGTGATAATTTTGTCTCCTTCAAAAATCATCATGTTATTTTTAACGGTATTTGAATCGTTATTGGCAATAATGCTGACATCACCTTGACTGGATTGAACGACTAACTGGCTTTTTATTGGCTGCATTAGTGCGACAGGAATGCGTATTTTACTGTATGGAATCAGTTTGTTTGGGTTTTTTATCTTGTTCAGCTGCTGTAGTTTGATCCAGTCAGCGGGGCTGTTAAGCCATTTTTTACTGATGTCCCAGAGAGTGTCTCCGGGCTGAATGGTATAAAGAGTAGGTTCAGTGGCAAATGCAGGTGCTGCCGGGAGCAAGAGGGCAATGAAAAACAATCGTAGCAGTGGCAGAAAATTGTAAATGCCAGAACCGAGTGGAAGAGCAAAATGGCCAGGCTTTAACAAGCCCGCACTATTTTTTGTTTTGTAAATAATGTAATGAGAAAAGCATGAAGTAGAAGTAATAGGAAGCACCATATATTCGATATTCTTGCGTATTTTACATTTGGTTATTTCATTCTTGTTTCCATTTGTATAAGTTGTATCGCGTTTGTGATGATAGACAGGGTTTTGCAAAAGCCTGTCTTTGCATATTAGTTGATAAATGGTGATTTTTCAATCATCACGCTATTGTTGTCATTAATGCGGGGTTGGTATTTTATATCCAACAGAGGTTGTATTTACTACAAGGCGTTGTTGGCATCTTTGCTTTTGAAAATGACGGAATAACAAGTGGAAAACGAAGTACGAGTGATAGAGGGTGATTGATTGCCTTGATAAAAAGTATGATAATGATTTTCCCATAATAAATCTGGTTGAAAGCCATATATGTCCTCGAAATACCCAATCATTGCTATAACTGGATCCGCAGGCTCAGGAACAACGACAGTGCAACGTATTTTTGAAAATATTTTTCGTCGTATTCCGGTTAATGCAAGTTATGTTCATGGAAATAGTTTTCGAAAATATCCGCGTGCAGAGTTAGAAAAAAAATTTCGGGATGCTGCAAAAAGCGGTGAATCACTGAGTCATTTTAGCCCGGAAATTACCTTACTTGATCGCCTTGAGGGCTTGTTTCGTGAATACTCCCGTAACGGTTCCGGTTGTGTGCGTGAATATATTGAAACAGAGGAGCAATCATCTCGTCACCAATTACCCATAGGTACTTTTTCGCCTTGGGTTGAGTTGCCAGAGGGAACAGAGCTTTTATTTTATGAAGGACAGCATGGTGGTTGTTCGCAAGCCGTCTGGTCAAAACGTGACTTGAGTGCTTCACACAATCCGTTTGTTATTCAACAGCGCTTAAAACGGCAGACTATAACAGATACAGGTGTTGATATTGCAAAATGGGTGGATCTTTTAATCGGTATTGTGCCGGCCATTAATCTTGAATGGATGCATAAAATTGAGCAGTCTTGTCGAATAACCGGTTGTTCCACAGAAGAAGCAACGCGTATTATCTTGCACAGAATGGATGATTATGTGCGATATATGGCGCCACAGTTTTCAATAACTGATATAAATTTTCAGCGTATTCCTATTGTTGATACTTCCAATCCTTTTGGGGCGGAAGATATACCGCGTGAGGAAGACTGTATGCTCGTTATTCGATTTAGGGAGCCAAAAAAGCATGACATTACAGGTTTTGTAAAACAGTTTCCAAATGCCTATTTGTCCAGACCTAATACCCTGGTTGTGAGAAATACGTATATGGCGCAGGCGATTGATACGATATGTTCACCATTGATTGATCAGCTGCTTGGCCGCAAGTAAGAAATTTGCGATGTGGATAGTGCGCTGTCAACCAATTTCATTTTCTTTGAATTGTTTTTGTATTAGCTCTATTGCTGCTTTGTTCTGTATAAGCGCGTTAACACAATCAACATCAAGTGTTTCCCCGGCGTAACTTTGTAATGTTGCAAATGCTTTTTCATTGCTCCATGCCTCTTTATAAGGGCGTTTTGACGTGAGAGCATCGAAAATATCGGCAACAGCAACTATGCGCGCTTCTAAAGGAATCTCGTCATCTTTGATTCCCGCAGGATAGCCACTACCGTTCATGGCTTCGTGATGATATTCGGCGATATTTTTTAAAATGGAAAGGTTTTCCAGCGAAT